>ENA-OSEY01000353-OSEY01000353.1-marine-metagenome-genome-assembly--contig:-NODE-353-length-33891-cov-3.122967_pt1 | contig 33891 bp, 37 predicted proteins | sample MGYA00248465_ERZ534230 | MGnify/ENA primary metagenome ERZ534230 (study PRJEB26409, sample SAMN06344110) | marine metagenome | isolation source: Sea water from surface | place: Atlantic Ocean:Southern... | reverse complement strand
TGGACAAGAATACCGTGAAATTTTGAATTTACATTAAGATTTTCAATGATTGACAACAGTTTTTGTTCGGTAACATCAGCATCTAAACGTATCGTTTCAGATACCAACCCTAAAGATTTTAATTTTTTAGATTTTGTTCTAACATATATCTGAGAAGCAGGATCTTCACCTACTAATACTACACATAGACCAGGAACGACACCTTTAGTTGATAATACTTTTATACGGTCATTGAATGATTCATATACCGTAGCTGCGGTATCTAAACCAGAAAGTACTTTAGAGGATGTCATGAAAAGTTTTGTTAAACAGAATCGTCAATAAGCTCTATGAGAGACGTAATTTTTTCTTCAACATCAATTTCTTCAGAATCACCTTTTTTTCTAGCATTAAAAAGTTCATCAGTTATATTCATTGCCGATAAAATAGCAATCCTGTTGGAAGATTGAGTAGAACTAAAGCCAGCCTGAACTTCTCTCATTTTACTGTCAACGTATTCAGCTATTTTTTTGATATAGGTTGGATCGGCGGGAGCTTTTACAGAATACTCTTGCCCAAATATTGTAATTTTTATTTGATTACCTTCTTCTGACATTTATTTACTTATCTATTTTATCAAGTATATTTATCATATTTGTAACATGCTCTTCAATCTTAGAAAGCTTTTGAGACTCAATTACGCTACCGGTATTCTTCTCGCTTTTTTCTCTTTCAGCCTTTAATGCGTTTACAAGACCAACGATTTTTTGCTCTAACTCATTAAATAAAGTTGAATCATTCATACGCGTAATTTAGCATTAAATTTGGTTTGAGCAATGTCTATAATTTCATCTATAATAGGGTTTACATCTTTATCTTCAAGTGTTTTTTCTTTGTGTTGGAATATCATTTCAAAAACGATGCTTTTTTTATTTTCCCCAATGCTTTCTATATCCTTGAAGATCTCAACTGGATAATGTTCAATGAGATTAGCACCACCTTTTTCTTGTATAAGTTTAAGTATACTGCCAACACTATCATTGTCCTTAAGCAAAAGATTTATTCTTCTAGAAATTTTTGGTAGTGAATTAATTGATTTGTAAACTTTTTCACCGGAAAAGCTTTTAATCTTTTCTATATCAATATCAAATCCAAAGACATCTTTCGAACCAATTTTTAGTAGCTTAAATAGTTTTTTTGATATTTTTCCGAAAGTACCTATATGCATGTCGCCTGCGTCCAATGAAAATCCGTACTCATATAGTTCATTTTTAAATTCAACCATACCTATTTGGCTAAAAATAGAATCACCAAGTATGTGTTTCAACATACCCTTTATGGAAAAAATATCATGGTCTTCTTTTTCATGATAGATAGAATTAATTCTCTCATCACCTAATATGATGCCGGTTAATTTAATTTTCTCCGACATATCTCCTAACTTTTTACCATTTTGCGAGTGAATATTACCTAGCTCATAAAGCCTTAAGGAGTTGGTAGAATTTTTTATATTCAACTCAGCAGCTTTCAATAAACCAGGGTATAAAGATGTTCTTAAAAATGCCATTTTATTACTTAATGGATTAAGCATTGATATTGAATTATTATCAAATAACTTAGATGTTTGTTTATCCTGCAAAGAGTTTGAGTAGTGTTGAAAAAAACCTAACCCAGATAGTTTATCTCTAAAGCGTTGTAAATAATACTGAGGATCTGTTTCATCAATGAAAAAATGGCCATATAAAGAATCGTCAGTAGGAATGTTATCATAGCCTTTCATTCTAGCTAATTCTTCAATAACATCAATTTCTCTAGCAATATCAGGTCTATAGCTTGGTGGAATACAATCAAACTCACTATCGTTTGATACTTTGACAGTAAAACCAAGCCCTTCAAGCACCTCTACTATAAAATCTTTTTCAAGCGAAACACCAAGTATTTGTTCAATTTCAGAACATCGAACTGTAATTGAATCATTGTTTAGACCCGTGTGATTGACATCTAAAAAGTCGCCATCAAAAGAGCCACCTGCGTACTTTTCTATTAAATTAATAATCTTCCAAAATGCTGGTAATGCACCTAGCGGATCAGCTCCCCTTTCGTATCTTTTGGAAGCTTCAGTGCTTAACAATGATGATTTAGAGGATTTTCTTATTACGATAGGATCAAAATATGCACTCTCGATAAAAATAGTTTTTGTCTCTTCATTTACAGCACTATTATAACCTCCCATAACCCCAGCAATAGCAATGGGCTTATCACCATCAGTAATTAAAAGATTATTTTCATTTAATTTATATGAATCTTGATCTAAAGTAGTGATTGATTCATTTTTATTTGCCCTCCTAACTAAAATCTCATCGCTGCTAACCTTATCCCAATCAAATATATGCGTTGGCTGACCCATCTCCATTAAAACATAATTGGATATATCCACTAAATTATTTATCGGTCTTTGCCCAGCTGCTATTAATCTATCCTGGATCCAAGTAGGACTAGGGCCCACTTTTACATTATTGACTATGGCGCCAATGTAGCGAGGACAATCTTTTTGATCAGATATGGAAATATTAAAAGTAGAAGCATTGTTAGTATTTTTTACTTCAAATGTTAATGGTTTTAAAGTTCTTTTTTTAAAAACAGATATATCTCTAGCGACACCGTAATGAGAAAAGGCATCAGGTCTATTAGGCGTAATATCAAGTTCGATCTTTAGAAATTTATTTGCATACTCATCAACAAAATTAGCACCTAACCTGCAAGATTCAGGAAGCACAAGAATGCCATCGTGCTCATCACTAATATTAAGCTCTCTAGCAGAACATATCATACCATTAGACTCAACACCACGAAGTTTAATTTTTTCAAGATTAAAACCACCTGGAAGTGTTGAGCCAACTTTAGCATAAGCAATAATCTGCCCTTCTGCTACATTAGGAGCTCCGCAAACAACCTGATATTCCTTTTGCCCATCACCAACCATACAAACTTTCAACCTGTCTGCATTTGGATGATCGGATACGGATATAACTTCGCCAATAACAACGTCCTTAATATCACCAAACTGGTTATCACACTCAGCTTCTAAACCAAGAGATGAGAGCATATTAGATAACTCTTCAGGAGTTTCCTCTATGTCTATAAAATCTTTTAACCAGTCAATAGAAATAATCATTAGAATTGCCTTAAAAACCGAATGTCACCACCGTAAAACAATCTTATATCTTCTATGCCATATTTTAGCATAGCTATTCTCTCGACACCCATACCAAATGCATATCCTCGCCATATTTTTGGATCGTAATTAACACTGTTAAATACTTCAGGGTCAACCATTCCGCAACCAAGAATCTCCATCCATTGATTTCGCTGCTCATCCCAAATGTCTACCTCAGCACTAGGTTCAGTAAAAGGGAAATAGCTTGGTCTCCATCGCATCTTACGATCAGAGCCAAACATCTTTTTTACAAAATATTCCAAGCATCCCTTAAGCTGAGCAAAGCTTACATTCTTGTCTACGAACAAACCCTCAACTTGATGAAAAAGGCAGTAGCTTTTATAACTAATTGATTCATTTCTATATACCCTTCCAGGAACAATGAATCTTAACGGTGGATCTTTTTCTTCCATTAAATGTATTTGAACATTTGATGTGTGTGTTCTGAGAACGATATCTTTATCTACAAAAAAAGTATCTTGCATATCTCTAGCTGGATGATGCTCTGGTACGTTTAATGCTGTAAAATTATGATATTCATCATCTATTTCGGGACCATACGAGATACTAAAACCAATATCACTGAAAATCTTTTTAATATCATTAAAAGTCTGCTCTAGTATGTGGGTAGAACCTGATGAATAAAGTTTACCAGGCAGAGCAATATCAACAACCTCATTATCGCTGGCTGTTCTATCTTCAGCTTGAATAGAATTTATCTTTTCAGATAATTCATTTTTGAGCTGGTTTAATAACTGACCAAAAACAGGACGATCATCATTTGAAGCTCGACCAAGCTCTTTAAATAGATTAGTTACTAGACCGTTTCTGCCTAGATACTTCTGTCTTATTAATTCAGAACCAGTACTATCATTGATACTAGCAAATTCGGTTAAAAAATCGTTTTTAACCGATTCGATACTATCTTTAAGTGACATTGAACTAATTCTTAACAGAGTTCACCAGATCGGTGAACGATTGCGGATCTTGCAAAGCAAGATCTGCAAGAACTTTTCTATTGAGCTCTATTCCTTTAACATTCAGTGCATTGATAAATGCTGAATAAGTAATATCATTGAGTCTACATGCAGCATTTATGCGAGTAATCCAAAGACGACGAAACTGACGCTTCCTCTGCCTTCTATCTCTATATGCATACAGACCTGCTTTGGTAACAGCATCCTTAGCTGATTTAAACGTACGGCTCCGGGCACCATAGTAGCCCTTGGCCTGCTTCACTACTTTCCTGTGCCTACGATGTCGTGGTACAGAGCTATTTGCGCGTGGCATATACTAATCTCCTAAACTAAACACATAACATGCGACGAACATTCCTACGATCACCGGCATCAACGAAATCACTTTGCCTCATCTTTCGTTTTGCCTTGTTGGAACGACGAACAAGCATGTGTCTATGGTTTGCTTTGTTTCTTTTTAATTTACCTGACGCTGTAAGCTTGAAACGCTTTGCAGCACCACGTCTAGTTTTCATTTTTGGCATAATAAATCCTTTATTGTTTGGCCGATAAAACCACAGACATTCTCCTACCTTCCAATGGAATGTCCTTTTCTACCTCTGCAACTTCAGACAGTTCTTCAATTACACGATCCATCACATCTTTACCTAGATCAATTCTAGAAAGTTCTCTACCCCTAAAAATTAAGGTAATTTTTAGTTTACATCCATCATTTAAAAACTTTTTACCCATATTTAATTTTGTCATTAAATCATGGTCTTCAATGCGCGGTCTAAGTCTAATCTCTTTTAACTTAATTACATGTTGTTTCTTTTTATTAATTTGAATCTTTTTCTTTTCTTCGTACTTAAGCTTTCCAAAATTCAAAATTCTACAAACAGGAGGGTCTGCATTAGGTGAAACCTCCATAAGATCTAATCCATCTTCCTGAGCCCTCTCCAAGGCCTCTTCTGTTGGAACAATCCCTAACTGCTCTCCATCTACGCTAATTAAACGAACTTCTTTAGCAGTTATCTTTTCGTTCAATCTTTGCGTCTGTTTTTTAGCTATGAGTTAAACTCCTATCCTTTATTTCTTTAACAAGTTGTGAAATTAACATATCTTGATCGATAGTTCCTAAATCTCCTGCAAATTTTCTTCTAACAGAAACTGTGTTGTTTTCAGCCTCTTTGGGCCCAACAATAAGCATTACATTAGTCCTTTTTATTTCTGCATTTCGAATCTTTGCACCAATCTTATCAGACCTATCATCCAAAACGGCTCTGATATTTGAATCAATTAATTTATTAGTAATCATTCTAGCATATTCATTGACCTTATCAGATACTGGCAGTACTGCTACTTGAGTAGGCGCTAGCCACAGAGGGAAGTTTCCACCAAAATGCTCAATTAGGAAACCTATAAATCTTTCATGTGTACTTAAAGGAGCTCGATGAATACAAATTGGTGTCTGCAAATCACCATTTTCATCTTTGTATGCTAGATCAAATCTTTTTGGGACTACAAAGTCTACTTGATTTGTCGCTAAAGTAAACTCTTTTCCTATTGCACTCCAAACTTGCACATCTATTTTGGGGCCATAGAATGCGGCCTCTCCAGGAACCTCTACATAATTAAACCCGCCTTCATCAAGAGCCTCCCTAACCCATTGCTCAGTTTCCAGCCATAGTTCTGGCTCATTTACATATTTATCTCCTAGATGCTCCTTATCGTGCAGGCTTAGCCTCATAGTATATTTTTCAATGTTAAAAAGTTTGAAATATTCTAAGTACATCTTACAAACATTCATAAACTCTTCTTTAAACTGCTTTTCTGTACAGTAAATATGAGCATCGTTCATCTGCAAACTTCTAACTCTCATCAGGCCAAATAATTGACCCGACTTCTCATATCTATAACATGTCCCATACTCAGAGAGTCTGACAGGCATATCACGATAGCTTCTTGGTATTGAAGAATATATCTTATGATGATGAGGGCAGTTCATTGGCTTGACATAATAATCAACTCCATCAATTTCCATTTCTGGGTACATTGATTCTTTATAATGATCTAAATGACCAGACTTTTCATAAATAGTTCCTTTAGTAAGATGAGGAGTTCTCACCTGACTATAACCTGCTTTTTTCTCAGTATCTTTAGCTAATACTTCAAGTTCCTCAATCATTACAGTGCCATTGGGAAGCCATAATGGTAAGCCAGGGCCAATATCTCCATCAAAAGCAAATAATTGCATTTCTTTACCAATTTTCCTATGATCTCTTCTTTTAGCTTCCTCAAGATTCTCTAAATGTTTTTTTAAAGCTTCTTTTGAGGAAAAAACAGTTCCATATATCCTTTGAAGCATTTTATTTTTCTCATCACCTCTCCAATATGCACCTGAAGACGAAAGTAATTTAAAGTGCTTTATTTTTGAAGTATTTGAAACATGCGGACCTCTGCATAAATCAGTAAAATCTGATTGTATATAAGTGCTAATTATATCATCTGGATTTATCTGCTCGATGATCTCAACCTTGTAATCTTCATTCATCGATTTAAAAAGAGAAACAGCCTCTTTAGCAGATAACTCATTTCGATTTATTTCTTGGCCAGATTTTGCTAATTCTTTCATTTTTATTTCAATCTTTTCAAGAACTTCATCTGTAAATGGAGTATCGACATCAAAATCATAATAAAATCCATTTTCTATCGTAGGCCCAATAGTAACTTTAGCATTGGGGAATAAAGATTTTACAGCTTGGGCCATAAGGTGGGCTGTAGAATGCAATAGCGTATCATGACCTTCTTCTGTATCGCCTGTAAAAAGCTCTAATGAACAATCTTGCTGCAATGAAAAATTTAAATCTTTTAAATCGCCATCAACTTTCGCAACAACTACTGCACGTGCCAACCTAGAACCAATAATGTCAGCAACTCCCTGAGGAGTCGTTCCAATAGGTACACTCTTATGGGAATTATCTGGTAGTGTTATTTTTATATTTTTCATTTTATTATGTGGGCGATGACGGAGTCGAACCGCCGACCTCTACGATGTCAACGTAGCGCTCTAACCAACTGAGCTAATCGCCCTATACATAAGTAAAATTACAAAAATAATTATTGAATAAATACATCTCTGTAAACAAATGGGTCTTCCAAAATACTAATAGCCTTTACTATATCTTCATCAATCTTTTTAGATATACTCATTCTACCCTGTTCACCGTCAAAATGCTTGGCGAACTCCATAAGCATCCACTGCTTAATATCTTCTTGCTCACGATCAAATTGAGTAATTGCTTTTTCTTCAAAATATGAATCTAATAGCTCAATCGCGCCAGTTATTGAAATATTGTTACTGTCGAGATTCATCAATGTTTCTCTGGTATCTAAATAATTATTCTCCCCATCGAGTTTAATATTTAAATCATCACCAAAACTCATAATAAAATCCTCAACTTGAGAAAGCAGAATTGGATCATTGAGCACTTCCTCAAAAGAATTATAATTATGCTTATTTTTTTGGACATAAGAAAAAAACAATCCTTTTCTAAGTGAGGCTAAAAGAATTGGCATTCTATCATCAGATTCTACCACGTAATCTGGTGTAATTCCTTTTCCACCTTTTACTATACGTCCACCTACAGTTTCAAATAAAGAGTCAGCTTCAGTAGTATCTGCCAGAATTTCTTCTGGAAGGTAGCCGGATTTTTGAATAAGCCTGCCACTAGGAATGTAATATTTAGCTGTCGTTACTTTTAAAGCTTTATTTCGATCAATATTATATACAGTTTGGACCAAACCTTTACCAAATGATTGTCTACCAACCACAACACCTCTATCAAGATCTTGCATCACACCAGCAACAATCTCGCTTGCGGAAGCGCTGCCACCATTTATAAGGACAGCAATTTGAATGTCATCAGGGACAATTGGATCACTTTTACTGTAATATTTTTTACTTGATTGACGGGCCTTTCCATCAGTCCAAACTAAAAGCTCATCTTTTTCAATGAACATATCCAAAATAGAAACAGCAGAATTTAGTAGTCCACCAGGATTATCTCTTAGATCTAACACAATACTAGACAAATCATTACTTTTGAGACTAACAATGGCTTTTTCGACTTCATCTGCAGAATTTTTAGAGAACCTAGTTAATCTTATATAACCAATACTTTCATCTAACATTCCAAAATAACTAACATCTTTAACCGGTATATCTTCTCTAGTTAATGTAAAATCTATAGGTTCTTCTTCATTAAATCTCTCGATGGTCAAAACTACTGAAGAACCTTTCTTACCTCGTATAAGCTTTGCCGCATCATCCATAGACATTGATTCTGTATCTTCACCATCAATTTTGATTAGAACGTCACCTGCCATTATACCAGCTCTTTTTGCTGGAGAGTCATCAGTAGGCGCAATTACAGTTATAACATTATCTCTTTTTCCAATCTGGATACCAACTCCACCATACTGACCACTAGTTAGCATATCTAACCCACTTTTTTGGTCATCAACGAGGTAAACTGTATAAGGGTCAAGATCAGAGAGCATGTTATCTATGCTCATTTTAGTGAATTTCTCAAGGTCTATATCATCAACATAATGCGTAATAAGATATTTATAAACATTATTAATCGTTCTTTGGCTATCTTTAATTTTCCTATAAATATCTTGTTTTGTTGCAGCAATAGCTACAAACGAAAAAAGAAAAATAAAAACAGTTTTTAATTTAATATTACGTTTTTTCAATTGAAGTCCTATCTTTCGTTATTCTCCAAATTATTTGACTAATTTCATCAATACTCAAATTTCCATCCACTGTAACACACCTTTCACTAAATTTATCAACTATTTCCAAATATTTAGCTCTTATATCTTTTTGAAACTCTAAGCCTGCACTTTCTATGCGATCTGACACCATAGTCTCACGCCTTTTCGCACCAATTTCAGGATCTACATCAATATAAAAAGTTAAATCAGGTTGAGTTTCATACGTTGCAAAATGATTAACCTTAATCAACCAATCTAAGTCTATTCCTCTTCCACCACCTTGGTAGGCCAAAGTTGAATCTGCATATCTATCAGCTACTATCCACTTACCAGCTTTCATTTCGGGAATTATAATATCCTTTGTTAATTGAGCCCTACTTGCGCACATCAAAAGAGCCTCAGTCCTTGAGGACATTTCGTCTTTTCTATTGTTTAGCAATACAGATCGTATTTCTTCAGATATAGATGTTCCTCCAGGTTCGCGAAGAAATAACGTTTCTAAATTAATAGAAGCCAATTTATCGACTAATAATTTTGCCTGCGTTGATTTACCAGAACCATCAATACCTTCAAATGTTATGAAAAAATTTTTAATCAAAATATATATTTTGATCGTCCTTGCTTAAAAGCAGAACGCATTCACCTTTAAATGTTTTGTTTTCTAATATATCTTTTAAACTTGATAATGTTCCCCTAACAATCTCTTCATATACCTTTGTTAGCTCCCTACAAAGAACGGCAGGCCTATCTCCTAAAACTTCAAGTAATTGATTAACTGTTCTTTTTAATCTATTGTTATTTTCATATATAATTATTGTTGCCTCAATGTTCTTAAAATTTTCAATTCTTTTTTTTCTGCCTTTTTTTGGAGGGAGAAAACCTTCAAATAAAAATCTATCGGTTGGCAGCCCAGAACTGACTAAAGCGGTTAAAACCGCAGAGGCCCCAGGTATAGCCTCTACCCTAGATTTTATCTCTATTGCTTTTCTAACCAGCTTATATGCTGGGTCAGAAATTGCTGGCGTGCCTGCATCTGTAATCACTGCAACATCTTTATTATTTTTTAAAATTTCCTCTATTTGTTGTAAGCGTTGAAACTTATTATGCTCAAAATAACTAATCATTTTTGTATTAATATCATATTTAGAAAGGAGAATTTTTGACCTTCGAGTATCCTCAGCAGCAATCAAATCAACGCTTTTTAAAATATTTATCGCTCTAAAAGTAATATCCTCTAAATTTCCAATTGGGGTAGAAACTAGATATAAAGTTCCAACGTTATTATATTGCAATTTACAAACTTTTTAAGCAGTTCTTGATTGCGCTTATGCCTTTATCTATATCTTGTTTTGTAATATTAAGATGTGGCCTAAAACGAATTGATCTTTTTCCAGAACCCAAGACGATTACTTTGTTATCCATGAGTTTCGAGGCTAAAGAATCTCTGAGCTCAGTATTTGGTAAATCAAAAGCACAGAAAAGCCCTTTACCTCTCGCATTTGATATAGAATCAAATTCAGCCTGAAGCCCATTTAGCTGTTCTAATAAATACAAACCATTATTTCTAGCTTTACTTACAAGATTTTCTTTTTCGATTATTTCAAGGTATATAGTAAACCTAACCATATCAACTAGGTTTCCTCCCCAAGTAGAGTTGATTCTACTAGATTCATGGAATACATTATTTTCAACCTCGTCTAATCTTTTTCCAGCAAAAATGCCACAACATTGAGTTTTCTTACCAAAACTAATTATATCTGGCTCCATAGGCTGACATCTAGTTAAGGATCCACAATCACAAGAAACTTTACATAAATGTTGATGTGCCCACATTTCTCCAGTTATACCGACTCCTGTTTGAACTTCATCAAAAACCAGCAACATATCATTCTCTAAACATAAATCTTTCAAAGCTATTAGAAACTCAGGTCTAAAATGATTGTCCCCACCTTCGCCTTGGATTGGTTCAATAATGATACAAGCAATATCATCAGGATTATTTTTAATTGCATCTTTTATTTGTTTTAAAGAAATGTTTTCTCTTGCAATGACATCTTCAATACTATTTGCATCGAGTGGAAACTTTATATTAGGTGTAGAGACTCTAGGCCAATCAAATTTAGGAAAATACTTTACTTTCCTTGGATCCGGAGAGTCAGTTAGGGAAAGCGTATAACCAGACCTACCATGAAAACATTTTTCAAAATGCAGAACCTTTGAACCAAGTTCTCCTTTACCTTTCTGAATGTTTTTTCTTACTTTCCAATCAAAAGCTGCTTTTAATGCATTTTCTACTGCTAGTGCTCCACCTGAAACATAAAAGGAGTATGGAAGGTAATCAGGTTGAGCTACCCTACCCATAGTTTCGACAAACTCAGCCATCGCCAGAGAATAAATATCTGAATTAGTTGGTTTATTGATCGCACTAGCTAACAACCTATCTTTATTTTCAAGAACATATGGGTGATTATATCCAACAGATAAAGATGCAAACATAGAAAATAAATCCAGATATTCGTCACCATTAGAGCCATCTACCAACCAACTTCCATGACTTTTTTCTAGATCTATTACCGGAGACATACCATCGGCTAGCATATGTTTGCCAATGACTTTATGAACATCATTATACTTCATGCTAATCTCCTAAATCAAATTTTATTCCTTGGGCCAGTGGAAGATCAGAACCCCAATTTATCGTATTTGTTTGCCTGCGCATATATTGTTTCCATGAATCAGATCCTGACTCTCTGCCGCCTCCTGTTTCTTTTTCCCCTCCAAAAGCGCCGCCAATCTCTGCGCCCGATGTGCCAATATTCACGTTTGCTATACCGCAATCACTGCCTACTGATGATAGAAATGTTTCTGCATTTTTAACATTTAAAGTAAATATAGCTGATGATAAACCTTGAGGAACATCATTATGCATCTTAATAGCATCATCAAGACTTTTAAACTTCATAACATACAAAATTGGAGCAAATGTTTCTTCTTGAACTACATCCCAATCATTGTCAGCTTCAATTATTGTTGGTTCAACAAATGTACCTTTCCCAGATTTTTTATTACCTCCATAAAGAATTTTTCCACCATTTGATTTAGCTTTGTCGATTGCACTAAAATAATCATCCACTGCATTTTGACTTACTAGAGGACCCATTAAAGTTTCATCTTCCAAGGGATCGCCTATCTTTACCTGACTATAAGCAGAAATAATCCTACTAAGTAGGTTATCGTAAATTGATTCATGTACGATAATTCTTCTGGTACTTGTGCAGCGTTGGCCTGCAGTACCAACAGCACCAAAAACTATAGCAGGAACTGCCATTTCTAAATCTGCAGACTCATCAACAATAATACAATTATTGCCGCCCAATTCAAGAATTGTTTTCCCAAACCTTGATGACACTACCTCACTAACATGTCTGCCCATATTTGTTGAACCTGTGAAAGAAATAAGTGGAACAGATTTATCCTTAATCATTGTTTCACCTACTGTAGAACCACCACCGATGACCAAACTAAATACTTCCGGAGCATCGTTTACTTTAAGAACCTCATTACATATATTTTGAACTGCTATACCACAAAGTGGTGTTTGGGAAGATGGCTTCCAAATAGTTGTGTTGCCACAAATTGCAGCAATAAAAGCATTCCAACTCCAAACTGCTACTGGAAAATTAAAAGCGCTAATCACACCTACCGGTCCAATTGGGTGCCATTGCTCATACATCCTATGCTGTGGTCTTTCAGAGTGCATAGTATTACCGTACAACATGCGAGATTGCCCAACTGCAAAATCAGCGATATCAATCATTTCTTGCACCTCACCATCACCTTCTTGCTTAATTTTACCCATCTCAAGGGAAACTAAACTTCCTAAAGGATCCTTGTAGTCACGCAAAGCATTTGCCATTTCTCTAATTAGTTGCCCTCGAATAGGAGCTGGAACTTTTTTCCATTCTTCATAAGCATCTTTAGATTTCTGCACGACTGTTTCGTAATCTTTAATCGATGATTCATAAACGGAGGCAATGGTTTCACCATTAGTAGGATTAACAGAATAAATCTCCCTGGTATTACTGTTTTCAATCCACCCTTCGGGCCCTGTACAAGCACCAAAATTCTTTTGTTCAATATTTAATTTTTTTAGTAAATCTTCCATTATCTTTCTAAATCTTTACAATGACGCTACAACATCTTTTACAGCATTCGATAAGGTTTCTATTTGCTCACTTTCTATGGTTAATGCTGGAGCAAGCCTTACAGTAGTATGATGTGTCTCCTTTGCATATACACCTCTATCCATTAATCCTACTGACACCTTATGACCATCTAAATGTTTCTCATCAAACATTTCAAAAGCTGTTAATAACCCCTTGCCCCTTACCTCTTTAATTTTATCAGGATAATGACTTTGAATGTCTTTGAGATTATTCATTAATTGAGCTCCTCTTATTTCAGCATTTTCTGCTAAGTTTGCATCCACCATAACTTTAATAGCATAAGTGCCAACAACAGAAGCTAATGGATAACCGCCAAATGTTGAACCTTCGGAGCCAGGTGTTAGTACGCTTAGTACTTCATCACTGCCAGCGACAAATGAAACAGGAAGGATACCGCCACCAGCAGCTTTACCACATCCCATTATATCTGGCTTTACGCCAAACAGCTGATGAGCAAAATTTCTACCAGTTCTACCAAAACCTGTCTGAACTTCGTCCATAGATAGTAGTATATTGTGCTTTTTACAGAGCTCAGATACTTTAATAAAATAATTATCATCTGGAACAATAACTCCTGCTTCACCTTGTATAGGCTCTACCATATACGCAGCAATATAATCACCTCTTTTCTCAAATAAATCTTCCAGAGCATCTATATCATTGTAGGGTACTAATTCTATGCCAGGCACAAACGGACCAAAATTTTCTTTCGAATCAGGATCATCTGAAAAAGAAACTGCAGCTAGTGACCTACCATGGAAATTGCCAGTAGCACCTACTACTATAGCCTTATTCTTGGGAATACCTTTTACCTCATAACCCCATCTTCTGCAAATCTTAAATGATAGTTCCCATGACTCTACACCAGCAACCTTAGGAATAACTCTATCCATACCGGTAATTGACGTCGCAGCGAGTAAAAAAGCACTCATATACTTATGACGGATAGACCTTGGAACTGTTGGCAACTTCTCTTCTTCTAAATGCTTTATTACCGCATTAACTATTGTTTGATTAAGCTGTCCTTGGTTTACTGCCGAATAACAGCAAAGACCATCTAAAATCTCCTCTTCAATATATTTGCTAACATCTTCTGGATGTGGTTTGCGAGCTATTAAAGTGGAGGAATCTTTAACTTTTGATATTACAACATTTTCAAGAGGAGCATAATTCTGCCCACCTTTTTCCTTTTCTATCTTTTCATGATCATCTGGAGTAAGATCACCTATCCTTACACCATTAATAGAGAGATCATCTCCAAATCCATTTATTGATACACTAGACATATAAAAAACTCCAAAAAATTAAAAAATAAATGAGAATTAATAGGCTATCCTACTCCTCCTCGTTTGAAGGACTAAATGTGTTAGGCTCAGGCAAAACCTCATTTTCTTGTTCTTTGAAAGCAGCATATCCAAGGATACCTACAATAAGAACCAAAATCCAATATGTTGCATAATGGTAGTCACTGCTTGAAAATAATATAAGATCAGTAAATCTTCCAATGAGAAGAGAGATCCTGCCCATTACAGCAAAACCAAAAGATGCACCAAAACTAATCATTAAAAAATAAATTCCAATCTTAGATGCTTTTCCAAGCATTCCTTTATGTTCTTTAGAAAAGTAGAAATAAAGCAAACCGCAAATAGTACCTATAAAAATTAGCAGGTTATTAAAAACAGATGGTGATGAGAGGCTAAAAATTGGAAGACTAAAATCAAAAATGTTTACAGCTGTGCCTTTAATTTGTCCAATTACATTGGAGTTTAAGTATCCATACGCTTTTAAGCCTGCTGCCATACCAACAACATAAGCTATCCCCCACCTGGCCATCCAACTAAAGCTGGGGATTAAACTCATCAACATCATAATCCCTAAAATTAATGGAATGACGTATATAAGGTGCTGGTCATGGCCCTTATCAATTCCTCCTTCAGGAAAAATAGAAGTAGAGAAAAAGCTTAAAATGTTATATATGGAGTATGTTAATGTATCTGGGTCATAGTGCTTAGCAGGAAATAAACGACCAAATAAGTTTGGTTGTAATTGAGTCCAAAACCCGAGAGAAAGTAAATATCCTGCAGATACTCCTACAAAAAGATGCTCAGCAATTTTGTAAAATGGATTATCTTTATAAAGGTACGAAAATATTCCTATAGTTAAAAATGAAGCTACCCAGGCACCTAATATTGATGAGAATTCCATTAAGCCACCCTAGTACTTCCTTGATCTTTTACGATCAATAAAATAAGAAATATTACCTAACACTATAAAAAGCACAATCACAAGATGAGCAACAGATTGTGCATCCATACCGCTCGTTGCTGAACCTTTTTGACCTATTAAAGACTCATATTCAGCTGCACCAGGCATACCTGCTAATACCCCTACCATTTGACCAGATTGAACATAGGGCATCACCTCATTTACTTGAATAGATGTAACACCTGAACTCATTGGTATACCTGTAGGATCAGATGCATACTGAACCCATTCTATCGTTCCGGGATATCCTGCTGAGGCACTAAACAGAAAATCAAAGTCTTTGAAATTCTTTATACCATCCATCATAGGGATTTCGTCTACCTTTGTTTGTCTAGCATCTACAGAAAACAACTTTCGAATATTGCTAACAATACCCTTAACCACAGCTTCACCGCCCGGCCTGTATCCTAATAAAACATAATCTTGACCGTAAACCTTATTGAATTCACCCTCTGCTACTTGACTAAGAGCATCTTGAGCCATAAACTGGCCGTCAGGCCAAAGACATGTAACATACACTTTGTGATCATTTCTAAATAAATGTCTAAGAACACTTATTGTCATTGGGTGGTTTTCAGGCTTTGTACTAGGACTATATTCAACAGATAATAATACATTAGACCCCTTGGGAAGATTTTCAAGAGCATCATATACGCTTTTTGATGTGTCAGTAGCTCTAATTGGCAGACCTATAGGAACTATTAATGGTATAACAACAACGACAGCAATAATTATAAAAATCCAGCGCCGATCTATTTTCCCAATTTTTAGAAAAATATTTTCAATATCTTTAATATTATTCACCTATGTAGGACCTTTCAATACCTAATATATAACGAATAGACGTAGCAAAAATTCCCAAGCCAATACCAATCATAATAGCTCTGGCTCCTGCTACATTTGGATAATAATAGATCCATTCTTGTATCGATGGTAGATAGAAGATCCCAGGTTGATCTATTGGCCATCCCATAATAGTACCAGCAATTGTCACAAGCGATAATCCTACAGCTACAAAAATGAATGTTACTTTTTTATCTTTTTTAATACTATTCACATAAATACCTAAAAAAAGCACAATGAGATACATAATAAACCATGATGATATTACTCCACCAATAGGAACTCGCCCTACCATAATTATTATACCTGAAACAAGTAACAGAGTCGCTTCAAAATTTCTAATTCGAAAAGCCCTATATGAGGCTGATGCAACAAAAAATGCTAATAAAGAAAACATGGTAGCAGACATCGGGGAGAAAACATAATCAAACATCCATTTGAATAATGTTCCATCGGACGTGACATGGGCACCCCACTCAGCCACCGAATCATCGACCCCTTTAATAAAGAAACCAGCAATGATAGCAAATATGAAGCCTAAAACAGCTATCACACTGTACTGCCAACCAGGTTTCTGGTAGAGAACTTTTTGAATTTGCATTTTAATTAAGTTTAATGCTCCTAATATGATAGCAAAGCTAGCCAAAACATCAAACCACTGAGTGGCATCATCACCAATGAACTCTTTCACATTTGGCTGATCTATGAACCAACCAAAAAGAGTGATTGAGCCTATTAGCGCTACAATAAAGATCGGAACCTGTCTTTTCCAGAACATACTTCCCAATTACCTTATAGTTAAAAAGTCTGAAATATTAATACCAACCCCTGCTGTTTCAAATAGGATCATCAAAATCGTTGATAAAACTATGGCAGCTATTACAAACAATTTGATCATATCCTGGCCTTTTACACCACCAATTAGTTCTGGCTTTTGACTAAGGTAAGCACTAGCAGCAAAAAATTCTTCTCCTATTAGAGTGTAATCGCATGCTGTGACAAAAAAAGGTATTTGAGCTTGAGATGCAGTACCAGCTATTTGAATTGCTCCAATGGAATTACCGGTCTCAGCTAAAATCAATGATTCAGCATAAAACTTACCCATATACATACATGCCGCGGGTTTTTCACGAACCATTATTCCATTTACTCCGGCAGCATAAGCAAACTGATCGTCAGTCAAATAATGCACCATGTCTTCATTGAACATATCAGGCCTACCCTCAACGGTATATGCGTCTCTGCAAGACTCTCTTGCTGCTTTCATTACAATAGATCTTGAAACAGGTACATTTAGACTTGTTTCATAGCGAGCTGTCATTTTAGCAACATGACCAAGAACAACGACTCCAGCGACAGTTTCAACTTGGTCCATATCTTGAATACCTGGAACATATAAAATAGGCCTTCCCATTTCAGTTGATCTGCCCACAGCCTCTTCGACAGCCTTTAATGCAGGTATAGGTCTTAGAAAAAACTCTTCTCCTCTTTCAGCTGCTCTAGTATAGAAGATCAAAGTTGCACTTAAAAAAATGATCGAAATAAACATTACTATTCGATCGGCAACAAAATAAGGGTGACCAGCGACCCAATAAATTAAAAACAGCACTGCAATGATCGCTGAAACTACCCAGAACTGTTTATCTTTCAATATTAATGCCTCTTTCCATCATTTGAATCTAATAGCTCAAGCTGCTCAATTTCATCTAATAAAATCGTTAATGATCCTTTTTTTTCCATCAGGGCTGCAGCCTTATAATAACCATCTGATTGGATAAAACCATTAATTATTGGTCCCATAAATACCATAGCATGCCCCCCTAGAGAAGATAAAGGTCGAATCATTTCTAAAAAGAAAACAGAAGGTGTGACAAAACCAGAATCATGAATTTTTTTTGCCAATCGGCGAATAAATTGAATGTCATCTTTTGTCAAAGTATCCTCAATTGATTCTTTTGCCAGTGGAAACATTTAATCTATCTCCACAACTTCTAAGTTGCTTCTAGGTATTTCAAATTGTTTTCCATCAATATCAATAATTGCTACCCTTACCATTGTTTCAGACTCCATTTTTCTTAGCTCAGCAGGTAATTCTTTTACTATTCCAATTTTACCAAAGTTTGGCGAGCGTATTACTCTAACAGTGCTACCATCTGTCATTCCAGTTATCTTTTCAGTTTTATTTTCATTACCGTTTTTTGAGGCATCACTTATCGGGATTATAATCTCTGGTCTGATTACACCTGCGCGTATCTGGGTAGCACCATTTATTGATGCTAAACGACCATTGCTTTCGCTAAGAAGATCATACGTTTGTTGGCCCATTTGAATTTTGCCATATCCCTCTGTTACCACCAAAGAGGTTACCAAATCCTCTGATCCTGTTATTGCTACGCCAAGGGTATAACCTAAGACTTCCTCTAAATCATAATAATTAAACCCGCCTACAACAACGCCTGCAACGTTGCATGCTAATGCCTTTTTATACGCATCTAGGCTTATAAAATTTCCACCAACAAGTATCATACCCTCATGATCGCTGGTTATCATTTCAGCAGTTAATTCCGAGTCTCTACTACTTGCAAGCACTTTTATCTTGCCTCTACTTTCACCGCCAACTCCAAAAATTCCTTGAATGAAGGCGCCTTTACTTTTTATAACAACTCCCTCATTCTCGATAATCTCATCAACGGATCCTTGAATATAGGCATCTATCTCTACTGGTAAAGGGGCTTCTCTAATTACAACTTGCCCGGTTACATCCGATATTGACTCTACAGTGCCTGCAACTGGGGACTTTACATTAGATTTAAAAAATCCAAACAAGCCTTTTGTCTCAGCTAATAAGTCGTTTTTATCAATTTTGGAACCAATATCCATTAACATGACCTGCTTAACATCTGAAGCATCGACATTAAGTAAATTAGCCACATTAACCATCTGAACATTTCCTGGAAGGTCTGTTCTAGCGATAATTTCATCTGGTTTTACCTCTGAACCAATTGAGGCAGAGACCGAACCTTTCAAAGGTAATCTACGTTCTTTTAAAATTTTAGTATTCTTTAATACTTTTAGACCTGGTGTATATGAATGTGCCATTCTATTCTTTTAACTCCGGATATTCATTTAAAGCACTTGCCCACTTTTTTAAGTTTGAAATTCTCTCGTTTGGGTCTGAGCCTACATCCAATGGCCTTCCTCTTCCATCAAATATAAGTCCTACCTGGCCCCCAAAAATTATTGTATCTATTTTTTCACCCTTACCTGCACCAACGTTAATACCTTTAGCCGGTATTAACTCAGCTTTGACTTCTTCATAACCAACTTCAACTCTAATTAGCTCACCAGATTGAAGATCAATACTTTTCTTTTCGCCGTTCTTAAACTCAAGATTTATTTTAAGAGGAACCTCGCTTTTAGACATACTTCCTACTGGAGCAACACATGTACCTAAACGGATTAAACAATCCTTTTCAAAAACCTCGAGAGCTGCTACACGTGCCTCCTCAGCTATCGATTTTTTATCAATATTGGCCATAACTCCTAATTGAGGCATCATGAAAATTGAATCAACTGCCAAAGAAGTGATACCCTCAGGTAAAAAACTATCAATTAACATTTTTGCAGACTGCTCTCTCCTTGGAGCGTGAGATAAAACCCCTCCAGAACCAACAATCAAATCAAGCTCCATCATATCCACCAATGATTGACCAGAATCAGATTGCTCAAAAGCATCTGAAATCGTTCTTTCTTTCTGAACACCCTTAAGATTTACTGCAAAAGCCTTGTGCTGAACAAATGAAAGCCTAAGCGCTTCCCGAGCTATTGCTTGTTCAATTACGAGCTCTTCTAAACTTTGAGGTACCGTAGTAGGCCTAATCATCTTGTTACCAATCCGATTAGTCAATTCTTTTTCATCTATATCAAAAGGAACCCATCTTAAAACATTTGAAAGAGACGCCTCTGCAAGAACATTGCAAATAGAATAACTCATTCCTAGATTAGCACTTACTGTTCTATTAAACTGCTCCTGAAATACAGAAAATATATCGGTGGTAGCACCACCAATATCTACACCAACAACAGATATATTTTCTTTTTTTGCAACCATCTCTATTAAAGCGCCTACAGCTCCCGGAGTAGGCATTATAGGAGCATCTGTCCAGCTCATTAATTTTTTATAACCAGGAGCCTGTTGCATAACATGCTCCATAAATAAATCATGTATTTTATCTCTAGATGGTTTAAGGTTTTCTTTCTCTAACACGGGTCTAATATTTTCGGTCACATCTAAATCAGTTAAATCGCTAAGAGTCTTTTCAATATCTGATGTCGCTTTATTATTTCCAGCATAAATGACAGGCAATTTATAATCCTGTCCGAGCCTTGGTTGGGGATTTGCAGCTGCCAAAATTTCAGCAAGCTCAACTACATGTTTTGTAGTTCCACCATCTACACCCCCTGACAATAAAATCATATCAGGTCTCAGTTGTCTAATCCTTGTTATTTTTTCATGCGGTTTCCTGCCATCATTAGAGGCAAGGACGTCCATAACAATTGAACCGGCACCTAGCGCTGCACGCTCAGCACTTTCGCCAGACATGGACTTGACTACTCCTGCTACCATCATCTGAAGACCACCTCCCGCAGAACTGGTAGAAATATAAATATCTACACCGGAATCTCCCTTTTGAGGAGTAATTATGCTGTCATCATCTAGTATTTTTCGTCCAGAAAGTTCTTCAACCTCCATGGCAGCATTAAGTACACCTCTGGTCACATCTTCAAAGGGCGCTTCAACCGTTGTTGGAGCTTCACCCCTATAGGTTAAGCGATACTCGCCATCTACATACTCAATTAAAATAGCTTTTGTTGTTGTACTACCGCAATCAGTAGCAAGTATAGATCGAAGTTTCAATATTAGATTTTCTTATTAAAAAAGTTATTCTTTAATTAGTATTTAAAAACAAGGAGGTAAATATAAACCAAAGGCGCGGAAAATAGTAGAGAATCAAAGCGGTCAAGTATGCCTCCATGGCCTCTTAAAATTTGGCCCGAGTCTTTTACGCCAACATCTCTTTTTAACAGTGATTCACCAAAATCTCCTAATTGACCAAAAATACCAGTAATCATCCCAAAAACCAGGCTATCATAAAGATTATATGAAACTCCAAGCAAATCAAATTTAAAAGCAACAAAAAATGTTAAAACTGAAACTATAAACCCTGAAATAGAGCCGACCCAACTTTTCTTAGGGCTAATATCAGGTAAGATCTTTTTTTTACCAAACTTTGTCCCAAAAAAGAAAGCTGCGGTATCACACAACCAAATGGAAACAAACACAAATAATGTAATATTTGAGTTATAAATATGATCCAATTGCCGCACTTGGATTATCGTACCAATTAAAACAGGGATAAACAATACACCCATTAAAGTGTGTGCAATGTTATTCAATGGGTCTTTTTTATTGTTTAATATTTCAATGATAAAAACACTGATAACTGCAGCACAACAAAATCCTAACACCGTAATCTGGTGGTGGGAATAAATTCCAGCATAAGCAAGCGCAACAAATAAAGTGATAATAAATCCAAAAATACGGTTTGGTGAAGAACCTTTCAGTTCACACATTTTGAAAAATTCATCAATACCTAAAATCATAATTAATGCTGTTACAATCGCGAAAGCAGGATTTCCAAAGTAAATACACCCTAGACCAAGAGGCATCCCTAAAATAAGTATTAGTTTTCTACCTTTAAGCTCTTTCATATCTTAATTTACAATGCCTAGCCCATAAAAATTAGACTATAAGTTCAACCCCATTTTTAATAATATTAACTGAAACAGGGGTTGTTCCAATAATCTCCCCATCAATGTTCAAACTACCATCCTCGCTAGGTTGAATAGAAAAAGATTTACAATGAACATATTCGCAAGCATTGTGATCTATGTGGGATCCATCAAATAATTTTGGAAAAACAGAAAATAAAGTAAAGCTAGAGGTTTTCTTGACAATAATTAAATCGATCTCACCATCGTCTATTTTTGCTTTCGGAGCCATTTTCATATCTTTGCCCACGTACTTGGTATTACATGCAATGATAAAAGAAAAAGCGCCATCTCGCTCCTTTCCATCAATGATTAATTTTGAATCTCTTCTCTTGTTTTTGATAATTTCAAATACAGATGCAATGTTATAGCGTTGCCCACCGAAAAACCTTAGCTTTTCTGCTAAAACTGAAATATCCGTGGCCATACCCCAACCAATTAAGTTTAAAGAATAATATATATTTTCTCCGCACACCGCTCTCATCATATCGAGCTTTTTAGACTCATTTTTAGATATTTTTCCTACAGCATCGACTACATTTTCAATACCTACTGTTTTCATAAATGAGTTTCCAGTGCCATTAGGAATTATTGAGATCGGTATTCTTTCATTTTCGCTTCTGGAAAGCATTCCATTAAGCACTTCAAATAATGTTCCATCACCTCCCATTGCACAAACAGAATCGTACTGCTTTAGATCTTTTTGCTTTACCAATTCAACAGCATGGGCAGCATATTCAGTTTTCCTTAAAGTATATTCTATATCATATTTTTTAAATTCATTTATTACGTTATTTAAAGAATCTTCATAGCTAAGAATTCCACTTTTAGGGTTGGTTATTAAAAGAACCTTAATCATTTTGGTCTTTCTCTGTGATGCATGTATTTACCATCGCCCCATTCTATAATATCAACCTGAACTTTGGCAGTACCTTGCTTGATAAAATCTAACTTTTTTGCGGCGCCGTAAGAACAATCTAACATTCTACCCTCAATGTAAGGACCTCTATCATTAATTCTTAAAATCAATGATTTTCCATTATCTAAATTGGTTACTCTTGCTACTGTATTTAAAGGCAATGTTTTATGTGCAGCAGTTAGTCCATACATATCATAAATCTCGCCATTTGCTGTAAGCTTACCATGAAAATCCTCTGCATAAAAAGAACTTGTCCCTACCATTCTTTTTTTGTGTTTCACATTTGTATTTACAGTTTTCGGATCAATGAATTTAGGGTGGCGTTTCGTTTTTGCTTTTTTCGGAGTTACTTTGACCGTTTTTTTACTTTTATGATTTGTACTTGATCTAGCATACCTTGGTGCGCTAGAGCATGACCAAAAGAATGTAATTAGAATGAAAATGACTACATTATTTCTCATTAATCTGCCTTATCGCCTCATATAAAACAATGCCAACACTCGTAGCAAGATTTAGACTACGAATATTCTTATTTATCATAGGTATAGTGCATGCATTTTCTGGATATTCATTTAAAATATTTTCAGATATACCTGCTGTCTCGCTACCAAAAATAATAATATCATTTTTAGTAAAAACTCTATCCGTGTAAACATTTTTTGATTTTGTTGTGAGCAAGTGAAACTTATTTTGAAATGCATTCAAACAGTATTCATCAATACTTGGAAAGTATTCCCATTTTATATGATCCCAATAATCTAACCCTGCTCTTTTCAGGTATTTATCTTCCATATCAAAGCCCAGGTTACCTACTAAATCTAGTTTTACATTATTAGCCCCACACAACCTAGCAATATTGCCTGTATTAGGAGGAATTTTTGGCTCAAAAAGTGTAACCGTAAGCAATTTTAATACCCTTTTGATAAATTATAGTTAATCTTCGGAATGCAGTATGGATCCATAATAAGAGAAGTTGCCATCCCAAATAATGTTGCACCTGCATCTCTAGCAGCATTTAAATGATGGACGGTGGAAATACCACCTGTGGCCATTATAATTAAATTCATATCAGAAAATAAATTAATCATCTGAAGGGTACGCGGAAAAATTGCTAGACCGCTTAATCCTCCGCCGCCTCTTGGCAAACTATCCTTTTTTAGACCAAGGTATTCAATGGTCTTAAACTGTGTATTGCCAGCATTTACGATCATTTTTTCTTTTGCAAGGATAATATCTCCAATACTTTTTAAATGCTCATCTTCCCAATCTGGTGAGACTTTTATTGAAATTACCTTTGAACTGTAGCGTCGCATGTAATCAATTAGCTTTTCTAAGTCATACAAATTATCTCCAAGGCAACTACCAGTATCCGTATTAGGGCAACTTATATTTAATTCATAAAAGTAATTATTGATAGATGAAGTTTTTAATTGTTTTTCAATCGTATCAAAACAATGTATGTAATTATCAAAATTCTCCCCTCCTATTGATAAGCCCAAAGGTTTATCATTCGACCATAATGGTGAATCAATAATGGAATTTGAAAATGATTCCACGCCTTCGCCGGGAAGTCCAAGCGCATTAACTAAACAAGCCTGACGCTCTAACCTTACCTGCTGCAATCTTGGTCTAATATTCCCATTCCTTTTCTCACTCATAATTGTTTTTAAAACAGCCCCACCAAGCCCAAGCTTTAACCAGATATCAATTAAATCTTTTTCTGATTTAAATGAAGCTGCAAGCAAGGGAGATTTAAAATTCAGATCATATACTTCAATGGCAATATCCTTTGGAATGGGAAAAGAATATGCAAATGAACCAAAATACTTATTAATTCTAATGAGGTTACTGTCCCCGAATTCAACTATGGATTCAAGATCCTTTTTTTGACCAGATATGAATTGAAAAAAAGATACCAGCAATTTGACTGAGAATCGTATGAATCTGTATAATATTGAAAATAAATATTTACGTATTATCACTTATTAATTTATTGTTACAGTTGAATCATTCTTTAATGTTGATAACATATTCTGGATGACCTGAACTCTCATTTTTGCAATGTTATTTTGTTCAGAATTTGGATGCATGGAACTTATCCACGCATAATATTTTGCTGCACTATCCAACTCTGCATATTTATAATCATATTGATATCCTAAAAAGTATGCTGCAGACACCGATAATTCACTTAGCGAATCTGCCTGAATTACTTTTTTAAATTGCTTTAATGAAGATAAAGGGTTTTGTTTCCACATTTTTTCCGCATCCGAATAAAGTTGCTCTATGGGCCGAAGGGATGAATCAATATTTTCATTATCAAATAAATATGATGTATAGTCTGAAGCCGGAAACTCAGTTTTTAGAAGAGAACTGTAATAGTCTAACTTTAAAGAATCTGCTAATTCAGCAAAAATCATAGAAAGAGTAAATAACGCTTTTGGGTAGTATTGAGATGATGAGTCCTCTTCAAGAATTCTTTCAAAATAAACGATACCAGAGTCAACTCTTTCAAAACTGAAGGCTTCAATATCTCCGATGAGATAAAGAAGTTCTTGAAGAGGTTTTTTTGGCATTTCATCAACAATTTTTGTTGAATCTACTTTTATTGAATCATTACTTAGAGTATCAAGCTTTACATCATATTTTTTTAATGAGGCTAATGCATCGATATACTTATCTATAGCTTTTATTTTAGAGTCGCAAAAAGGACCATATTCTGTCCTATTATATTCTTTTTTTACTTGGGAAAATTTCTCTTTTGCAATACTTGGATTCCACAACTCAGAAAGATACAATTGTCCCAGCAAATAGTAAGCCTCTGCAGAAGTTTCTGTCCTTGGGTAATCATTAACAATGGATTCTAACCTAACCACAGAATTATCTACATCGTTTTGATCTATATACAACTGAGCTAACTCAAGCTCGAGATCGCCCTTAATATTTTTAAATTTTTCATCAACTAGCATTGATTTTATTTTTCTCTCAACGCTTCTGTGATCACCTAAAATTCTTGAAATCTTTAAAATCTGAATGTGTGCATTTTCAATTTTCTCTTTCGTAAGAGAATTTTTTATAACTTCTTTATATGCGCTCTCTGCTACTGAATAATTTTCATTGTTAAACGCTATTTCCGCTAGCTGGTTGTATACAATCCCTTTTTTGCCTCGCTCTTTAATTACTTTTGCGCCTTCCTCAAGGTGAAATAAAAAATCATCATTTCGATTTAGCTCAAGGAAAATATCTGCAAGGGATAAATGACTCTGAGCTACTAAATCATTTTTCAAAGAACCATCAATGATCAACTCAAGCTCATCAATAGCAGTTTGAGTTTTTCCTTTCTTCCATTTACAAACTGCTGACCAGTATTTCGCTTCAGCAATTTGATCTTCACTTCCTTTATCAAAAATCAACTTCAGGTTTAAGATAGCATTATCATATTCAGAGCGATAAAACTGAGCTTTTGCCATTAATAAAATCGCATCATTAACATATTTTGATTCAGGATAGTCTGATAGCACTACTTTACATTTCTGTATAGTTTTACCATAATTATCGATAGCTCTTAATGGAATACCTTTATCAGATTTTTCTAACCTAAGTAGGTCAGCCTCTTTAAAATATCTTTCTGCGTTATAAAAAGTGTTAAAATAAGCGCATGAGGAAAGCATTAAACTAACCGATATAGGAATTAAGCGGTGTATTATCCAAATTCTGAACATAAATACGAATTAAATTTACTTATTTGAACAAAGCTAAAGTTGAAAATAATTTAGTATAAATGTTAAGATTTAAAAAATATTCATTGATTGTTGTTCTATCTTTGCTCTCCTTGCACGGCCAAAGAAGTAAAGATATGGAAAAATTTGGCTTCATTGATTTGAAGACTGACAGCATGGATGTTCCTTTTTATATTGATGGTATATATGTAGGTAAAAATCCACTTCCCGGTCCTATACCAGTTTTACCCGGGTTTCATTTGGTTGGTTACCTTCCACCAGAGCTCACAAAAAGGTATGTAGAAGAGGATCTTTCAGATGCCTATAAACGGGTTTATGTAGCACCAAATGATACTCTGGAGGTATTTTTGTTCTACGAAAATTATATTAAAGAAACCAAAACTTTAGATGCTCAGTTTATGGTTAAAAGACTTACTGCTCTTAGTCTTGTATTAATGGCTGTTTTTCTTGTTTTTCAAATAAGCTAAATTTTTTATTCTAAGCTCTATTGAACATTCGTAATTTTAATATATGAAACATCATACTTTTGAAGACGGTCTCAAATACAGACCAGATTATGAGTGGCCAGAGCCAGGAACTGAGAAAAAATGTCCGAAGTGTCAGCGAGAATTAGAGTTAGTAGAAAATAGCCCATCTTATTATGGAAAACCATGGTGGTGCTATAAATGTCAATGGCAGTTTTCAGAGGAGGACTTTGCTAAAATGGATTCAAGCGAGGAAGAATAAACATTTTTTAAGCCAAGCTGACATCCGGCAGCTCTCTTCCAATTGACTCTATCACCCATCTAGCGACAACAGCATCATCTAGATATCCAATTTCTGGTACAACATCCGGAATATCATCATTTGAATCACAAAAATAAGATAAAGCAAATAATATTCTTCTTTTAATTGAATCAGTTAGGTCAGGATAGGTTTGATAAATGTTTAGTAATACTGAAACATATTTAATTAAATCAGTCTCAATACTATTTAAGCTCTTTGAGGTTGTCATAGTATCTAACTTAGAGTTTAGCATATCGATAATTTTAGATGCGTCATTTAAATCGATCTTATCGATCAATAGCTTATATTCCGCTTTATCTTCTTCCGTTAATTGGAAAATTTTAGATATATTCATTGTATAAATTATAACTAAACAATAAATACAAGCGAATGGATATTGGTGATAAAATAAAACAAATAATCAGTGGTTCTATCGACATGAAGCACTTTGAAGTAAAAGATTTTACAGGCAGACACCTCAATCATGAACAACATAATGGTGGGTTTCATCTAGAGGCTACCATTGTTTCTGATCACTTTGTAGATAAAAGCTTAATAGATCGTCATAAAATTGTTTATGCTGCCCTTGGAGACCTTATGAAGCATGAAATTCATGCATTTAGTATGAAAACACTCACAGTTGAGGAGTGGGAAAGTTTGTAATATGGGATTTTTTAGTTCCAAAAAGAATAGTGAAATAAATGACCCAAACAACATGTCGCCTCTTGAAGCAGTAACCCATCTATTTGCCTCGATACAGATAGCAGATCAACAAGCCAGCTATGAAGAAAAAGAATCTTGGATTAATGCAATAACTAAACTTTTTCCCGAGCATTCAGAGGATAGAGCAGAGAAATTTTTCGCAGAGGCTCATGATGTTCTTGCAACTAAAAACCCAGAAAAACGAAGTGAGTATATCACTGCAGTTCTAAATAGAATGAAAGAGCTACTAAATAGCGAACAGTTAAATTCTATAGGGCCACTGATTGCAGATATAGTTGAAGCGGATGGTATTGTAATGACATCTGAGATGGAAATAGTAACGCTCTCTGAGAAGATACTTGATATAAACATTAAAGTCGAAGAGTAGTATTTCGTTTAAGGTCCGTAGTTACTGACCTCAATTTTTGCGAACGCAATCGTTTTTCGCTTTGCTTCCTTAACTAAATCCCTTTTTTCTCTGTACAGTTTATCAATCAACTCTTTTTCTATTTTTTTTCTTTTTGGAAGTTTTTTCAAATCTTTCAACACTAGTCTAACTAAATCTGCGTGCTTTTTATTTTTTATTTTTTTCAAAAACTTTGCCGCTTCAGCATAATCTCCAATGTAAATATGACTCCATGCCAATGGTTTATAATGGATTGTTTTTCTTCTTGTAAGCTCATCACATCTTTTTAGTAGCTTAATTGCCAACTCCCATTGGTTTGTGTTGTAAAAAAACAAGCCAGTATTGTAATTCTGTTTAAAACTCCCCTCCTCAAAAATTAACTGTGGGTCGCCCTCAAAAATATACTTTTGAGCTATCAATAGATTAGATAACAAAAAAGCATAGAGTAATATGAAAAACTTAATCTTCAAATAATTATACTGCATCATACCCAACATACGAATTTATAATTTTCCCAAAAACATCAAGACTTTGACGTATATCATTACGGGCAGTACTTGAACGATCTACAATCTTGATTATTGTTTCCCAACATTCTTGTTCATCATCGTATTCAATTGGTTTTTGTTTTCTTTTCCCAAAAAGTAATTCAAAGTGATTATTCAATTGATCTATTCTTTTTTGAATGCTTTCTTTTTCATAATCCAAACCAAAAAATCTTATCTTTTTTTTCCTAGAAAAAAGTAACAAGGTTATAAGCAAAATATTGGGTGAGCTATTTTCAATATTTGAGAAACCATATTCACTGGCAGGTTGCATTGTCTTCCTTACTCCGCCCAGAGTAACCCTGATATTTGGTATTAACTGATCCTCATTAGGATGTAATTCTAAAATAATATCTTGCCAGTCATGATCCATACTAGTAGACATTTCTTTCAGCCATAGTTTTGCATATTTCTTCTCATCAAACGGCTCAGTAGTTAAGAAATTTTGTAATGACTCAATAGATAAAAAATTGGCTAAATCTATATCACTATAGAACCCCATAGACCACTTTCTTATTTTATTTAAAAAGATACTTTGCCTTTTCGTAGCTGAAATTATCCAAAACAATAAAATTTCTACCAAAATCAAAACAATTATCAAAATGATATTAAAAATACCAAAAATAGCTCCAGCATAAATAAGTATTAAGGTAATTAGTATTTGCAGAAAGATTAGGCCGAAATAAAAACGATCATTTACTTTCTGAGATCGTATACCATCATTCACAAACCCATGAAAGAAAGAAAAATCATTTAGCACAGACATACCGTCCTCATTAATTTTTTCTAAGCACTCTTGTAGTTTTAAATAAAGTTCACTTTGGTCAAACTTTTGACCATATTCTATTTCAAAAAAGCGCTTAAGTATGCTAAGACCATTCACGTTTTCATTGCCCAAATCGAGGTTGGTTTAGGTAAAACTTATACCGACTTAAAGATCGCAATGTATCTAATGATCTTCTATGAAACCCAAGAACATCATTAAGAGAATCTAGTTCATATTGGATCAGCATTTTTTCAAGTTCAATATTCATCTCCTGCCTTTTGGAGTCAACTGAGTCAATTCGTATCTTTTTTTCTTCATTAATTCTTGCAAGCATTTCACTGTAACCAAACTCAAATTTTATATCTTCAAGACGCTGAATTAAGACTGAATCCATACTTTCATATTTTTTTTCAATAAGTGCCAAAGAATCCAGTGCCCACTGCTTGTATGCTATATTCTCAAGAGTGGAGATTATAGATTTTTTAATTCGATTGGATTTTTCATTTCTTACCATAAGCTTGTCATATTCATTGACATCTTTGGTGACAAATGAATAATCTCTCTCAACACCAAATATATACAGCATTATTACACCGATTGCTAAGAGTAGTGCTAGAAGTTGAGATGTGTTAATATTCATTTTATAAATCTATATTGTTAAAAACATTATGAATCAAAAAATCATTGTTGCCGCAGTCTGTATTTCATCATTTATACTATGGTGGTTTGAAATTTTCCCAATTCTACTTCTCATTCTGCCTATTATGTATATTAAAGGGCTCAAAGACTAGGTTTAACCTAACTAATAAACATCGTATCTATACATCCATTGCCAAGGACTAAAATCTGTACGAATAGTGTCTTGGACAAAACTTTTTGGACGAAAAGCTTCTACATCAATTTGTTTTTCACCAACATTTGTAGTCAAAGTTAAAACAGTTTCGTTATCTCCTATTTTTAATCTTGAGCGGTCTATCAATATTTTTACGGTAGTTGCAGATTGAACGATACCTTCACTTGGGACTGCTTTAAGCCAATTAACATTAGGTTCTATAGTCCAGGTTAACGTTCCACCTCCATAATTTTTAATATTGAATACTTGAGCAGTTTTGGTTGAATCGAAGGATACATATTTTGTATCTAAGTATAAAGATGGTTTTGCTACAATGAGCTCAACAGGTATTTTCTTCGTCCCAACATTTGAGTTTACGATTATTTCTGCTTTATACTTACCCGTTTTTAAGCCTGACCTTTTTACAGTGGCTGTGCATATTGATCTCTTTTTTGCTGAACCTTCTTTTTTATCAAAGTATATCCAATTTTCCTTTGCAGAAAGTGACCACATCAATAATCCACCTCCATTATTGATAATTGGGAAATTTAGTTTGCTTGTTTCAGTGATAAAATTAAGTGGTTTTTCTGGGACAACTAAAACAGGCGTTTTATTTACAATAACTTTACAAGGTCCCACAACAGATGAATAAGTAGGGTTATTTGAATTCGCTATTTTAATAAGGAAGCTATCACCAACTATAAGATTATTCCACCAGTTGAATTTTCCCTCATTCGGTATGTCATCAGCAACATTTACCCAGTTTGATCCACCATCAGAGCTTACAAATATATCTACAAGAGGCAACCATCCATTAGTTTCCCAGGATATTTCAACCATTTTTACTTCTTGATATGCTAAACCCTTTGTTGGAGAGTTAATTTCAATTATTACATCATTTTGAATATTTGAATAACTTTTTTCAAGCTGATTTTCAAGAGTATTTTGAATTTCTAGATCTAAATCTCCAATGTTTTTGTTGATGAGCTTCTCACTTTTGATTGCAGAGCTCCAATGGTTCCCATCAATGAAGACATTGCTATGATCACCAGCATAGCTTGATATTTCTTGTCCGCCATGATAGAAACGAAGCTCAAAGTCTTTTACTACTGGATTGACGATTGAAACGCTATCTATTTTTGGCACGTAAGTATTCATAAAGTGATGCCTCAAGTAATAGACATTAGATGATGGTAGGTCTTTTTTCCGTATAACCCAATCACTATACTCATCTGTACTATCAATCAAACCAGTAAATTTTTCATATTGAAGCCAAGTATTGGAGTTTTGTCCGGCCAAAGGGTTCCATCCACATTGAAAAGGCGAGTCTAAGTATGTTATCGTTTGTTCCCTGGAATTTTGAATTTCAAAAATTGGTGACCAAACTCCTTTCCCAGTGCAAGGTTGCCACGAAAACTCGCTTCCCCCATCATTTGAATTATAATCAAAACTCACCCAACCTAGCCTACCAAAAGGTACTTTACGTTTTATTTTTGTTTCATAGTTACTAACCCATCCACTAGCCTCATATTGTGCATCATTCCAATCAGGCCAAATATTTTTATACCCCTTTTTATCTAGCGCGCTGCTTTTATAATTATCAATGAAGTTGCTATTTACTACGTATAAATATGGATCATTTTTTTCTTCCCAATCGCTTTCATAACTATCTTTGCTCCAATTTGTTATTTCCAATCCAAAACCACCATTTTGTTCTATCGTACAATGCTCCATATTAACATTACTTCCTCCACCAATGAGAAGTCCATTGAGCCCATTATTTGCAATAGTCGCATAGGTAATTACGCTTATGCCGGGTGTTAGTACTAAACCATGTCTGTTTTGACTTACAAATAAATTTGAAGCAGTTAAATGACCATGATTAATAATTCCATTATCCGAGTTATTTATAATTTTTACATTGCGAAGGTTTATCATGCCGAAAGTATTATTAACTATACCAGGTCCAACGCCTTTTGCGATGCTCAGCCAGTCGATATTTACATTTCCTTTTTCAATGAAAAGCGAAACACCCTCTGAATTAAAAATTTCAATGTTACTAAACGAAATTGAGTCAGAACTTTCAGAATTAATGGAAAGAGCATTTCCCCCAGAGGATTTTATTGTAGAATTGGTTACTTTTATAGGAGACCTAATATCCAAGGCATTTGTAGCATTTGAAAGCTTGAGAAAATCTATTACACTACCATTTTGGGTGCTATCAAATTTCAATCCTTGCCAATAATTTTTATCATTCGATTTTGATTTAGGACCAATAAAAATAGGATTTTGTCTACTCCCCAATATTTTTAACGTTCCACTAATGATAAATTGTATTCCGCTGTTTTCACTTTCTTTATTTTCATTGTGAATATAAATGCTAACATCTTCTTTAATTGTCAAGGTGGCTCCAGGTTTTACGATGACATTTTGAGTTATATTTTTATTACGTAACCATTCTGTATTATTTTTGATTATTATGTCTGAAAATGAAAAATTGAGTGATGAAAAAAAGTAAATTAATAGTTGGATTAGTTTTTTTCTTGAGGCCATCATTATTAAAATTTAGAAAACATAAATCAATGAGGCTTGATTTTTATAAAGATTTAGATGGCAATTTTACCTTTGCCTGAAATAGTTTGGTTATACTCATTAGCCATTTTTAACGCCTCCTCATAACTAACATCAACATTCTTAACCCTTAATATGCGTTTTAAAAAGTTAGATAATAAGTAGCCATATAACGAATAATTCACCATTTCCATGTTACTAGTTGCCAGGCTAAGTATTCCAAGAGTTGAATTACCACACATAAAACAGCTCAATTTAAAGCGTTGGTTCATAAACTTTTTTTCATACGCTTTGGACTGATCCCTATGATATTTATCATTTAAGATATTGAAAAAATGCGATTTTGGTATTTCAACCCCAGCTCTATATGCTTTCCAACTTTTTTTATGTTCGACAACTTTTATATGATCAGAATTGTTCTGGGAAAAAGAAAAGCAAAAAATAGATAGTATGTATAATAGAGCTTTCATGGAAATCTTATTTCAGTAATATCATTTTTTTCATGTGATGATGATCTCCAGCCTGTAAGGTATATATATACATAC
>ENA-OSEY01000352-OSEY01000352.1-marine-metagenome-genome-assembly--contig:-NODE-352-length-34041-cov-2.887292_pt1 | contig 34041 bp, 32 predicted proteins | sample MGYA00248465_ERZ534230 | MGnify/ENA primary metagenome ERZ534230 (study PRJEB26409, sample SAMN06344110) | marine metagenome | isolation source: Sea water from surface | place: Atlantic Ocean:Southern... | reverse complement strand
TTCAAGTGTGACTGGAGTTCAGAAGTGTGCTCTTCCGATCTTGGGTTCGAAGACCAATGCTCTTGCCACTGCGACACGTTGTTGTTGCCCTCCCGAAAGCTGCATCGGACGGCGATTTTGAAATCCCTCCAACTGCACCATGCCCAGAGCCCTCTTGATTTTGGATTCGATTTCTGAATTCGGCAATTTCCTGACTTTCAAAGGAAAGGCCAGGTTTTCCTTGACCGTCATGTGGGGGAAAAGGGCGTAATTCTGGAAAACCATGCCGATGTTCCGTTTATGCGGAGGCACATTGTTGATCGGCTTACCGTTGAGAATGATTTCTCCATGGGTTGCCGTTTCGAATCCGGCAAGCATCAACAGGCAGGTGGTTTTCCCGGACCCGGAAGGGCCCAGCATGGTCAGGAATTCTCCTTCTTGAATGTCAAGATTGAGGTTCTTGACCACCAGCGTTTCTCCGTCATAACTCTTTTGGACGTTTTTGAACTGGACAAAGGCTTCGCTGGAAGACATCTAAATTTAATTTTAACTGGATCGGGTTGACTTCACGGAAGGAACAAGCATTTTTTTTTGAAAGGAGTAAAGTTAAAGGACTTTTATAATGATGTCAATGTCTTATTTAAAAAAATGTGCTCAAACAAAATGAATAGGATGTCTTTTGAAATTTTCAATAACCGCTCAGATTTCATTCACAAGAAATTCAAAATTCGTAATATACATTCATGATTAAGCTCCAGGGAATTCAAATCTTTTTTAAAAGAATCTTTCATCAATCCAGCATAGATTCCATTTTTGACATTGAGGATATATTTTTAATTACAAAGGGTTTTGCACTTTCAAAGTTTATTCATGCAAACGCCCGCAAAGTCTCAAAAAGCTCTTTTTCTATGGGAATCCCTTCCCGCATTAATCTTTGGCGGTTTTCCTGACGGCGTGCATTGGGTAACCGTGTTCCATCCTGTTCCGTGATGGATGCCACCAATTCAGAGATGGTTTCATCAAAAGTTCCTCCTGACTGCATTTGCGGTTCGATGGCAAGAAAAAACTGTCCGTTGTCAATCGGCTGACCATCTTCCTCGATGAAGGAACCCTGTTGTGTTCCGAGTTTTGCTCCTGTAAGTGCACTGCAAAGGACTTCAACCAGAAGTCCGATATTGAACCCTTTGACTCCACCTGCTGGAACCATCGAACCGGTCAATCCCTGTTCTGGATCGTTGGTGGGTTTGCCTTCAGCATCAAGGGCCCAACCAAAAGGAATCGACTCTCCCTGTTCTACTGCTCTTTTCAATGTTGTCCAGGAAACCTCGGTGGTGGACTGGTCCACGAGGAACGCAACTTCTCCCTCTGGAGCAGGAACCGCAAAGGAGATCGGGTTGGTCCCGATGACTGGAATGTTTCCCCCGGGTGGTGCGACTACGGGAGCAACATTGGTCGCTCCGAATGCCAGTAAACCTGCACGAGCAAGATAGCCGGTGTGAAAGCCCAGGGTGGCAGCATTATAGGAGTTGTAAACCGTCATCACCGAGATGCCATGTTCTCGGGCTGCAGGGATGAGATGCCTGAATCCTGCCTCAATCGCCGGATGGGCAAAACCATGCAATGCATCTACACGGAAGCAGGTTTTTGAAACTGCATCAATCTTCGGAATGACTTTCCCATCCACTTTTCCACTCAGCAGGTGGGAACAATAATACTGGAGCCAATAAAAACCGTGCCCTTCCAATCCAGAAAGTTCTGTGTCCAGGATGGCCTCCGTGAAATATTCTGCACTTTCCGGAGAAGTGCCTGCACCTAACAGCGCGTCATGGATAAGTTTTCTCGCGTCTTCAGGAGTCAAAAACAAGTTGCTGGACATGATACTCCTGCCAGGGAACTTTGTGGTTGGATCATGATTTTGGCTAAGAAGATAAGAAGCGTTGGAAGGCTTCGATTTTAATGATGATTCAGTTGTTTCATTTTATCCAAGTTCCAGTATTCTGAGTTCAATTAAGAATGCTCTTAAAAATCGGTCGGTGCTCCTCCTTCCGATTTTCTCCGTGCAACAAAGTCCGTCAGAGCTTCCAGCCTGTCTGAAGGCAGAGGAGGAGCTTCAAATCTTTCGAGAATTTCCTGATACAACTGGTTCGCACGCTTTGCGGTCCAGATGCTTCCAACCGCTTCCCAAGCCTCAAAATTTCTCCAGTCACTGACAAAGGGCTCATAAAACGCACTCATGTAGCGATCCTGTGTGTGCTGGATGCCAAAATAATGTCCTGAGGAACCGACCTCTTTGATCGCATCGAGCGCAATCGATTCGGGTGAGGCATCCCAGACTTCAGGTTCCATGTAACGCTGGATCATCTGCAGGATTTCACAATCCATGATGAATTTTTCAGGACAGGCGATCAACCCTCCCTCCAGCCAACCGGCCGCATGATACACCACATGGGTTCCGGACTGCACCGCGGACCAGAGGGAATTGGAGGTCTCCCAAATCGACTGCCCGTCCGGCACATTGGCTGTACAGACCCCGGAAGCCCGCATCGGGATGCCATAAAAACGGGCCATCTGTCCGGTGATCTGGGTTGCACGCATGTATTCCGGTGTGCCGAAAGCCGGTGCACCGGATTTCATGTCAACATTCGAGGTGAAGGTCCCGATCACACAGGCACAGCCTGGTTGAACATGCTGAAACAAGGCAATCGCTGAAAGGGCTTCGGCAATCGAAAGTGTCACGGCACCGGTTATGGTCACAGGCGCCATCGCACCTGCCAGAGTGAAGGGGGTGACAAATACCGCCTGACCTCTTCGGATCATACGCAGCGACCCATCGATCATCGGATGATCATGCTTCAGGGGAGACGTAGAATTGATGTTGGTGTAAAGATGGGGTTTTGACTGGAATTCCTCTTCCGACAATCCTCCCGCGATCTTGACCATTTCCATCACGTCTTCAACCCTTTCCTTGCCAAGGGCATATGCATGGCAGACTTTGTCCGACAGGGTCAGTTTGTCAAAGAGAACATCCAGGTGACGGATGGAGGGATGAAGGTCCACCGGTTCCACCGGATAACCGCCGATCATATGGATGCAATTGAAATAGTGCGAAAGTTTGATCAGATTCGCACATTGTTCGCGGGTACCGGGAACCTTCTTGCCAAGATCAAGATCGTAATAATTGGGCGGTGAGGAAACATTCCCAAAAAGAATGTGACGGTCTCCAATGATGATTTCTCGTTCCTCATTTCTAGGAGTGATGGTAAATCGGGAAGGAGCTTTTCGCACCATCTCCATCACCCATTCCCGGTCCATTCTGACATTGCTGCCTTCAACTCGGCATCCTGCTTTGGCAAAAAGGTCCTGGGCTTCCTCGTTCAGGAACTCGATCCCGATGTTTTCAAGAATCTTCATTGCCCCGTCATGAATCGCCTCGACCCCTTCCTCGGGAAGCGGTTCGATGGGAGGATCCTGGTTTACAGGAATCCGCCATGAGCTTTGTTTAAAAAGTTCTCCTCCGCGTCTGGCGGTGTTTGCGGCCCGTCCTCCTGAACGGGTCCTTCGTTTTGCAGACGTTGTTTTTGGTTTGGTTTCGCTGTCGTTCATGGAGAATTTTTGATCAATTGTTTACTCATTTTTCAACAACTCATGGATCGATCCTGAATTCATAAAAATAAAATGAACTCTAAAGATTTCTGAAAATTAAGGCGAGAAAAATATGACTGCCCCAAAGATTTTTTGTGATTTGAACTGGAAGTGGGTTCGGGAAACTTGATTTGAGGCAATCAAGGTCCCAAAGTCGATGGAAGATAAGTTTTGCTGGAAGACGAATGCTTCCAGCAAAATGCTAGACCCTCAATTTCTCGTTTTGGGGATCACAGGGAGATTCTTCGATAACCCTGGCAGGATAACGTTTGTCCAGGATTTCGAGTTCCAGTTCGGTTCCAACGCTTCCGGTTCCGCTTTCGACATAGGCCAAAGCGAGACTCTTGCCGACGGAATGCCCGTAACATCCGGAGGTGGCCCTGCCGATCATTTCATTCCCGGAAAAAACAGGTTCATTCCCCATCGGATCTGCATCGTCCACATCCACTTCCAGGGTGATGAATTCCTGTGGGACACCTGATTCACGCTGCAAAAGCAAAGCTTCCCGCCCCGTAAACTGTCCCTTTTGGATTTTCACGAAACGGTCCAGACCTGCCTCAAGGATCGAATACTCTTTGGTCAAATCCATACCCCACATCCGGTAGGATTTTTCCAGCCTGAGGGACTCCATCGCGTACATTCCAAGATGAACAAGATCCATTCCCTGTCCTGCCTCGACGATGGCATCAAAGAGTTCCAACTGACGGTCTATCGGATGGTGCAGTTCCCAGCCCAACTCCCCGACAAAGTTGACACGCATCGCCAACAGGGGAACTCCTGCAACACTGATCGCCTGGGAAGTGAGCCACGGAAAGGCCGAAGATGAAAGATCGGCATCAGTGAGTTTTGCCATGAGGTTTCTTGACTCCGGACCGCACACGACCAGGGTTCCGAGATCCATGGTTTTGTTGACCAGTTTGACGCTGTTATCCTTGGGAAGGTTTTTCAAAAGCAGATCATGGTCATGACGCTCCGCCGCTCCGGAACTGACCAGATAAAAGCGGTCTTCGTCTTCACGGGTGATGGTGAATTCCGATTCAACACCGCCTGTAGGAGTCAAGGCATGGGCGAGGGTGATTCCCCCTTTTTTCTTCGGCAGCCGGTTGGCAACCATCGAATCGAGAAAAGCTTCTGCACCGGGACCGGAAACTTCATGCTTCGCAAATGGAGTCAGATCAAGCAAGGCGGCCCTCTCTCGGGTTCCAACAACTTCAAGTCCGACACGTTCGAACCAGTTGGTTCGGCGGGTGTGGAAACTGTATTGGTTGAGGGGCTCCTGCCCTTTTGCAGCAAACCAGTTGGGCCGTTCCCATCCATAACGCTGACCAAAAGCAGCATTCAGATCTTTATGCCGATCATAAACCCTGCTGGTTTTGGTAGGCCTTGCCGCAGGTCTCTCTTCAAAATCGTAATGGATGACGAAGACATGCTCGTAGGCTTCTTCGTTTTTCGCCTTGATGAAATCCCGGGTTGATTGAGCGGCACTGTAACGTCTCGGGTCAACCCCAAGCATATCAATACTCGCATGGCCCTCGATGATCCATTCTGCAAGAAATTTCCCGGAACCTCCTGCAGCGGTGATGCCGAAACTGTGACCTTCTGAAAGATAGAAGTTACGTAATCCCGGAGCCGGTCCAACGATGGGGTTACCATCCGGAGTATAGGCAATCGGACCGTTGATACATTCCTTCATTCCGGCTGATTCAAAAAGCGGGACCCTTTTTCCTGCAGCAATCACGTGCGGTTCCAGGCGTTCCACATCCGGAGCCAGCAGTTCCTGCCCGAACCCTTCCGGAACCCCGTCCAGTGCCCAGCAGGGAGCTCCTTTTTCGTAGGGACCGAGAATCAGTCCATCGGCTTCCTGACGCATATAGTAGGAGGCATCGCTTTCACGAAGCACCGCCAATTCAGGATTTCCCCCCTGATTGTATTCCGCCAGTTCGGGGATCGCCCCGGTGACGATGTATTGATGTTCCACCGGAACTACAGGCAGTTCGAGACCCACCATGCGGCCTGTCTCACGGGCATAGTTCCCGGTACAGGAAATCACAACCTCACAGGTGATGTCTCCCTGGGCGGTACTGACCACCCATTCATCATTCGGTTTCTGACGGATGCCGGTGACTTCGGTTTGGGTATAAATCTCACCCCCATTCATCCTCGCCCCCTTGGCCAGAGCCATGGTGAGGTCCACCGGGGCCACATGACCGTCATCAGGATGGTAAAGCGCACCAACCAGGTCACCCACTTCTGCAAAGGGCCAAAGTTTCTTAATTTCTTCGGGACCAATCAGATGATAAGGGACTCCGATGGTGCTTGCGGTTCCAGAATACCTTCGGTATTCATCCATCCTTTCCTGGGATCTGGCAAGACGCAGGTTCCCGTTTTTATGAAAACTAACGGGCTGTCCTGTTTCTTCCTCAAGTTTTTGGTAGAGATCGACGCTGTATTTGTGGATCTTGCCCACGCTGTAGCTCATGTTGAACAAAGGAAGCAAACCCGCAGCATGCCAGGTCGACCCTGAAGTGAGCTCGAGTTTTTCCAGCAGAACCGAGTCTTCCCAACCCATTTTACAGAGATGGTAAAGCAGGCTGGTTCCCACCACACCGCCACCGACCACGACTGCACGGTATTGCGTTTTCATGTTATGTCTCCTGAGAATTGGAAAAGATTGGGGGCATGCGTTGAGTTTGCCCTAAGCTGAAAGCCTCCCGGAAGGAGGCTCGGGTCTCAGTTTTTGATTTTGGCTACTTCTTCCTGAAAAACAGGAACCGCCTTGAACAGATCTCCGACAATTCCATAATCGGCCACCTTGAAGATCGGTGCTTCCGCATCCTTGTTAATGGCAACAATCACTTTTGAACCGGACATGCCCGCAAGGTGCTGAATTGCTCCGGAGATGCCAAAGGCAAAGTAAAAATCAGGAGAAACCACCGTCCCGGTTTGACCGACCTGGTGTTTATGCGGCATCCAACCCGCGTCACACACGGCTCTTGAAGCACCGAATGCGGCACCCATTTCGCCTGCCAGAGGTTTGACAAAATCACATCCCTCGGTTCCACCGGTTCCACGACCAACGGAGACGACGATGCTTGCTTCGTTCAGTTCGATCTCGTTGCTTTCTTCCACCTGAATGTCACGGACTTCGACCCTCGCGTCCCCTTCAGGAATGCTGAGGCTGACGGTATCCGCGGTTTCAGGAGAAGCTTCTTCAGCTTCATAGGCTCCTGCACGAATGCTGATCACACGAAGTCCATCCTTGGTGAATCGGCATTGCTGCACCAGTTTGGTCGCCATGCAGGGTCGGGTGGCGGTGATATTGTCACCATCGATTTCCAGTTCAGTAACATCGCTCAATGCACCTACCCCCATCCTCGCAGCAACCCTTGGGGTCAGGTCTCGTCCGGTTTCCGAAGATGTGAGCCAGACCTGGGTTGCTCCGGATTGTCCAACTGCATCCGCTACCAGGGTGGTGTATTTTGAGGTGTTGTAAATCTCCAAACCAGCATCATCCGCAACATAGACCTTTCCAGATCCGTAACCTGCAAGCAGATCTGCCTGGGATGAAACTTCCTTACCGATCAGCACCGATTCCGCCTGGAGATTCATTGATTTGGCCAGACTCAATAATTCCAAAGTCGGCTTTTTCAGTTCCCCATTCTTTGTTTCGGCAACAACTAAAACTTTAGGCATACTTCATTCTCTTATTTAGAATTTTATCCAATCCTCAAACCGCCAACTTGGCTTCGCTTACCAATTTTTGAATGGCCATCGGAACAGTTTCTGTTTCTTCTCCTTCAAACCGTTCACCTTCCTTACGGGATTCCGGTTTTTCAAACTTGAGAACTTCCGTCATCGAACCCTGCAGTCCCAATTCTTCTGCCCCCATACCAAGATCGGATGGTGAGAGAGTTTCCATCGGTTTCTTCTTTGCCATCATGATTCCCCGCATGGAAGCCAATCGTGGTTCATTCAGACTGTCATTGACGGTCACCACTGCAGGAAGTTTGATTCCAATCACTTCAGTTCCATGATCGCCCTTGCGGTAAAGGGTCATTCCATCGACTGCCAGATCACTGAAACGGATGATGTTTGTGACTTGCGGGAGATCAAGAAATTCGGCCAGCATCGACGCGGTCAATCCTGCATCGGTGTCCTGTGCCTGCTTTCCAGTGAGAATCAGGTCGTAATTTCTGCCTTCCATCACCTTGGCCATGATCTTGGCATATCCAAAGGAATCGGTTTGACCTTCCTCATAAAGCACATGGATCGCCTTATGTGCTCCCATGGCCAACCCTTTCCGAAGTGCCTCAGAAACACGTTCAGGTCCGATTCCGAGAAGGGTTACCTCTCCTCCCAATTCCTCGGTCATCTGGAGTGCTCCTTCGATGGCCGTTTCATCCCAACTGCTGATCACGAAACTGACTCCGTCTTCAACCACTTTGCCTTCGTTCACCCGGATATTTAAGGCAACATCCGGAACCTGTCTGATGGGTACAATGATTTCCACTTCTACTCCTTAAAATGATTTATTTTAATTTAAAAATTATAACCTGCGGAGAGGGTATTGTCGAACGTCGAGAAGGCTGATTTGGTAACAAATTTTCAGTTGCCTACTGAAGCAGCGGCTTTCTCTCCCACCAGCCTGTTTTTGACATAGCGGTCGTGCCTGAATGCAGCAATCATGTCCGGAGTTTTTCGTTCCGCAACCATCTGCGCCGTGTTCCAACCGCTTGCAGGAGATCCTTTGAAACCCCAGGTTCCCCAACCGCAATTGATGTAAAAACCATCCACATCATCCACCATCGAAATGATCGGACTGTAATCAGGGGTCATATCACACAATCCGGCCCATTGACGTTGGACGGTGACATTATGAAGAATCGGGAAAAGCTCAAGCAGGTGAGCCGCATAGGATTCCAAAAACCCGAGGGTTGAACGCATGCCATAATGCGGATAATGGTCGATGCCGTTCCCGCAGACCAGTTCACCCCGATCCGTCTGACTGAGGTAAATATGCAGCGTCGAACTGACCACCACATGATGCAGCCAGGGTTTGTAATCGGTGGTTACCAATGCCTGAAGCGGATGGGTTACCAGAGGAAGTTTGATGCCGACCATCTTGCAGATTTCAGAACTCCATCCTGCAACACAGGAAACCACTTGCTTGCAGTGAATGGTCCCGCGGTTGGTTTTGACCCCGCGGACTTCTCCATTTTCAACAAGGATGTCCTGAACCTCGGTCAATTGATGGATGTGTACCCCTCTCTGATCCGCCCCGCGGGCATAAGACCAGACCACTGCATCATGCCGGATGATCCCTCCCGGAGGATGGTAAAGCGCTCCCATGATCGGGTACCGGGGGTGATTGGAAATATCGATTTCCGGAAGCATCTTCTTGATTTCTGGAGGATCCAGAATCGTACTGTTGACCCCCAACGCCCGGTTGTAGGCTGCCCTGGTCGTCAAGGCCTGCATGGACGCCGTGCTGTGACCCAAGGTGAAATGTCCCTGCTGGCTGAACATCAGGTTGTAATCCAGTTCCTGGGCAAGGTCTTCATACAGTTTCAAACTCTGATCATAGAAGAGGATGCCTTCCTCCGTCCGGTAATTGGATCTCAGGATTGCGGTATTTCTTCCAGAACCCCCGTAACCGATGAACTTCTGCTCGATGACGGCGATGTTGGTGATACCATGGTTTTTGGCAAGGTAGTAGGCGGTCGCCAGACCATGGGCACCGCCACCGATGATCACGACATCATAGCTGGAACGCATTTCATGGTTATTCCACATTCTCTCAGTCATGCGTCCTCTTTGTTGAATGAAACAGGAAGCACCGACAGTCCGGTGGGAATCATACCTACCCCGATACCGACATCCATCAGTGCGTCAAAAAGTGATTCTGAAAAAGTCCTGGAATGAACCAGTATATCCAAATCTTCAGTCCGATAGATCGTACAGGAAACCGTGTGAAGGGTAGACTGGAGAACCGAACCGGCAGTCACTCGATCCCTTCTTAAGTCCACCGCAGTGGAACGTTCCAAAACCTCATCTCTTCTCGGCCCCCCAAGGGCAAAACACCCCATCGCCCCGGTTTGATTGATCAGAGTGCTCTGAGGTTTTTTCAACTTGTCGAGTAGGCTTTCTTCGTTCCCGGAACTCGTTAACAGAAGGTAATCGTTCTGGGTAAGCCGGAACGCAACCGATGTCTGATCGGAAAGGGTATTCAGGACTTTGATCTTGGATGCGCCTTTGATCATTTTTTCTGCATCGCTGGATGCCTTTGCTCCCGAAAGTGAGATCTTACCAAGGTGAGACCAGTCAGCGATCACACACTGTTCCTGCAGATGTTTTTGTTCCTTTTCCGGATTACCGAAATCATCTGCCATCAGCCAACCTGAGACTTCAACGGTGTTCGCCGAATGCCTGCGGTAGATTCCGGAAAGAGGACTGTTTTTGATTAACATGATAAGTTTTTATTCAATCTTGTTTGCTTTAACTTTTTAGAATCTGTCCTTCCGGATCGTATGCCGCATGATCGAGCACCGTCGCGATCACATTGGTTCCATCCAATGAGCGGATATTGAAGTGATTTCCCGCCTCAGAGGATCCTGCAGGGACCCAGGCCATTCCGATGCCGTATCCCAGGGTTGGACTCATCCTCGAACTGGTCACCCTTCCCACCGGTTTTCCGTCTGCAATCACGGCCACTCCATCAATCGGAATTGCATCACCTTCCTGAAGCTTGTAAGGAACCAGTCGGTTCTCGATCTCACGCTGTTTAAATTCTGCGAGAAAGGCTTTTCCGATGAAGTCCTCCTTGTCGTCCTTGATTGCAAATCCCACCCCGGCTTCATAGGGATTGCTCAGCGCATCGGTATCGGCTCCGGGGATCAAGTGTCCTTTTTCAAGACGAAGGATACGTTGTGTCTCCACACCAAAGGGTTTCAAGCCAAAGGGCTCCCCTTTCTCCATGAAATAATTCCAGAGGGATTCCCCGAATTCACTGGGGAAATGGATCTCGTATCCCAACTCTCCGGTGAAGCCGATACGGAAAAGATTCAGCGGAACCCCTTCCAGGGTTGCCTGACGATTGTGCATGTATGGGAATGCCTCATTCGAAAAATCCAGGTCGATGATACTGCTCAGGAATTCGCGGACCTTCGGGCCGGTGATGTTAACTCCTGAAATTCCTGCACTCAGGTTTTTGACCTGGACATCATAGTCCCCTGTGGTCAGCCACCATTGAAAAAGGGTATAGATGGCATCCTGGTTTCCGGTGGTGGTGCTGATGTAATACTTCCCTTTTTCAATCTGGGAAATCGTACCGTCCTCAAAAAGAATCCCATCTTCACCGATCATGATCGCGTAACGGGTCCTGCCAACGTCCAGTTTTGCAAATTTCCCGGGAAGCATGAAATGCATGAATTCAATCACATCCGGGCCGCTCAGTTCGATTTTACCGAGGGTACTGACATCGATCATGGCAACTCCCTTACGCACATAAAGTGCTTCCTGTTGGGGATCCATGTAGGAATCCGGACGCTTCCATGCCCCGGCATCGAGGAATTTCACTCCGAGATCGATATGACAATGGTGCATCGGCGTTCTTCGGATGGGTCCCAAATGATGTGCTCGACCCGAAAGCAACCCGAATGAAACCGGGAAGGCTGGAGGACGCATGGTGGTCGGTACGGCATCGGATGCTGTCAGACCTGTATCCAAAGCAGCCAGCCGGGCAACGGCTTCATGGCAGCTTTTGCCCTGACAAGGTCCCATTCCCAGGCTGGTGTAGCGCTTCAGACTTTCCACCTGGTCGAAACCCTCATCGATGGACATGCAGGCTTCCTTGCGGGTAACGTCCATGCACTTGCAGATGAAGTGATGATCTCCTCCGGACTCAATGTCTGCCGGAAGAGCTTCGATATTTTCTTCAGGTTTTCTATTGAACTTGGGCTGCTCGTTTCCTTTTGCCGCAGCAAGGCCCGTTTCCATGCCCTGCTGGAGAAGACTCGAAATATCTGCAGGCCCCTCCACTTCACCTACCGAATACATGTCTTCCGGCAAATTCATGATTCTCAGAACCTGCCTTTCTGCATCCCACTCGGGTCTTCCGCGCCCCATCGAGAGAAGATTCAGGCGGGGCATCAATCCCACCGCGGTGACCAGCAGGTCACAGTCGAAGGATTGGAATGATTCACCTCCTTTGACAGGTCCTACGTCGACTCTCTGCAGTTTTTTTCTTCCATGGGCCCGATGGGCGGTCATTTCCCGGTAAATCGGGATGTTGAGATCCTCTAATTGTTTTTCAAAAACCCCTTCGGTCCCGGAAGCACGAGAATCCACAACCGCTTTCAGCTTCACTCCTGCGCCATGAAGCAATAAAGCCGTGTGATAACCTCCATCATGAGTGGTAACCACGACGGCTTCCTCTGCAGGAGCAATCCCGTGAACCATGATCAAACGTTCGACCCCCCGTGCGGTCATGATCCCGGGTCGGTCATTGTTGTCGAAAACCAGATGCCGATCGGATGCGCCGGTGGCAAGAATCACCTTGTCCGCACGGATTTTCATTAAATCATTGCCCCACTGTGCAGCAACCAGGTTGTCTTCATAGACCCCAAAAACCATCGCACCACTCATGATTTCCAGGTTTGGATTGTCCTGAAGTTCCGCTGCAAGTTTCCTGATCCCTTCATGCTCGGACAAACCCTCGAGTTCGGAAAAGGGAGATTCCTGAATCCGGGCGAGACTGTGAAGAGAGTGTCCTCCGAGTTCTGGATGGTCATCCAAAAGCAAGACCTGCTTCCCTTCTCCCAATGCAGCTTTGGTTGCTGCCAATCCTGCTGGTCCCCCACCAACAATACAAATATCGGGAAAGCGGTAACGCTTCTCATAGCGCCTTGAGTTATGACGTCCGGCAGTATCGATGCTCCCCAGACCGGCCACTTTACGGATCTGTTTTTCTGCAATCGGCCAAAGCCACTTCGGTTTGTGAAACATCTTGTAGTAAAAACCGTTGGGCAGAAAAGGAACAAAAACGTCATTGATCTCTGCAAGATCAAAATCCAGTGAAGGCCAATTGTTCTGCGACCGGACATCCATTCCGTTGCGGGCCAGAACCCGGTCAGCAAGCAGGTTGGGTTCGTCATCAACGGTCACCAAAGATTCGGGACCATAACCGTCCGCATCATAGATGCCTCTGGGGCGGTGGTATTTAAAACTTCTGGAAACGATTTTTCTTCCGGATGCCACCAATGCTGAACTGATGGTGTCTCCTTCCCTGGCCCAAACAACACTGCCGTCAAAAAGGAAACTGATTTCCTTTCCAGATTTATCTACCTCGTAAAACTCATGAGAATCGATTCGTCTACTCATATCGAACTGGTGTGTTTGTGATCACTTTTTCTGTTTCAGATCCTTATACCAAAAACTTTTGTGATCGGTGTTGTTTGTGGTATCACGCTCCACCAGAAACCAGCTTTGGCATCCGCTCCGATGAAACCACCATTCTGTCTGTGTCCCTTTTTTGTTTTCCCGGAGAAAAATGTAATCTCCCCATTCTTTAAAATCTGCATCCGCTTCGGGACGTTCCATGTATTCGCACTTGAAGCTGAATTCGGAAACGGCTCTCTTGCCGCAATTTGGGCAATTTAATTGAAAACTCATGATTATCCGTTGACTGAGAAACTGCTGTTAGGATTAATCTCCCGATTCCTGGAATAAAAACCCATGTTGAGAGTCAAACCGGTGTAAACCGTTTTGACCTGAACCGGATCCTCATCATGGTTCTGACCTTTTTCACAGGCTTCAATCAATTCCGCCATACAGTGTCCTGCAATGGGAGCATTTTTAAACTGATTTCCGCTGGAACCAATGGCCATGTAATATCCCTTAATACGGGTCGAGTCGTAGATCGGAAGCCAATCATCAGAGACATCATAAAGATCGACCACTCCTCTTTTCCTCGAAGGTTCTTCCAAGGTCGGAATTCTCCGCATGCACCTGTAAACCTGGGCTTTCCACTGGCTGTCGGTGATTTCACGGTTGAATTCATCCGGATTCGGGATCCACTCCTTGGGATCACACTCAGGGTCCTCACTTCCGATCAGGATGCTGTTTCCCGTTTCCGGACGGAAGTAGATGGCATTGTCCCCGTCCGAGGTGTGAACGCCGTCTTTTTCAAAATCAAATCCGGGAGGAGAGGACACATGGTGAACTTCATGTCTCAGGGCCTTGGTTTTGATGTTCATGTCATCTTCGACCCCGGCCATCTGATTGATGATGAAGGAGTGAGGACCGGCCACATTGACCAGCACTTTACAGTCAATCTGTTCCCCGGATTTCAGTGTCACCCCTTGGATTTGTCCGTTGGATTGACGAATCTCCGTGATTTCCGCATCAAAGAGGAATTCTCCCCCTTTGGCTTCAGTCGCGACCTGGAGGTTATGGGTTGCCAGTTGAGGATCACTGACATAACCCGAACCCGGAGTCCAAACGGCACCCTCGATCTGATCTCCTGATTTATCGAAGAAGCTATCATCTTCATCAGGACGGCTGGTCCCGTTGTAGCTGTCATGGCTGTAGATCGGCATTTTTTTCTTCAGAGTCTCCAAATCCCAAATCTCATGTTCAACTCCGATCTCCTTGAAGAGGTTGAGGGATTTCTTACTATGATCCGCGCCTTTGAGCATGAACATGATGCTTCCGGTTTTCATGTATTTCGCCATTCCACGCTCGTCTTCCACTTCCAGGTACTTATTCCAGTCGTCCCAGTAGAAGAATCCTTCGTAAGCCATTGCCACCCCATCCCAGGTGGAATAATGCGCCCTGACGATCGCACAGGAATTGCTCGTCGAGCCGTATCCTGAAGCAGGAAGCTTGTCGATGTTGAGGGTCTTATACCCCCGTTTTGCGAGTTCAAAGGCGGTTGCAGAACCAATCACACCCGCTCCAACGATGACTACATCTGCAGTCCGGTTCATGGGATTCTCCTAATTAGGTAGTTGGCAGGGCACCTGAACCAATTGAAATTCATGCCCTGTTTTGTTGATATAATGTTCTAGATCCTCTCTCTTTAGCGAGAGGGTCGAAGTATTGACCAGTGGATGACAGAGGATGTTTTCCTCTTCCCAAAGATCCTGATCAATCAGGACCTCCACCTGTCCATCCGAGTCGTTGATCAAAGCAAGCAGACTTACGGAGCCCGGCAAAATACCCAGATGCTTCATCAAACGTTCCGGTGAAGCAAAGCTCAAATTGCTTGACTCAACCAATGCCGGGACTTTTTTCAGATCTACCTGTTTTGACTGTTCAACACAGAATAAAAAGTGTCTTTTCCCTTTTTTATCCCTCAGAAAAAGGTTCTTTGTCGCTCCTCCCTCCAGTCCCAGATTGAGTTTCTTCGATTCTTCCACCGTGTAGACCGGGTCATGGTCCATACGCTGATAGGGAATCTTCTGCTCATTCAGAAAGTCGAACAAAGGTTCAGGGTTGGTTGAATTCTGCAAACTCATGTTCCTTCGAAGAAAACGGAGGTTCTATTTTTTAAGATATTTTTTCAAAGCCCTGAGAGAAAATGCCAAAATCCCGAGCATCACTCCATACTGGACCCAATGAAAGAACATGTGAGCAACAGGAATACTTTCCATCCACTCATGCGCGTATGCCATATTTCCTTAAGATAAAAAAAATTATAAATCAGCAGTTTTCCCGAAAACCAAAGTTCTCAGGAAACCGTTCATCCAGTTTTTCAAAACCAATGATTATCAAACAATCGCTTCATGAATACAAGGGCTGTCATCTTCAGGACAGTCCACTGATCCGGCCTTCGGAATCGATATCAATGCGGTTGAAAGCTGCTTCCTTCGGCATTCCCGGCATCAGCATCATTTTTCCGGTCAAGGCGACGATGAAACCCGCTCCATTGGAAACCTTCACATCTCTTACCTGAAGGCGCCATCCTCTGGGGGCATTCTTCTTTTTGGGATCATCGGAAAGGGACGACTGGGTTTTTGCCATACAGACCGGCCACTGGTCCAGTTGGTTTTCCTCGAGACGGGCAATGGAGGCTTCTGCCTCTTCGGTATAATCCACACCATCAGCCCGATAAATCTCACGGGCTACAGCCTCAATCTTGGTTTTCAGGTTGTCCTCAAGTTCATAAAGGTAGGAGGGTGCGCCAGGAGTTTCATCAACCAACCGTTTGACCGTTTTCGCCAATTCGGTACCCCCGTCTCCCCCCCGTGCAACGACTTCACTGAGTTCACAATCGACGCCGATGGATTCACAGAAAAGTCTTACGGTTTCCAATTCCTCATCCGTATCCGTAGGGAAACGGTTGATGGCGACTACCACTGGAAGTCCGTATTTCCTGACATTTTCAGCATGGGTTTTCAGGTTTTGACAACCTTCTCTCAGGGCTTCTACATTTTCAACACCGAGATTTTCCTTTTCTACTCCCCCGTGGAATTTCAGGGCACGAATGGTGGCAACGAGCACTGCAGCATTGGGGTTCAAACCTGCCTGACGGCACTTGATATGGATGAATTTTTCGGCACCAAGATCTGCTGCAAATCCAGCTTCGGTGACCACATAGGGTGCCAGTTTCAAAGCCATCTTGGTCGCCCGGACACTGTTGCATCCGTGGGCGATGTTTCCAAAAGGGCCGCAATGGATCATCACCGGAGTATGTTCCGTGGTCTGAACCAGATTCGGCTTCAGGGCATCCTTGAGGATCACGCAAAGGGATCCGATGCAATTGAGTTCTCTTGCAAAAACCGGTTTCCCGGAACGGTTGTAACCGACCACAATCCTTCCAAGCCTCTCCCGAAGATCTTCCATATCCTTGGCCAAGGCCATGATCGTCATCACCTCGGAAGCCGCAACGATATCGAAACCGGTGGAATGAGGAAATCCATCAAATTTGGAACCCAAGCCTGCTTCACAATTTCTCAATTGACGGTCACAGACATCAAGGGTTCTGCGCCAGGTCACACGATCCGGGTCGAGGTCCAGCGGGTTATCGAAATGCATCGAATTGTCCACCACGGCCGCGAGCAGGTTGTGAGCAGCCGCAATGGCATGCAGGTCTCCGGTGAAGTGCATGTTGATGTCTTCCATTGGCAACACCTGAGAGTAACCCCCTCCTGCTGCACCTCCCTTGATACCGAATGTCGGCCCCATGCTGGGTTCCCTGAGAGCCAGGGCGTGTTCAACACCAAGTTTCCCGAATGCCTGGGCCAGTCCGATGGAGGTGCATGTTTTCCCTTCTCCAGCAGGAGTCGGAGTCACGGCCGTGACCAGAATCAGTTTGCCGTCTGGGCGATCCTTGATCCTTTCCCAGGACTGGTCCTCAAGTTTTGCTTTGTATTTTCCGTAAACTTCCAAATCCTCTTCATTCAAGTTCAGCTTGGAAGCTATATCCTGGATCGGTTTCATCTCTGCCTTCTGGGAGATTTCAATATCCGCAGGAATGTTTGGCAAAGGTTGATAACTTTTGGTGTTATTTGTTTGGTTCATAATGATTTATGGGCTGAATCATTTCTCATTAAATCAGCACTCAATGGTGCTGACAGCAAGTCCTCCCAGTGATGTTTCCTTATAATGGTGCAGCATATCCGCACCGGTTCGTTGCATGGTTGAGATCACGTGGTCCAGAGAAATTTTATGCTCCCCATCACCACGCATGGCAAGCCTGGCAGCATTGATGGCCTTCACTGCTCCCATGGTATTGCGTTCAATACAGGGAATCTGAACCAGTCCTCCCACCGGATCACAGGTCAGTCCCAGGTTATGTTCCATTCCTATTTCTGCGGCATTGGCCACCTGCTTCGGGGTCCCTCCCATCACGGAAGCAAGCCCTGCTGCGGCCATTGAACAGGCGACCCCGATTTCTCCCTGACAACCCACTTCGGCTGCGGAAATCGAGGCACCTTCCTTAAATAAAATACCGATTCCAGTGGCAGTGAGTAAAAAATCCGCGACAGCTGATTCGTTAAAATCATTTCGGGTGTCGAGGCAATAATGCATCACCGCCGGAATCACTCCTGCAGCTCCATTGGTAGGAGCCGTGACCACTCTTCCTCCTGCTGCATTTTCCTCGTTCACTGCAATGGCATAGAGACTGACCCAATCCATCATCTCGCGGTGTCCCTGATCGCGTTCCTGGTCCAATTCACGGAAGAGATTTCTCGCCCTTCGCCTTAGGTGGAGTCCACCGGGAAGAAATGATTGCTCCGATTCCAGTCCTCTTCGCACACACCCCTGCATCACATGCCAAATCCTGTTAATCCCTTCCTGAATTTTGTCTTCGTGATGCCATGTTTTTTCATTAGTGAGAACCAGATCGGCAATACTCATCGACTGGTTTTCACAATGTTGCAACAATTCTGACGCGCTCGAAAAAGGGTAGGGAACTCGAATCGAGTTTTCACTGGAACTGTTTTCCATCTCCGTTTCTTCCAGAACGAATCCTCCACCAACCGAATAAAAGATTTGGCTGAACAAAGTTTTTTGTGGATGACCCATTAAAGAAAAACGCATACCGTTAGAATGATGGGGAAGCTGTTCGTCTTTATGAAAGATGAGGTTGTTTGCCGTTGAGAAAGGGACCGTCCTATTCCCCAGCAAATTGATTTTTTCATCTCTGCAGATCTGATGAAATCGAAGGTCGACACTTTCAGGATCAACCTCTTCGGGTGTTTCGCCTTCAAGGCCCATGAGTATTGCTTTGTCGGTACCATGTCCAACACCCGTCAGGGCCAGCGACCCGTAGAGTTCCACCATCACCGCTGAAGCAGCATCGAAATGTTGTTCTTCAACAGCATTTTTTAAAAAAAGCCGGGCTGCTTTCATCGGACCCACCGTATGCGAACTGGAAGGTCCGATCCCGATTTTAAATAATTCAAAAATGCTGACTGTCATGATTTTCTATGCAACGCGAGATCTGGAACGGCGCCGTTCCCTCCTGCCTGCTCCTGATGCGTTATTTTCAGGGGATGGCTCACGGTATTTCCTGATCCAGTTGGCACAGTTGCTGTCTTTGCCAAGCATCACATCCCCTCCCATCACTGCCTGCATGATGGAGTCATGAAGGGGGTTGGTGATGGCAGAAGTGAGTCCCGACGCCATCGCCATCGTCAGAAATGCTGCATTGACCCCATCCCGATTGGGAAGTCCAAAACTGACATTCGACGCTCCACAGGTGGTATTGACTTTCAATTCTTCACGAAGCCTCCGAACGAGTTGCATGACCTGGACTCCTGCGGTTCCCATGGCACCGATCGGCATCACCAGAGGATCAACAACCACATCGGCCCTAGGAATACCATGATCCTCGGCACGTTCGACAATTTTTTTTGCCACTTCGAAACGGACATCCGGATCTTCGGAGATCCCGGTTTCATCATTGGAAATGGCAACCACGGCGCAGTTGTATTTCTTGACCAGCGGAAGTACCGATTCCAGGCGTTCCTCTTCCCCGGTTACCGAGTTGAGCAAGGCCTTTCCCTGATAGACTTCCAAACCTGCTTCCAACGCAGCAACAATGGAGGAATCAATCGACAACGGAACATCCGTCAGGGATTGGACCAGTTTGATCGTTTCTGCAAGGATTCCCGGTTCATCCGCGAGTGGAATGCCTGCGTTGACGTCAAGCATATGGGCACCGGCTGCAACCTGGGCCAAGGCATCCTTTTCCACCCTGGAAAAATCTCCCTCAGCCATTTCCTTCGCGAGCATTTTTCGACCGGTGGGATTGATCCGCTCACCGATGATCACAAAAGGCTGATCAAATCCAATCCGGATTTCTTTAGTAGCAGAGCTAATAATGGTTTCAGTCATATCTTCGTTAACAATATTGATTTGATTTCATTGTTCCTGATCTATTCCCTTGGCCTTTGCCAACAGAGAAAGTCGTTCATCAGAATATTCGGCTTCGTATCTCTCAGCAGCCTCACCCGCCTCCTTTTCCAGGTCGTCTCCACATTCGGTATAATCTCTGCGCCAGTCATCCAGATACTCCGAACTCCCCTGCCTTCCCGCTCGCATTGCAGCTTTGTCGATAGCAACCTGAAACCGTTCGGAAAGTTGAATTTTCGCACTCTTGCGCCCTTTTTTGACAATCACCTGGGAAGGGATGTCACGCCAGTAGATGCTGATCAGCTTTGCCATAGGATTTTGATTGCTGCCAGGTGTTCATGACCGTTTCCAGGGTCCCATAACCCGTGAAGCGGTACTCAAACTGTAATTCAAGCTGATCTGCCGCTTTTTCTGCTTTTTCCCTCAGTTCGGAATCCTCGGTTTGCGCGAGATAGACCAGTCGATGGTAGTTTTTGAAATATTCGTTTTTCAATTCTGGATGAACATCCAACCCCAGTTCCCTGATCACCAACTTTTCAAAAGTCTTCACCAGAAAATCCGTTAGAAAAAAAGTACCAGGCTCTTCTTCCATCATTGTTTCAAAATTCTCGGTTCCACTGAAAAACTCGTAGCAGTGGGCTCCAGGAAGTCTCTCTACATCATAATCCTCAATCAGCCGGTCAATCCCGCCTCCGCTTCCGCAGTCCGCGTAGGCAACATAAATTCGGGAATAATGGTTTTTTGCCTTCTTCAGGTTTTCTTCCAAACCCTGAGGTATCTTGTGAGGCAGATTATGCCAACTTGCAGGAAGATACCGGACCGTCCAGCAATCCATCTGGTTCTGCCTTTTCAAGGCTTCGATCTCCCGGGACAAGGCTCCACAGGCGAGCATCAACACTTGAGGAATTTGCTTCATTAAGCAGCCACTCCTTCAGCCTGTTTCTCTCTTTTTTCCTTGACCAGTGCTTTTGCCGTTTCAACTGCCACAGCCGCATCACGACAGTAAGCATCAGCGCCTATCGCCTTGCCAAATTCCTCGTTCAAGGGGGCACCTCCCACCAGGACAATATAATCATCACGGATACCCCGGTTGACCAATTCATCAATTACAACTTTCATGTAAGGCATCGTGGTGGTCAACAAGGCCGACATTCCTAACATGTCCGGTTTATGTTCTTCAAGGGCATCCATGTAGTTTTCAACAGGATTGTTGATGCCGAGGTCGATCACTTCGAACCCTGCTCCTTCGAGCATCATTCCAACCAGGTTTTTACCTATGTCATGGATATCTCCCTTGACGGTACCAATCACCATTTTTCCGATCGGAGGCGCGCCGGTTTCCGCTAAAAGCGGACGGAGGATGGCCATTCCCCCTTTCATCGCGTTCGCTGCCAGAAGGACTTCCGGGACAAAAAGAATTCCGTCCCTAAAATCGATGCCAACGATCCGCATCCCTTCGACCAGGGCATCGTTCAGGATTTTGTCCGCACCCCATCCCCGTTCCAGAAGGATGTTCGTCCCTTCCTCAATCTCTTCCTTTAAACCATCATAAAGATCATCGTGCATCTGCTGGACGAGTTCATCATCAGGAAGGGTTGAGAGATCCAGTTCCTCATCTTCATTAAATTGTTCTTCTTCGCTCATGAATTATCCTTGATAAATAAAAGGGTTAGTAATTCTGATCCGGAAAAGAGTTTTTCCTTCGTTCCATATATTCTTGGAGTTCTTCATCCTTTGCAGGGTCGATCGGAGGCATTTCATAGGATTCCAGCATGGATTTCCATTTCTTTTCGGCACGTTGCGCCATATCCAAGGCGCCTTCTGCCTCCCATTGTTCGAAGCTGTTGTTATCAGACAATTCGGAACGGTAGAAGGCGGTTTCGAAATTGGCCTGGGTGTGGGCAGAACCGAGAAAGTGACTGCCCGGTCCTATTTCACGGATTGCGTCCAGCCCAAGCCCATTCTCGGTAAGATCGACTCCATTGCAAAAAGCCTGGATCATTCCTGCCTGGTCCAAGTCCATGATGAATTTTTCGTATCCCATTGCCAGTCCTCCTTCGAGCCATCCTGCCGTATGGAGCATGAAGTTCACTCCTGCCAGCATTGCATGCTGCAGGGTATTGGCCGCTTCGTAAGCTGCCTGGGCATCTGGAATTTTAGAAGCGCATAGCCCCCCGCCGCTGCGGAAAGGCACCCCGAGGCGCCGGGCCAGGGCCCCCACGATGTAGAGCACCTGCTGGGGTTCGGGAGTGCCGAAAGTCGGCGCTCCGGACTGCATGGACATCGAACTTGAAAAGGTCCCAAAAATCACTGGCGCTCCGGGACGAACCAACTGAGCAAACGCCATTCCGGAAAGAGCCTCAGCATAGAGTTGACTCGATGTGGCTGCCACCGTCACAGGAGACATCGCTCCTGAGATACAGAATGGTGAAACGACCACGGCTTGGTTGTTCCGGGAATAAGCCTTCATCGCTCCCAACATCGTCGAATCCCAAACCATTGGAGAATTGGCATTGATGAGACTGGTGATCACGGTGTTGTTGTCGATGAATTCCGCACCAAACAGAATTTTTGCCATCTCCACCGTGTCTTCGGCACGCTCGGGGGCAGTAACTGAACCCATAAAGGGCTTATCACTGTAACGCATGTGGGTATAAACCATGTCGAAATGCCGTTTATTTACCGGCAAATCAACCGGCTCACAAATGGTTCCTCCGGAATGGTGAAGCTCAGGACTGAGGTAGGCGAGTTTGACAAAATTACGGAAGTCCTCAATCGTCGCGTAGCGTCTTCCTTCCTCTACATTTCTGATGAAGGGAGAGCCGTAAGCAGGAACCAGAACCAGGTTCTCACCGCCGATGACAACATTTCTTTCAGGATTTCGGGCATGTTGAATGAATTCCTTGGGAGCAGTATCGCGAATCAGGCTTTGGCACATTCCTTTGGGGAATCGCACCCTTTCCTCCTTCACATCCGCACCTGCATCCTTGAGGATTTCCAGTGCTTCCGGATCCCCCCGGAAGTCGATACCGATTTCCTGCAAAATCGTGTCGGCATTGTTTTCAATGAGACTCAGGCCTTCCTCGTTGAGGAGATTATAAACCGGTATGTTCCGTTTAATGTAAGGCACCGTTTGGGATTTCGGCTTTTGCCTTTCGGCCTGCCTGGCGGATCTTCCTCCGCCGCGTCTTTTCCGTTCTGCCATTTTCTTTTTTAATTCAGGCCGCTTCCGTATGATTAAATGTTACCCGGAGGCTGAAAGTACCTTCACGTTTTTGTCTCCCGTCCTCGAGTTGCTTCTGAAGGAGATCCACCAATTCATTCAGGCTTTGCAGGTTGAAGGTCGGTTTGACCATGCGGTAAGGTGCCGGGGTCGCACCAAAACCAGGTCGGTTGAAACGACGATGAATCCATGCCGAGGACCAACCCAACTTCGATACAGGAACAATGTCGTGAAATTGACTCTGTGCTACATGGAGAATTTCTTCCTGTTTAAAACCTTGGGACTTGAGCCGCTTCAAAACTTGAGTAAAAAGACGAGGATCGGGTTTATTCGCGCCCACCATATCGCTGCAGATCATTGTGTCAAAAGGATGCCCTACACTGGATGACATCCATTCCAGGTAGGAAGAATCACAATTCGATACTGCCACCAGCGTGAAATTCTTTTTCAGTTCTTTGAGTGCCTCAATGGTATCCGAAAAAGGCGGCCAGTCTTTAACCGATTCCTGAAAGTAGATCCCTTCATCCTCTCCAGGAGAAAATCCCCAGCTTCTCATCATGTCGCTGTAGATCACCGGCAAAAGCCCAGTAAATGAGCTCTTGGGAAGGATTTTGAGATAATGTGCTTCGGTCTTGGCGAATGCATTTAAAATTTCCTCCTCGTCAACTTCAAAATTCAACTGTTCCAGATGAGGTTGAAACCAGTTCAGGATGCCTGTCTCAAAATCGATCAGGGTCCCGGCAACATCGAAGGTCAGGACTTTGAAATCAGGAGAATTCATCTGAAAATTATGCAACACGGGGTTCGATGGTTTGACTGGGTCCTGTTTGAACCCGTACTGGAAATTCATTGCGGATTCTCATCTCTATTTCGGGATCGATGTGATCTGGGAAATGGCTTTCGATGATTTCCCTCGCTCTTTGAGAGGCTCGTTCTTCGATGTTGGAGGAACCCTGGTCTATCCAGTTGTTGATGTTTTCCCGATCTCCAAGCTCTGGATAAAGGTAATCGGACTGCATCCGGGACAGGGTTTGCTCATGCCCAAGATAATGTCCGGGTCCTTCGGTACATACCTGCTGCATCGTTTCAAAAGCCATTGTATCTTCATTGACCTCGATCCCCCTTACCGTCCGGTTGATTGCTCCAAGCATATCGTTGTCGATGACATAACTTTCAGGGCAGCATCCCAGCAGACTTGCCTGCATCCCCGCAGATTCATAAATCAGGTTCGCTCCCGAATGAGCCGCAAGGGTGACGGTATACCCTTTTTCATAGCCCGATTGAGCATCGGGTAATTTGGAATCCGTCATTCCCGCTGCAATTCCCGTGGGAAGACCATAGTAAAGTCCCATCTGAGCACAGGCAGCCATCAAAACAGCCTGCTCCCCGCTTCCTCCGCTCATCGCTCCGGTGCGCAGGTCCGAGACAAAAGGCCAGGTACCGAAGATTGCAGGGGCTCCAGGAACCAAGGCATTCACGTAGACGAGACCCGCCAACACTTCCGCCACGGCCTGAACCACCGCACCAGCGATGGTTGCGGGAGCCGTTGCCCCGGCCTGGCCTGCGCTGAGCAATAAAATGGGCATCCCCCCATAAACCCCAACTTCAAGACATCGGCAGGCATCCTGGGCAAATTTCAGGGGAGGCACGACAAAACAGTTGGACATGCTGACAAAAGGACGGGCACGCCATGCTTCTTCACTTCCGGCAAGGATGTTCAACATCCTTAGGCTTTCTTCCACATGCCCGGGTTCGACAAAACTGGTTCCGACGTGTTTTTTGGTCCCGAAAACTGAAGCGAGGCAGGTATTGAAATCCATCTCACGGGGATCATCCAAATCACGGCAAACAATAGGCCTTTGGAAGAAATGGATGTGTTCCAGTTTATCGCAAAGCCTTGCCAGATCGTAAAGGTCCTTAACCGTGGAATCACGGTAAGTTCGGGTTTGAGGTTCCACGATATGAACTGCTGCTCCTGCGGTTCCAAAATAAGTTCGACTTCCGGAAAGCAGCATGTCGTGCTCCGGAGTCTGACCATAAAGCGTCATCTCCTTTGCTCCCTTTTCCAGAGTTTCTTCTACCACTTTCCGGGGAATCAGCAACCGTCCGGATTCCGTCATGGTGCACCCCTGGGCTGTCATCACTTTAATACAAGAAGGAATCGCATCAGCGAGTCCGATTTTTTCCAAAACCTGGATGACCTGTTCATGAATTAAATCCAGTTCATTTTCTTGAAGCGGCAGGTAACGTCCACTCTCCTGTCCGGCACGAACCGGTTTAAGGTTTTCCGGAAGCGCCATTGCCCTGACCTGACGTCTGGCCTGGCGGCCCCCCATTCTTCTTGATCCAGTCTGACTCATCATTCCTCCTTCAAAGAATCAGCCTTTTCTCAATCGTTCATTGTTAGGATCATAAACCGCCTCTTTCAAAACTGTTGCCTGCCTTCGGATGCCAAGCAGAGTAATGTCAAAAAGGGTCCCGGGCTCCGCATAACTGGGAGGCACATAAGCAAAAGCAAGGCTTTGGGACACAGTATGTCCATACGCTCCACCAGTAGTGACTCCAATCAGTTCTTCTCCATCCATCACCGGTTCGTTTCCAAGACAATCACAATCGGGTGCATCAACACTAAGGTAGACCAACTGAAGTGCATGGGTTTGGAGTTTTCTTGCCAGGGTTGCTTCTCTGCCAATGAATGATTTGCTGAAATCGACAAAACGCATCAGATCTGCCTCGACCGGGGTGATTTCGGTGGTCAGTTCTCCGCCCCAGGCTTTGTAGGCTTTTTCCATCCGGAGTGAATTCACGGCATAGGTGCCGAAATCCGTCAAACCATATGCTTTCCCAGCTTGATGCAGTTGTTCATAAAGGGTTTGCATCTGATTCATCGGATGATGAAGTTCCCATCCAAGTTCTCCCACATAAGAAACCCTGAGGGCACGGACCGGAATGCCAGACAATTGAATTTGACGACAACGAAGCCAGGGAAATGCTTCATTAGACAGATCCGCATCCGTAATCTGACTCAAGATTTCCCTGGATTTCGGACCGGTCAGAACGAGCACACCGTAATCATCGGTGACATTTTTGATCTGGACCTGTTCCCCGGGAAGACATTGCTGCACCAGCCAATCCTCATCATGGATTTCGGCCACTGCAGCAGAAAGGAAGTAAAATTGATTTTCTGAAAGCCTGGCAACTGTGCCTTCACACTCAATCCCTCCTAAATCCGTGAGCAGGTGAACCAGACTGATTCCTCCTGTTTTTTTAGGAATTCGATTGGCACAAAGACGATTCAGGAACGTTTCGGCATCCGGCCCTTCAATATCAAATTTGGCAAAACTGGAGAGATCCAACAATCCTGCCTTTTCACGGACCGCACGGCATTCTTCCGCAACGGCCGAAAAGGAATTATTTCTTTTGAAACTGTATTGTTCGCCTTCGTTATTTGAATCGAACCATTTGGCTCGTTCCCAGCCGAAGACTTCACCGAAAACCGCACCTTTTGATTTCAGAGTTTCATAAATCGGTGTCGTTCTTTGAGTTCTGCCAGGCTCACGGAATTCCCCAGGATAATGGACCTGATACATGTGTTCATAATCGTCAATCGCCTTTTCCAGGGTGTATCGCCCAGCGGCCCAGTCTCCAAAACGCCGTGCATCCATTTCCCGGACATTGATCTCGGTCTGCCCGTATATCATCCATTGGGCGAGGTATTTCCCGGCACCAGCACCCTGGGTGATGCCGATGCTGGCCCCGCAGCACATCCAGAAATTTTTCAATCCCGGAGCCGGACCAAGCAGAAAGTTTCCATCCGGAGTATGGGTGATAGGTCCGCTAACCACTCGTTTGATTCCTGCATCTCCAAAAACAGGTATCCGTTCCGCGACTTTTTCAAGGTGTGGTTCGAGCCTCTCGGTGTCTGGAGGTAGCAAGGCATTGTCAAAACTCCAATCGATTCCGTCGAGTCCCCAGGCCTCTGCGTTCATCTCATAGGGGCCGATCACCAACCCCTGCTGTTCCTGACGGTAATAGCATGAAGACCAGGGATCACGGACCACAGGAATTTCTTTTTGCAGCGAACTCACCTCGGGAATGCTTTCGGTGACGAGATACTGATGCACCATGTTCACCATAGGGACTTTCAAACCGACCATCTCCCCGACCTGACCTGCAAAAGAACCTGCAGCATTGACCACGTGTTCACATGATACGGTTCCTTTTTCGGTCACCACTTCCCATTCCCCATTTTCCAGTTGGTTGATGTCGGTGACCCGGTTGTGACGTATGATTTCGGCGCCATGCATTTTGGCACCTGCAGCCATGGCATTGGTGATACCACTCGGATCGGTATGCCCGTCATTTGGCGTGTAGGCTCCCATCAAAACCCCATTGGTATCAAGCAAGGGGTTGAGTTTTTTAATCTCATCAGGTCCAACCAAATGGCATTCCGAACCGGCAAGTTTCAACACGCCCTGAACATATTGAAACCAGTCGACCTCGTCCTGTTTAACCGCAAGACGGATCGCACCGCATCCGTGCCAGCCTGTCGCCTGACCGGTTTCTTCTTCGAGAACCTGATACAATTCAGAGCCGTAACGATGGACCTTGGCCATGTTCAGGCTTCCGATAAAATGTGGGACTAATCCGGCGGCATGCCACGTCGAGCCGGATGTCAACTCCCCTTTCTCAATCAGCATCACATCGTTCCAACCTTCTTTGGCCAGATGATAAAGCAGGCCGACGCCCATGGCGCCTCCACCGATGACCACCACTCTTGCGTGGGATTTCATAAGCTTCTCCTTGGTGTCAAGAAATTCACTCATGCCTCCTATTCATGCAACCACCCTTTTGCTGCGTCTTCGTCTTGAAGTAGAATCACCGTTTCCTTGAGCGTTGTTTTTGGCTTCAGGAAGGCTAACGGTTTTTTGCAGGTGTGTTGAGGGTGCATGCTTGTGGGGAATCGCCATCGCATCAACAAAATGCTGTTGAAATGCAGGTTCCACGGCGGTTTCCACTTTCTCGATTTTCCGGACGGTTTCCTCGATCTCTCGACGCGATCCATGATTCAGCAATGCCATCCTTGCACCCGTTCCTGCGGCATTTCCTGCAGAACTCACATGGTCGAGATCGCAGTCTGGAATTAAGCCGAGAATCATCGCGTATTTCACATCGATGTGACTGCCAAATGCTCCTGCAAGCCGGATTCGCTGCACCTCCTCAATCCCGAGATGATCCATCAGCAGCCGTATTCCCGCATAAAGGGCCGCTTTAGCCAATTGAATTGCCCGGATATCGTTCTGGGTAATTCGCAGTTCAGGTTCTCCTTTATGAAGCAGGTAGGAACAGGTTCGCCCTTCCTTGATGATCCTGTTGCTGCGGCCCATCATGGATTCATCAAACAATCCGTCCTGTGAGATGATTCCGCATAGATAGAGTTCGGCAATGGCCTCGATGATCCCTGATCCACAGATACCGGTCACTCCGGTCTTTTTTGTTTCTTCTGCAAAGGAGACATCATCAGACCAGCATTCGGATCCGATGACACGGAAGCGCGGTTCGAGGGTCTTCGGATCGATACGAACACGTTCTACTGCTCCTGGGGCAGCACGCTGTCCGGAAGAAATCTGTGCTCCTTCAAAAGCAGGTCCGGTGGGACTGGAGGCAGCAAGCAGACGATCCCTGTTGCCAAGCACGATTTCCGCATTGGTCCCAACGTCCACCAGTAGAGTGATTGCTTCCTGATGATGCGGAGCTTCAGCCAGAACCATTGCGGCCGTATCTGCGCCGACATGACCAGCGATACATGGAAGAGTATAGGTTTGGGCAAGTTGATGAAGCTGAAGATCCAGTTCAGAAGCAGGGGTGATGATCGCTTCATCGGTTGCCAGCGCGAAAGGTGCCCCACCCAATTCTACCGGGTTGATTCCATGGACAAGATGGTGCATGACCGGATTCCCGACCATCACCATTTCCATCACTTCCTCTTTTTGAATCCCTGCCTGTTCACAAACTTCCAGAGATAACTGGTTGAGTGCTTCACGGACCGATTTTGTGAGTTCTTTCTCACCCTCCTGATTCAGCATCACATAGGATACACGGCTCATCAGGTCTTCTCCGAAGCGGATTTGCGGATTCATCATTCCTGCTGAAGAAAGAACCTGCCCGCTTCCCAATTCGCATAAATGAGCAGCAAGGGTGGTGGAACCGATATCAACGGCGATTCCATAAAGATGTTCCCGGAAATCAGCCCAGATCCCCCGCATGATTCCATCGTGATCTACCGCCACGGTTACCTTCCATTTCCCCTCTCTCAGAGTGGGTTGGAGCATTTCCAGGATTGAATGAGGGACCTTGATTTTTTGGAGTCCCCATTCAGCTTCAAGTGCTTTCAGCAGGCGCCGTAAATCCGAAGTCGGATCTTCCATCTTCGGAGGTTCCACTTCGACATAATAAAGCTTGACCACAGGATCAATCTTGATTTCCCGGATTTCTGCCTCCTTACGAACCACCTGTCGGTGGATCTGACTCTCGGGAGGAACATCGATCACACAATCCCCAAGGATCTGAGCGGTACACCCCAACCTCCGTCCGGATTTCAGTCGTGTTGTTTTGCGAACGAGTTTTTCTTCCGTCGCATCAAATGGGGAAAGGTGAGAGGCTGCGGAAACGAGACCATGTTTCGGAAATTCACCGGTGGTATGGATGACTTGGCAGCGTGCGCAGATTCCTCTGCCGCCGCATACCGAATCCAAGTCCACCCCAAGCGAACGGGCTGCCTGAAGAACCGGGGTTCCGTGAGGGAAACTCCCGCGCTTCCCTGAAGGAGTGAAGACGACCGACGCCGAACTCATGGTCATGCAGCAGAAGCAAGATTTTGCTGTTGTTCCAGCCACTCAGAAGCCTTCCCCAATCCGCCAAACGGGAAGAGGTGAAGCTGCTGATGGCCCTGGATTTCTCGAACCATGCGGTCCGGTTTGTTGACAAACAGAAGCTTACCCAAATTGAAGCCCTGTTTTTTCAACACCTCCGTGGATGCCCTGACTCCACAAACCTGGGCATAGCGCATCAGCGTTTTCAAGGTTGCTGGACCGGGAATGCCGATGTGGATTGGGTTATTCACACCCTGATCCCTCAATCTGCCAATCCATTCGTTGACGACCTGGCTATCGAAACTCCATTGGGTGACAATGCGTGTGGGAATCCCCTGTTCCTCAGCCCATTTTGTTTTTCGAAGCAGGCTGTTTTCTGCGTCTGGATCACTCGGATTGCCCTCAGGATGCCCTGCAATGCCGATTTCCTCAAAACCGACACGCTGCAACTCTCCTGTCTGCATCAGATCCATCACCTCAGTAAACGGACCTTGCTGGTCTTCCACGCCCCCGCCTATCAGGAGCAGATGACGCACGCCTTTCTGCTTCAGTGATTCCAGCATGGAGGAAAACTCTTCTGCGCTTTCAAGCCCTCTTGCCGCAATATGAGGAATCGGAGTCCGGCCCTGCTCAACCAGATCTGCGGAAGCCTGTATCACTTCTGAAACATCACTTCCCGGAATCATCGTGACATAAATCTCTTCTACCCATTGAGGTAGTTGATGTACCTCCTCAACATGTCGGGGCAGTATTTCAAGAGACCACTTGGATGTGTTGTTGTTCATAGGTTTTCAGTATTTCAAGCCCTGGGTTCTAAATGTTTAATTTTGCTATCTTTTCATTCTGCATTTAAAATGCCACGCATAAATTATTGATATAATTGAATTATTTGTGGTCAATCAAAAAAAGAAGAATTTGGAATTCCTTTTTTTCAACCTGATATTTGATGAATGATGATTCGACCATCGATGTGGACCAATTATCATCTCCTTAATCATATTTTATCTATAAATATCAATAAGATATATGATGATTGACGTGTAAAGATGAATTGCAGAAAAGAAGAATTTTCAATTCCTGTATTGAAATACAAGAACTTGAAATTCCGATTTTTTAGAGCGCAAAAAGGGAAAGAGAATGAATGAATTCTGAAATAGAGAAATGATGTTCAGTCATTCAGAAGCAGGACGCTTCAGCAATTGAAGAGCCTGATCTCTTAGGTCTGAATCAACCATCAAAGTCGATCCACCCGTTTCGAGATAGGCAGGGATTTGGTGTTGATGGAGTTGTTTCAGCATGAATTCCGAACGTGCAGGGTCGAGCCCCGATTCGAGAACGCTCCAGGGTTGATAGTGACTTAAAATAATCAACGTCACCATACCCAGGAGAATGACCAGAAATGAGACCAATAGCATGATCCTCTTGGAACGGGTCAGAGGAGTAAGGAAACTTTCAAAATCATTTCGGATCTGGTTGAGGGCCATGGGAATCAGCCTTCATGGATTCTCCTCAGGAGGAGATCTGATGTGGGGTTGGATTACTGCTTGGAGTTTTCTTCCAGTTCCAAAAGCCTGAAATGCAGACTCCTCAAATCAGAATAGAGAGGATCAAGGACATCTTTCAGTTTAGCTTCCAGATGTTCCAGGGCGTCCTCCATTCCTTCCTTGGAGTTAAAATCGGTATTCTTTTCGGGAGATGCATTCATGATTCAATCATCTGCTTTGATCTAGGATTAAAACCTCCTCTAACTGCATTTCAAAAAATCCAATGCAAGGATTAAGCAAGAGTTTCATGGAAAAATTGGTTTTTACATCCTTCGTCTGATCGTTGAGACTGTTCCCTTTGTTGGTCTAAAATATTCTGCTCATTACAATTCGTATGATACTGAATTTTAATAATTTTTTAGGCATTTGAGAGAAATGTTTGGAAAAACGTTTTTCTCTCTGATTTTGGCCTTGGTCTCCGGTTCAGTTGGAGGGATGTTGTTTTACGGACTGGGGTTGCCGGCTCCATGGCTTTCGGGATCCATGGTCGGAGTAACCCTTGCGGTTCTGCTGCGGATTCCCTGCGAATTTCCAAAATCATGGCACCCGGGACTGTTTGTGATTCTAGGACTGTCGATGGGAAGTGGAGTCAAACCGGAAACACTGACTCGGATTCATCAATGGCCCATCAGCATTCTGATCATATTTTTTACGGTGTTTTTCATCATTCTTGCCACGTATTTTTACCAGAGACATATTGCAGGATGGGACAAACCCACCTCCTATTTTGCATCCATTCCCGGTGCACTTTCATTTGTTATTGCCCTCGCAGGAGATTATCCCCGGGCTGACCTTTCACGGGTTGCCATTTCACAATCCCTCAGGGTCTTCATCCTGATTGCCATCCTTCCTTTGATTCTGGGAGGTCCCCTGAGCACGGATCAGGCTGCATCCTTTGATAACAATCCCGTCACCGATCCCTCTATGCTGGTATTACTTGTGGCCATTTCCACTTTGTGCGGATGGATTTCGATGAAGTTGAAAATACCTGCAGGCTGGCTCACCGGTCCCTTTTTCTTCAGTTCAATCATCAATGCTTCAGGATTGGTATCCTTGGTCATGCCGGACTGGATAATGATTCCGTCTTTTATCGGGTTGGGGGCATTGATCGGATGCAGGATCGGCCTGGTCAATTCGGCACAACTGTTCAGGCTGCTGAAGGCTTGTTTCGGTGCATTCCTATTAGGTTTCGGGATTTCCCTTGCCGCAGCTTATTCGGTTTCGTCCTGGATCGGCCTTCCTTTCGGCCAATTGCTGTTGGCCTATGCTCCCGGAGGATTGGAGGCGATGATCATGATGGCGTTTATCCTTGATCTAGATCCTGCTTTTGTTGCGGCTCATCAATTGGTCCGCTACATTGGAATGATCCTGATCCTGCCTTTTCTTACACAGAGGTTACTGGGATCTCCAGGAAACTGATTATCTCGAACTGATTTTCAAAATAAGAAGAAAATGCTTTTCTGGCTGGCACTGACAGGAATGCTGATTTGGCGCTTTGTCGTCTATGAACCACCGGGGCCGGTGATGAGTAAGGCAGGAGTCTTGACTCACCCAGCATGCGCCAAATATTCAACAGAAGTGGCTGTTGCCACCTGTGAACAGGTTCATCCCATAATCATTGTCGAGCCCCCCAAAACCGACAACGCCACCCTTGATAAAAAATCTGATTCCGGCAGTTAAGCCTTCTTTTGCCGGTATCGATCCCGGAACCTTAAAAGGGGTGCTCTGTCTCTTGACCGCCTGTCTCTTTTTCCCATTGGGAGACGGCTGCGCGAAATACCTCTCACAGACTTTACCGGTGACCGAGGTCACCTGGGTGCGGTATTTGGGAAACTTGCTGCTTCTGGCTCCCTTCACCCTCTATCACCACGGAAGCAAAGGATTTCTTCCTCAACGTTTTTTGGCTCAACTTTTTCGCGGACTGGTCCTGGTCTTGACAACTTTTCTTTTCTTCTCGGCCATTCAGACGGTACCGATCACCGATGCCCAGATTGTCTTCTTCATCAATCCCCTGCTGGTAGTACTGATCGCGGCCATCATCCTCAGGGAGAAACTAACCCTCAGTCGGGTTTTGGCTGTGCTGGTTGGATTCGCCGGAGTATTTCTTGTGGTCCGTCCCGGCTTCAAGGAATTTCAGATTGAAACCGTTTACGCTTTTGGTGCTGCTGCTTGCTTTTCCGTCTTTCTGATCAGCACCCGAATTCTCTCTCAAACAGAATCAAGCCTGGTCACCATGTTTTTCAGCGCGCTGGTGGGAACCCTGGTACTTCCGTTGACCCTGGATGCAGGTTGGGTTTTACCGCCCTGGAGTGAGTTTCCTTTTTTAATCGGGGTTGGATTTTTCATGACCATCGGACACTTTTTCTTTTTCCTTGCACTGAGGCATTTGGACGCATCGCTGATTTCACCGTTGACTTATTTTTCAATCTTCGGATCGACCACGGTCGGATATTTCTGGTTTGGGGATGTCCCCACCCTGAATTCGTTGATGGGCTTTATCCTTGTTTTCGGGGCGGGAATCTATGTCTTGGTCCAGGAAAGAAGAAAAGTTTCTTGACTTAGTATTTGAGATGGGAGATATAGAAGGGCTAACCAAAGAGGAAATGTATGCGTATAACAAATACATTGCCGATAGAAGATTATTACAGTTAGGACTTAAACCTAACTTTAATCAGAAAGATAATCCTCTGACATGGTTAGACGATGTGTTGGGAGTTGAACATCAAAACTTTTTTGAAGGTAGAGCTACTTCATATCAGAAAGCTGGACTCAGAGGTGATTATGGACAATTAACCTTTGCAGGATTTAACAATGAAAACGAAACGAAATGAAGCACAACTTTTAGCTTATAGATTACTGTATGACAAAAGTGGAAACCTTGTCACTGAAAGAACTAAAGTTGATATAGCGAAACTTAAAA
>ENA-OSEY01000351-OSEY01000351.1-marine-metagenome-genome-assembly--contig:-NODE-351-length-34095-cov-7.736404_pt1 | contig 34095 bp, 45 predicted proteins | sample MGYA00248465_ERZ534230 | MGnify/ENA primary metagenome ERZ534230 (study PRJEB26409, sample SAMN06344110) | marine metagenome | isolation source: Sea water from surface | place: Atlantic Ocean:Southern... | reverse complement strand
AATAAGCTAGTTATAATTGGTATGATTATAAAAAAAGCATTGAAAGGTCATTTGAATTTAATCGAAAAAGCTGAAGATGTTGCAAATGAATTGACCGATATTCCTAGTTTTGATATTCCTGAATTTGATGAGCTTTTTTCTGAGGAAAAGTATGTTATTAAAAATCTGAAAAAAGTTTTCTTAATGTTGGCCGGTGCTGGAATGAAAAAATTTGGAATGGATTTAGAAAAAGAACAAGAAGTTTTACTAAGAATATCTGAAATAATAATTGAAATATACATGTCTGAATCTGCAATTCTTAGAACTGAAAAAAATTCAAAAAGATTTGGATTAGAAAATCAATCAAGTCAAATCGCAATGAGTAAACTTTATCTTTATGAGTCATGTGAATTAATAATTAAGAAAGCGAAAGAACTTATTGTATCGTTATCTAACGGAACTGAACAAAAATTTTTATTATCGGGTCTGAAGAGATTTACGAAATATTTTAATTATCCAAATACTATAGAATTAAAGAGACAAGTTGCTAAAGTACTACAGTCGGAAAACAAATATCCTTTCTAGATTTTATGTGGCTACGATTTATATTATTATTTTTTTGCTGCTTAATTTATTCTCAGAACCAAAAAGATAAACTTATATATGAAATTATCTCAAGTATTTCAGAGGATAGACTTAAGGATGATATTCAAACTCTTGTAAATTTTGGTACTAGACATACACTAAGCGATACTATTTCTGAGACTAGAGGGATAGGGGCGGCCAGAAGGTGGATAAAAAAAGAATTTGAATTAATTTCAAACGATTGTGGTGAATGTTTAGAAGTTTTTTTTCAAAAAAATTACTTCAAAAAAAATAATCTAAGACTTATCAGAGATGTTTGGATAAATAATGTAGTAGCTATTCAAAAGGGCTGGAAATATCCAAATAGATATATAATAATGAGTGGTGATATAGATAGTAGAGTTTCAGATCCAAATGATTTTGAATCTGACTCTCCAGGTGCAAATGATAATGCAACTGGGATGGCAGGTACTATTGAAGCAGCTCGTGTTTTATCAAAATATAAATTTGAAAGCTCAATAATTTATGTGGGGCTTTCAGGAGAAGAACAAGGTTTATATGGTGGACAAGGATTGGCTGGGCATGCTAAAAAGAACAATTGGAATATTATTGGAATCTTAAATAATGACATGATTGGTAATATTGAGGGAATAAATGGTGTTATAGATAATAAAAGTTTTAGAATTTTTTCAGAACCTGTGCCAGCAAATGAATCGGATAGACAAAGATACATGAGAAGATTTTATGGTGGAGAAGTTGACGGGAATTCTCGACAGCTTGCGAGATTTATTTATAATTCAACGAAAAAATATCTCCCAGATTTAAAACCAGATTTAGTCTACAGATTAGATCGTTTTGGAAGAGGAGGTCATCATCGTCCTTTTAATGATTTAGGTTTTGCTGGAGTTAGAATTATGGAAACTAATGAAAATTACAATCGTCAACACCAAGATCTTAGAATTGAAAATAATATTAAATATGGGGATGTAATAGATGGAGTAAATTTTGAGTATGTTAAAAAACTAACAAGTGTTAATGCAATCAATCTAGCTCTTCTTGCATCATCTCCTCCTCCACCGAAAAATTTAAAAATAGGTGGGATTGTTGAGCCTTCAGTAAAATTTAAATGGGATTTTACAGATGAGGACGATATAATAGGTTACAAAATTTATTGGCGCAAAACATCTTCACCAAACTGGGAGTTTAGCAAAAGTATAGGTAATGTAAATGAATATACTTTAAAAAACATAATCATTGATAATTATTTATTTTCTGTTGTTTCTGTAAATAAAAAAGGATTTGAAAGCATTTATGAATTTCCAAAAGATACTTTTAGATGATTAATCTAATCTAAAATCATTAGCTTTCATCCACTGATCATTATATATTTTTCCTACATATCTGCTTCCGGAGTCATGAAGTAAAACAACTACCACATCATTTTTAGTAAAGTATTTTTTTAATTGTATGACTCCTTTTACCGCAGCTCCGCATGAATTTCCAGCGAATATCCCTTCCTCTTTTGCTAGCTTTCGAGTGTATCGTGCCGCGTCTTCATCAGTAACTTTTTCAAAGTGATCAATTAAATCAAAATCAACATTTTCAGGAATTATGTCTTCGCCTATACCTTCAGTGATGTAGGGATAAACTTCTTTTTTATCAAATATCCCTGTCTCGTGATATTTTTTAAATGCAGAGCCATAGGTATCAATTCCCCAAATTTTAATATTACTATTTTGTTGTTTTAAAAATTTTGCAACCCCAGAAATTGTGCCACCTGTACCAACACCCACAACAAAGTGAGTGATTTTGCCATTAGTCTGTTCCCAAATTTCTGGTCCTGTAGATAGGTAATGTGCTTCTCTATTTGAAAGATTATTGTATTGATTTACATACCATGAATTCTCCGTTTCATCTCCTATTCTTTTAGCAGTTGAATAATAAGATTGAGGATCCTCTGGTTCAACATCTGCTGGACAAATAATTACTTTAGCTCCAACAGCTTTAAGAATATCAATTTTCTCTTTTGATTGTTTGTCTGTAGTGACACAAATAAGTTTATAACCTTTAACAATTGCTACTAATGCTAATCCCATTCCAGTATTTCCAGATGTTCCCTCTACTATTGTTCCACCTGGTTTCAATCTTCCATCTTTTTCTGCGTCTTCTACCATTTTTAATGCCATTCTATCTTTAACTGAGTTTCCAGGATTGAAATACTCAACTTTTGCTAAAACTAATGCATCAACTTCTTGTGTAATTGTATTTAATTTTACTAATGGGGTATTACCAATGGTCTCAAGAATATTATTGCGGATATCCATTTTTGATATTGCAAATTTAATTTATTAAGTTAATTTCAAACTTAAATTTGGTTTTATTTTTGAAATTGTTTGTGAAGGTATTAATAGCATAATCATTGAAATTAATATCACAATTAAATTAATTGTTAAAATTTTGAATAGATCAATTTCAATTGGTATAAATTCTGAGTAGTATGTAATAGGATCAAGCTTAATAATTAAAAATTGTTTTTGAATAATCATTAAACTTATTGAAATTATATTTCCCCAGATCACACCTCTAAAAAGTAAATAAAAGCCATTTATCATAAAGATTTTTCTTATTGATGTATTATTAACTCCTAAAATTTTGAGTATAGCTATTAATTTGGTTTTATCTAGTATGGTTACTAATAGTGCTGTGATCATATTTATTCCTCCAACAGCTATCATAAGAATAATTATTAAATAAATATTTGTATCAAATAAATTAATCCAATTATAGATTTCTGGAAATCGATCGGATGTTTTTTGAATATTATAATCCGGAGGAATGGATGAAAATAAAAATTCCTGATCATCATAATTTAAATTTTTATTTGCTAGTAAAACTTCTAAACCACCAACATAATTACTGTCCCATTTATTTAATAATAAAGATTGATTAATACTTCCAAAAACTACTGATCTGTCAAATTCAGAGACAGAAGAATTATAAAAGGCAATGACTTTTAAATTTCTTATCAAAGGAATTTTACTATTTTGATTTTTAAAAAAGAGGAACTTTAAAAAGTCTCCTTGTTCAAGGTCCAATTTGTTAGCTAAATACTCTGATATTATTACTTCATTTATACCAATTTCATCAATAGATAAGTTTTTAATAAATTGATCAAGATTGTTAATACCATTTTTATCAACGCCTTTAAAAACAATATCTTCAAAGTCATTATTTAAAGGAATTATTCCTGGATTGTAAATAACTTTATTTATACTTTTAAATTTTTCAATTTCAAAAAATTGATCATCAATATTATCTAAATTTATTGGATGGTATGAAGAGAAATTTTCATTTTTAAAATTTGAAATATAATAATCACCTGATAAACCTGAAAATTTATTTTTTATTTCATTCTGAATTCCAAATCCGATTGAAACAGAAAAATTAATAACCATTATTGCAATAATTATTGATAATATTGAAATTTTTATAATAGGCGACGATATAGTATTTTTATATCTCTTATAACTAAGAATCCGGGATGCTAAAAAATTTTCAAATTTCAAAATATTCTAAAGTTGTATTGATCAAAATTAATTTTTTTTTAATACTATCATTAAATATAAGCGCACAAAATGATTTAAGAATAGGAATTGATAAAACTGAGGAATATTTACAATTAATAAAAAAAAAGAATGTTGCTATTGTATCAAATCATACATCTCAATTTTTAATTGAAAATAAAGGTATACATTTAGTTGATTCACTATTAAAATTAAATATTAAAGTCCAAAAGGTTTTTGCACCTGAACATGGTTTCCGTGGTAACTCAGATGCTGGTGAAAAAATAGTCAACTCAATTGACCCAAAAACTGGTATTCCAATTGTGTCTTTATATGGAAATAAAAAGAAACCCAGTGCTGAAGATTTAGATGGTATTGATGTTATAATTTTTGATATTCAAGATGTTGGAGCCAGATTTTACACCTATCTATCTACGATGCATTATGTTATGGAAAGTTGTGCAGAAAATAATATAGAGCTAATTATTTTAGACAGACCTAATCCTAACGGTCACTATATTGATGGACCAGTTATGACTAAAGAATCGATGAGTTTTGTTGGATTGCATCCCGTTCCAATAGTTTATGGAATGACAATTGGTGAATACGCTAATATGATAAATGGTGAGAAATGGTTAAAAAATAATTTAACATGTAAATTGAATATTATAGAAATTTCAAATTATGATAGATATAGCAAATATACACTCCCTATAAAACCATCACCAAATTTACCAAATGAACAATCAATTAATTTATATCCTTCTCTTTGTTTTTTTGAACAAACACCTGTTAGTGTAGGTCGAGGGACAAAGAAACAGTTTCAAGTATTAGGAACACCATACTGGAAAAATTTTAAGTTTAATTTTACTCCCAAATCAATGCCAGGAGCTAAGTATCCAAAACATGAAAATTTTACTTGCTTTGGACTTAATCTTGAAAATGAAGACTACCTGTCAAAAATTGATTTGAAATGGTTAATACTTGCCTATAAAAATGAAAAGAATAAAGATATTTTTTTTAAATCTGGATTTCATCGTTTAGCAGGAAATAAGATATTAGAGGAACAAATAAAAAAAGGATTATCAGAAAAAGAAATTAAAAAAACATGGAAAAAAGGGTTAGATAATTTTAAAATCATTAGAGAAAAATATTTAATATATAATTAATCAATCCCCATGAATTTATGCAATTGAAGGGAAAGATTCCAATTTGGATTTTTCTTTATAAAATCAAATATTAAGGACTTGTTTTTTTCAAATCTATCCCATTCAGGCTGAAGAAATAATTTACATTTATCTGATACTTTTTTGGATTCCTCTAATGCAAATTCTAAGTCATGTTTATTATAAATAATTATTTTGAGTTCATTTGCAATTTCATAGATCTCTTTCTTTGGAAGTTTTTGTTTTTTAGGTGATAGACATATCCAATCCCATTTACCAGATAGATTATAGGCACCTGATGTTTCAAGATGAACAACCATTTTATTTTTTTTTATTTTTTTTGTCAATACTGTCATATCCCACATAAGTGGCTCACCACCGGTGATAATAACCAAATTAGTTCCACTAATTTTTGAAACAATATCATCTACACCAACAATTTGATGTTTCCCGTGATCCCAACTTTCTTTAACATCACACCAGTGACAACCAACATCGCAACCTCCTATTCTAATAAAATAAGCAGATTTACCAGAGTGAAATCCCTCACCTTGAATCGAGAAAAAGGTTTCCATAATTGGCAAATTGTTTGAATCTATCTTCACATTTACAAATATATTACAGATTACAGTAAGTTATATTAAATGATTAATTTTAATATATGAAAGAAACCAATCTGCTCCCATTCCATTTAGCAATTCCAGTTCATGATTTAGAAAAATCTAGAGATTTCTACAAAAATATTTTAGGTTGTGATGAGGGAAGAAGTAGTGATCATTGGGTTGACTTTAATTTATTTGGTCATCAGTTAGTTATTCATTACAAAGAAAAATCTACAGAAAAAAGCAAAACAAACCCTGTTGACGGTAAGGATGTTCCAATACCTCATTTTGGGGTTATTCTAGAATGGAATCAATTTCATAATTTTTCTAATCAACTAATTGAAAAAGGGATAACTTTCATTATAGATCCTTACATTCGATTTAAAGGTTTACCCGGTGAACAAGCAACGATGTTTTTTAAAGATCCCTGCGGAAATGCATTAGAATTTAAATCTTTTAAAGATTTTAATCAAATATTTGAGAAGTAATTAATTAGTTTTTATAAGCTTGCAGTGTATTTTTGAGTAACATTGCAATAGTCATAGGACCTACGCCACCAGGAACTGGAGTAATAAATGATGATTTTTTTGAAACATTTTCATAATCAACATCTCCAACAATTTTGTAACCCTTTTGAGAATCATCCTCGACTCTAGTGATACCAACATCAATAACTGTAGCTCCTTCTTTTATCATATGTTCCTTAATAAAATCAGGAACTCCTAGGGCTGAAATTACTATATCAGCTTGCTTTATTAAATCTTCTATATTTTTGGTTCTGCTGTGAGCCAATGTGACGGTAGAATTTCCAGGATTAGTCTTTAACCCCATTAATATACTTACTGGTTTACCAACAATATCAGAGCGTCCAATTACAATAGTATTTTTTCCCTCTGTTGGCACTTCATATCTTTTTAATAATTCCATAATACCATTTGGTGTAGCAGAAATAAATGTTGGTAAGTTTAGTGCCATTCTTCCGAAGTTAACAGGGTGAAAACCATCAACATCTTTTTTTGGATCTACTGCTAACAGAACTTTTTGAGTATCAATATGTTCAGGTAAAGGCAATTGAACAATATATCCATCTATTTTTTTATCATTATTAAGTTCATAAACTTTATCTAATAACTCCTTTTCAGAGATGGAATCATCTAAACTCACTAATGTAGAATCAAAACCTACTTTTTCACATGCTCTAACCTTACTTCCAACATAAGTAAGACTAGCTCCATCATTTCCAACAATCACTGCTGCTAAATGAGGAGGTCTATCTCCATTTGAAATAATAGAATTTACTTCATGAGCAATTTCGTCTTTTATATCATTACTTGTTTTTTTTCCGTCGAGTATTGTCATTCTATTGTTTAAAATTTTGCATCATTCCCATAAGTTTTGAAGCACCTCCGGATTGTACCATTTTCATCATTTTTGACATTTGTTCAAATTGTTTTAAGAGTGCATTTATTTCATTAACATCTCGGCCAGCACCCTTAGCAATTCTTTTCTTTCGGTTATGATCTATAATTTTTGGGTTAGTTCTCTCCTTTGGTGTCATGGATTGAATTAATGCCTCTATATGTTTAAATGAATCATTATCAATATTTACATCCTTCATTTGGCTCATACCAGGAATCATACTTACTGTATCTTTAAGATTTCCCATCTTCTTAATCTGATTTATTTGATTTAAAAAGTCATCGAAGCCAAATTTGTTCTTTGCTATTTTTTTACTAAGCTCCCTAGCTTTTTTCTCATCATATACATCTTGAGCTCTTTCAACTAGAGAAACAACGTCACCCATCCCTAAAATTCTATCAGCCATTCTTTCAGGGTAGAATATATCTAGTGCATCTAGTTTTTCACCATTTCCAATAAATTTAATTGGTTTATTTACAACCGATTTGATAGTGAGAGCAGCTCCACCTCTAGTATCACCATCAAGCTTTGTTAAAACTACACCATCAAAATTTAAAACATCATTAAATGCTTTCGCAGTATTCACAGCATCCTGACCTGTCATTGAATCTACAACAAATAAAATTTCACTTGGGCTTGTAGCATTTTTAATATTTCCAATCTCATTCATTAATACATCATCGATTGCTAACCTTCCTGCAGTATCAATGATAATTAAATTCTTCTTTTTTTCTTTTGCATATTTTAAGGAATTCTTTGCAATATTAACAGGATCTTTATTTCCTTCCTCTGTGTATACATCAACATTAATTTGATCGCCCAATAACTTGAGCTGATCTATGGCAGCAGGTCTATATACATCACATGCAACCAATAAAGGATTTTTTCCTTTCTTCTTTTTAAGATAATTAGCAAGCTTTCCTCCAAATGTTGTTTTACCAGATCCTTGTAGGCCAGATAGTAAGATAATAGAGGGGTTATCTGAAAGATTAATTCCCTCATGCTCACCACCCATAAGTTGAGTTAATTCATCTTTTACAATCTTAACCATTAACTGCCCTGGTCTGAGATCAGTTAGAACATTTTTTCCAATTGATTTTTCTTTTACTCTTTGAGTAAATTCTTTGGCAATTTTAAAACTTACGTCTGCATCTAAAAGGGCTCTTCGAACCTCTTTCAGTGTCTCTGCAACATTAATTTCTGTTATTTTACCATGACCTTTTAAGACATGAAAAGCAGAATTTAATTTTTCAGTTAATGTGTTAAACATAATGTAGCAAATTTAATTTTTTCTTGTGATTTGTTTCATTTTATATATAACTAAAACATGCGGAAATGTTATTGCAGCTAAAAATGAGAAAAAAATACCTAAACTAAAATCAATCTTATCTTTTATAACTAAATATAATATGCCAAGAAATATAATTGCTATTAACCAATATGCTAAACCTTTAATTATAAATTTTTTAAAACTTTCAGTGGAACTATCTTCAAAAAGATATTCAGCTTGTTCTATAATTGATGGTATGCTGTGGAAAAAAACAAAATAAACAGCAAATGCTGGTAGTAAATCAAAAAAGATAAATACAATTGACATAACTAAAAACAATATAAACTGATGGAATAATTGTGGTTTTAATATTTTGTAATTAACAATTAAAAAAACTGAGTTTAGAACAATTAATGCAATGAGTGAAATTTTAAAGAAATATTCAGGTATGTAAAAGGATGTTATATCAAAAATTATTTCAGACACCTCAGTCGAATTCAGTGTAAATAAGATCAAAAAAATAAGAGCACCAAAAATAAAATAAAAGAATGTTAAACTTTTAGAATTATTATTTTCAAAAATTGTCCATTGTTGTTCACCAAAATGATAAGCACTAAATAGGACAAAAAACAACATAGAAATTACAGGAAAATTGAAAAATATTAAACAAATTATCATAACAATTGAGAAATATTTAAATGTTTGATTTAAAACAGTGTACTTATTAGTTTTTTTACCCTTAAGCAATATCAATATGTCATTTGCTCCATGAATTATTCCAAAAGTCAAAATCAGTGCGTAACATGCAAAATAAAAGTATTCTCCACTTAAATTATTACTCCAAAAAAGAGAAAATAAACTCAAGAAAACAGTTATTCTAAAGGTTAAATTGTTTGTATATTCTTTGTTCAATACCTATCAATAATTAACGCTAATTTATGAATCATATTTAAAAACTTATACCATAAGCTCATAAATACCCTGATTATTAAAAAACCAATAAAAATTGTAATTAGTTGATAATTATATGATTATATCTGTAAGATGATGTATTTTTTTTAACATTTACTGTTTTTTTTTATGATAAAAGTAGTTATGTAGTTATTTTTTACTATTTTGGGCCCCATAAAAACCAATTAATTAATTATTATGGAAAATTTTTTAAATATTTTCTTATTAGGTGACGTTCCTAACGACCTAGTAAGTTTTACGTTTTTCATTGGTACAATGGCCATGATGGCTGCATCAGTATTTTTCTTTTTATCGTTAGATGCTGGTGGTGGAAAATGGAGAACATCTATGTTAGTCTCAGGACTAATTACTTTTATCGCTGCTGTGCACTATTACTACATGAGAGATGCTAGTGTATCAGGTGGTGATGTAACTTTCTTCAGATATGTAGATTGGATTTTGACTGTTCCACTAATGTGTGTTGAGTTTTATCTGATTCTTGCTAAAGCTGGAGCAACAAAAAGTTTAATGTGGAAACTTATACTGTGGTCAACTGTTATGCTTGTATTTGGATATGTAGGTGAAGCAATTGACAGAGGAAATGCAGCTCTTTGGGGTGGTATTTCTGGTGCTGCATACTTTTATGTAGTTTATTTAATCTGGCTTGGTGAAGCTAAGGCTTTGGCTGAAAAGGCTGGGGGTGCAGTTTTAGAAGCACATAATGCATTGTGTTGGTTTGTACTAGTTGGTTGGTCAATTTATCCAATCGGATATATGATCGGTACTGACGGATGGTATGACTTTATTGATGCTATTCCACTAGATATGGATGTTGTTTACAACATAGGTGATGCAATTAACAAAATCGGTTTTGGTCTTGTTATTTATAATTTAGCAGTATCTAAGTAATCAATATCGCAACTAACCTAATTATAAAAAAGCCGCTTTAAAGCGGCTTTTTTTTTACATTCTTTCAGGAACTTCAATACCTAAAAGAAACATGGACTTTTTGATACAATTACCTACTTTATTAGAAAGCATAATTCTAAAACTATTTATTTCATCATTTCCTAGAATAGTTGATGATTGATAGAAAGAATTATATAATTTAACGAGTTCATAACAGAAATTAGCAATTAAGCCAGGATTTATATTTTTATATGCATTGAGAATTACGTTTGGAAAATCATTCAATTGTATGATTAGATCTTTTTCTTTTAATGATAAATCTATTCTATTAAAGTTGATATTATTTTTTTTATTCTTTCTTGATAAAGACTTTATTCTTGCATAGGTATATTGAATAAACGGTCCGGTATTTCCATTGAAATCAATAGATTCATTAGGGTCAAATAAAATACTTTTTTTTGGATCAACTTTCAAAATATGATACTTTAAAGCTGCTAATGAAACTTGTTCATATAATTCAGATTGTTCTGAAACTGATAAATCATTGATTTTTCCTAAAGATTCAGAAATGATTTTTGCTTTGGTATTCATACTTTCAATTAACTCATCAGCATCAACTACTAATCCTTCTCTACTTTTCATTTTCCCAGAGGGAAGATCGACCATACCGTAACTTAAATGATTTAATTTTTTTGCCCATGGATAACCGAGTAAACTTAATACCTTGAATAATACCTTGAAATGATAATCCTGTTCATTTCCAGTTGTATAGATCATACCATCCATTTTTGGATGATCTTTATATCTTAAAAAGGCTGTTCCTATGTCTTGAGTAATATAAACTGATGTCCCATCAGATCTGAGTAAAAGCTTTTCATCTAAACCATAAGATTTTAAATCTACCCAAACGGAATTATCATCCTTTTTATAAAAAACTTTATCTTTTAACCCTTTAAGAACTATTTCTTTACCTTTCAAGTAAGTATCACTTTCAAAATATTCAGAATCAAAAGAAACTTTAAGATTTTTATACGTCTCTAAAAAACCTTCATAAACCCAAGAATTCATCTGACTCCAAAGATCAATAACTTCCTTATTACCACTTTCCCATTTAATCAATAATTCTTTAGCATCTTTAAATATGGGAGCATTTTTTTTTGCTTCAGCCTCAGAAATTCCATTTGAAACCATTTCATTTACCTGTTTCTCATATTCTTCATTATATTTTACATAAAAATTACCTACAAATACATCTCCTTTCAGACTTAAAGATTCTGGATTGGTATCTTTTCCAAATTGAAGCCAGGCAACCATTGATTTGCAGATATGAATACCTCTATCATTTATAATTTGAGTTTTATGTATATTATGACCAACCTCATTAAAAATTCGAGATATAGAATCACCTAACAAAATATTTCTTACGTGACCAAGGTGAAGCGGTTTATTTGTATTAGGTGAGGAAAATTCAATTAAATAATACTCACTTTTAAGTTTATAATCAAATTTTAGATTTTCATCCAATCGTTTTAGTAAATCAACTAAAAAAAAGTCAGCTATTGTCAGATTAAGAAAACCTTGAATTATATTAAAGTCTTCAATATAGTTTTCATTATCCATTAAATATTTTCCAATATCTTCTCCTATTTGATTTGGCTTTAGTTTTGTTAATGATAAAATTGGAAAGAGGACAACTGTGTAGTCACCTTTAAATTCTTTTCTTGTTTTTATAATCTCAACCGGAGTATTGGGTATTGAATACTTTTTTAATAAATATTCTCCTATTTTTTCCTTTAGAAGATTCTCAACTACCATTTTTAAAGTTAAAGACTATCTATTTTTTAAAGGTAGGAAATCTCTTTTTTTACTACCAGTATAAACTTGTCTGGGTCTACCAATTGGATCATTATTCATTCTCATTTCTCTCCAATGAGCAATCCACCCAGGTACTCTGCCCAAAGCAAACATCACTGTAAACATTTCTGTTGGTATATTGAGTGCTTTATATATTATACCAGAATAAAAATCAACATTTGGATAAAGTTTTCTAGAGGTAAAATAAGGATCATTTAAAGCTTCTTTCTCCAACGATTTTGCGATATTTAGTATGGGATCTTTAATTCCTAAATCTTTTAAAACTTCATGTGCAGTAACTTTAATTATTTTAGCTCTTGGATCAAAATTTTTATAAACTCTATGTCCAAACCCCATTAATCGAAAAGAATCATTTTTATCTTTTGCTTTTTCCATGAATTTTTTAGTATCACCTCCGTCATTTTTGATTGCTTCAAGCATTTCTAATACAGCTTGATTAGCGCCTCCATGTAATCTTCCCCAAAGAGCTGAAATTCCAGCAGATACAGATGCAAATAAACTCGCTTCAGACGATCCAACTATTCTTACTGTTGATGTTGAGCAATTTTGTTCATGATCAGCATGTAATATTAATAACTTATTCATGGCATTGACAATTACATCATTTTTAACATACTTTTGATTAGGCCTTTGGAACATCATTTTTGTAACATTTTCGACATAACCCTGTGTATAGTCACCATAATCAAGAGATAATCCATTTCTTCTTCGGTAAACCCATGCAACAAGGATTGGAATCTTGGCTAATAATTTTACAATCAGATTATACATATAGTTATGTTCATCTCCAGTTTTTTTTGTCAAACTGATTTTCTTTTCTGGATTAAAAGCAATTAAAGCACTAGTTAAGGACGAGAGTATTCCCATTGGGTGGGCCGATCGAGGAAAACTCACTAATATTTTTTTTAAATCTTCATCAATTATTGCATTATCCTGAATATCAGTAAGCAGCTTACTCAGTTGACTTTTTGTCGGTAGTTCACCAAAAATTAGTAAAAAAGCTACCTCTAAAAAATCAGCATTTTGGGCTAAATCTTCAATAGAATAACCTCGATATCTCAAAATTCCTTTTTCACCATCAAGGAATGTAATCGCACTTTTACATGAACCAGTATTTTTAAATCCTGGGTCGAGAGTTATTAAATTTAAGTCTGATCTAAGTTTAGATACATCAATTGCGATTTCATCCTCAGACCCTTTTTGAAGATCAAATAAATACTCCTGGTCATTATATTTTAAAGTAACTTTTTTAGCCATCAGAATATAAATTTAGTTAAAAAAAAAGCGATAATAAAGTCTAGAATGTAAAAGCTTCCTTTTTGGGGTAAAAAGCTTTATCCGACAATTCTTCCTCAATTCTTAATAATTGATTGTATTTTGCCATTCTATCAGACCTGGACATAGATCCAGTTTTAATTTGGCCAGCATTTAAAGCAACAGCTAAATCAGCTATAACATAATCCTCAGTTTCGCCTGATCTGTGAGAAATTACAGTCGTAAAACCATTACTTTTAGCAAGATTAACAGCATTGATAGTTTCAGTTAAAGTGCCAATTTGATTAACTTTTACGAGTATTGAGTTTCCAGCATTTTCAGAAATTCCTTTTTGAAGAATTTTACTATTTGTTACAAAAAGATCATCTCCAACTAATTGGACTTTATCTCCAGCAATCTGGGTTAGGTATTTCCAACCTTCCCAATCATTCTGATCCATTCCATCTTCAATTGAGATGATTGGGTATGAATCAACTAGAGATGATAAATATTCGGCCTGTTCATTAGAACTTAAAACTAATCCTTTTTCGCCTTCATATTTACTGTAATCATATTTATTATTGACATAAAATTCTGATGAGGCACAGTCAAGGGCAATCATAACATCATCACCTGGATTATACCCAGCAGAAATAATTGAATCAGTGATTGTTTTAAGAGCATCCTCGGTGCCTTTCAATTTGGGAGCAAAACCACCCTCATCACCAACTGATGTTGTTAAACCTCTTTCTGATAGATTTTTTTTCAAATGATGAAAAATCTCCGTTCCAACTTTCATTGCTTCACTAAAATTTTTTGCATTAAAAGGTACGATCATAAACTCCTGAAATGCAATGGGAGCATCAGAGTGTGATCCTCCATTAATAATATTCATCATTGGTACTGGCAACGTAACAGCTAATTCACCACCAATGTATTTATAAAGTGGAATGCCCTTACATTTTGCAGCTGCTTGTGATACTGCAAGAGATACACCTAAAATTGCATTTGCTCCCAGAATACATTTATTTTCAGTTCCATCTAGCTCAATCATTGAATTATCTATTTCTTCCTGATTAAAAACGGATTTACCAATAAGATGATCTGCAATAACTGTATTAACATTATTGACGGCCATTAAAACACCTTTTCCCATGTAATCATCTCCACCATCTCTGAGCTCAACAGCTTCATTTTCCCCAGTTGATGCACCTGAGGGAACAGCTGCCCTTCCTAAATTATTATCATCAGTAATTACATCTACCTCAACTGTTGGATTTCCTCTGGAATCAAAAATTTGTCTAGCAAGAATCTTTTTAATTTTTGCCATAATTAATTTTTAATCAATTCAATAAACTCATCGAAAAGATATGAAGAATCATGTGGTCCAGCACTTGCTTCGGGGTGATACTGTACAGAAAAACACTTTTTATTCTTAATTTTTATCCCCGCAATAGTATCATCATTTAGATGCATGTGAGTAATTTCAATATTTTTATTCTTACTTGTATCATCTTTATCAATAGCAAAACCGTGATTTTGAGATGTTATTTCACCCTTACCAGATTTTAAATTTATTACAGGGTGATTAATTCCTCTGTGACCGTTATGCATTTTATAAGTTTTTATCCCGTTTGCCAGAGCTATAACCTGATGACCTAAGCAAATACCAAAAAGAGGTTTATTGGATTCTAGAATTTTTTTGGTGATATTGATTGCATTAGTTAGTGGTTCTGGATCCCCTGGACCATTAGAGATAAAATATGCATCTGGATTCCAGCTTTTCATATCCTCAAAACTTGAATCATGAGGAAAAACCTTCATGTAAGCATTTCTTTTAGCAAGATTTTTTAATATATTTTTCTTGACTCCAAGGTCTAGAACAGCAATTTTATACTTTGCATCCTTTTTTCCAAAATAATAAGGTTCTTTTGTTGAAACTCGAGATGCAAGTTCTAGTCCATTCATTGAAGGAACTTTATTAAGCTTTTCTTTAATTTTTTTTATTGATTTTAATGAATCTGTGGAAATAATAGCGTTCATAGATCCGTTATCTCTAATGTAACTAACCAGAGCTCTTGTATCGACGTCAGAAATACAAACTATTTTATTTTTTAATAAAAAATCAAATAAAGATGTTGATTGACCATATCTAGAAAAGTTAAAACTAAAATTTTTGCATATTAAGCCAGCTATTTTGACTGAATCTGATTCAACCTCATCTAAATTAGTACCATAATTACCAATATGGGCATTAGCCATAACCATTAATTGACCATTATATGATGGATCCGTAAATATTTCCTGGTAACCTGTCATACCAGTATTAAAACATAATTCACCTGAAGCTGTTCCATCAACACCAATGGATTTACCATGGAAAATAGTACCATCTTCTAATAAAACAAAGGCTTTTTTTCTGGAATTATATTGACTCAATACAAAAAATTAATTTCAAAATTAAAACAAAAAAAAAAGATAAACATGATGTTTATCTTTAAAGTTATTAAGAATTAAAAAAAACTTTTTTATTCCGGTTTTTTATCATCTTTTTCTTCAGCTGGAGCTTCTTCAGCAGCTGGAGCTTCTTCAGCAGCAGGAGCTTCTTCAGCAGCAGGAGCTTCCTCAGCTGGAGCTTCCTCAGCAGGAGCTTCCTCAGCAGGAGCTTCCTCAGCAGGAGCTTCTTCAGCAGGAGCTTCTTCAGCAGGAGCTTCCTCAGCAGCAGGAGCTTCTTCAGCAGGAGCTTCTTCTTTGTTAGGTATATTTGGATTAGTAATTAAATTTTCATTTGATTTTTTTCTTTTTCTTCTTCTCCTTCTTTCAGGCTTAGTTGTTGAATATAGTTCATTATAATCAACTAATTCTATCATAGCCATATCAGCATTATCACCAAGTCTATTTCCAAGCTTAATAATGCGAGTGTATCCTCCAGGTCTGTCTCCAATTTTTACTGAAATTTCTCTAAAAAGTTCAGTAACAGCATTTTTATCTCTTAGATACTTGAAAGCAATTCTTCTGTTGTGAGTTGAATCGTTTTTAGATTTTGTGATGATTGGCTCAATGAATAATTTAAGAGCTTTAGCTTTTGCTAATGTTGTATTAATAGATTTATGTTCAATCAGTGAACATGCCATATTAGCCAACATATACTTTCTATGTGCTGTTTTTCTACCTAAATGAGGAAATTTTTTACCGTGTCTCATTGTAACTATTCCTTATCCAATTTATATTTTGATAAATCCATTCCAAAACTCAAACCTTTTACCAATACAAGTTCTTCAAGCTCGGTAAGAGATTTCTTTCCAAAATTTCTAAATTTCATCAAATCTGTTTTATTAAATGAAACTAGATCACCTAATGTATCAACCTCAGCAGCTTTTAAACAATTTAATGCTCTTACTGAAAGATCCATATCAATTAACCTAGTTTTTAAAAGTTGTCTCATGTGTAATGACTCTTCATCATAAGTTTCTGTTTGAGCAATTTCATCAGCTTCCAAAGTAATTCTTTCATCAGAAAATAACATAAAATGATGAATTAAAACTTTTGCACCCTCAGTTAAAGCATTTTTAGGGTCAATAGAACCATCAGTTGTTATTTCAAAAACTAATTTTTCATAGTCAGTTTTTTGCTCAACTCTGAAATCTTCAATCGTATATTTTACGTTTTTGATCGGGGTAAAAACGGAGTCCATAAAAATGGTACCAAGTGGAGCACCAATTTTTTTATTTTCCTCAGCTGATACGTAACCACGACCTTTCTCGATATTCAACTCAAAGTTTAGCTTAACATTCTTTTCCATGTTACAGATAACAACATCTGGATTTAAAATTTGAAATCCAGAAATAAATTTTTGTAAATCACCTGCTTTAAGCTGATTTTGCATGTTAGTTGACACAGAAACAGTTTCATTATCAACAGAATCAATTTGTCTTTTTAATCTGATCTGTTTTAAATTTAAGATGATTTCAGTTACATCTTCAACTATTCCAGGCAATGAAGTAAACTCATGATCTACATCATCAATCTTGATCGATGTAAATGCAAACCCCTCAAGAGAAGATAATAAAACTCTTCTTAATGCATTACCAATGGTTAAACCATATCCAGGCTCTAAGGGTCTAAATTCAAATTTACCCTCAAAATCTGTTGAGTCAATCATTATTACTTTATCTGGTTTTTGAAATGTGAATGTTGCCATAATTATTTGTTATTATTTCGAATATAGTTCTACTATTAATTGTTCTTTGATATTTTCTGGTATTTGATCGCGAGTTGGTAAAATATTAAAAACTCCCTCAAGATCTTTATTATCCCATGAGATCCATTCATATACTGAGTCATTTGAGGATAATGATTCTTCAATAACAGAAAGTGATTTAGATTTTTCTCTAACTCCTACTTTTTCTCCTATTTTTATTATTCTTGATGGAATATTACATACCTCACCATTTACAATAATATGCTCATGACTCACTAATTGTCTAGCAGCACTTCTTGTTGGAGCAATTCCCATTCTGTAAACAAGATTATCTAACCTTGATTCACATAATTGCAGTAATACCTCACCCGTAATACCTTTACTTTTATTTGCTTTTTCAAACAAATTTCTAAACTGTCTTTCAAGAATTCCGTATAAGTACTTAGCTTTTTGTTTTTCCATTAACTGAATAGCATATTCGGATTTCTTTTGTCTTCTTTTATTTAAACCATGTTGCCCAGGTGGATAATTTTTTTTATCAAATGATTTATCCGGGCCAAATAATGGCTCACCAAATTTTCTCGATATTTTTGTTTTAGGTCCTGTATATCTTGCCATATTATATTTATGTTTTAAACTCTTCTCCTTTTTGGTGGACGACACCCATTGTGAGGTATAGGAGTAACATCAAAAATTTCAGTAACTTCAATACCTGCATTATGAATACTTCTAATTGCTGATTCTCTTCCATTGCCTGGTCCTTTTACATATACCTTTACTTTTCTCATCCCAGACTCATGAGCTACTTTAACTGCATCTTCAGCTGCAAGCTGAGCTGCATAAGGTGTATTCTTCTTCGAACCTCTAAATCCCATTTTTCCAGCCGAAGACCAAGAAACAACCTCACCCTTATTGTTAGTGAATGAAATAATTATATTATTGAAAGTAGCATTTATGTGGACTTCTCCAAATGATTCAACAATAACTTTTCTTTTTTTACTTGTAACTTTTGCCATAATATTTTATTTAGTTACTTTCTTTTTGTTAGCAACAGTTTTTCTTTTCCCCTTTCTAGTTCTTGAATTGTTTTTTGTTCTTTGACCTCTCAAGGGTAATCCTAATCTATGTCTTATGCCTCTAAAGGATCCTATATCCATTAACCTTTTAATATTGATCTGATTTTCAGCTCTTAGCTCGCCCTCTATAACAAGCTGTGAAACAGCAGACCTGACATTAGCAGTATCATCATCTGACCACTCAGAAACTTTTTTATCTTCACTTACCTTAGCACTTTCTAAAATCATTTTTGCTCTACTTTTACCAATACCGTATATATAAGTAAGTGATACAACACCTCTTTTATTTTTTGGGATATCTATACCTGAAATTCTTGCCATAATTAACCTTGTCTTTGTTTAAATCTTGGATTTTTTTTATTTATTACATAAAGTCTTCCCTTTCTTCTGACAATTTTACATTCTGGACTCCTTTTTTTTACTGATGCTCTTACTTTCATAATTAATATCTAAATGTTATTCTTGCTTTTGTTAGATCATATGGACTCATCTCTAGCTTTACTTTATCACCAGGAAGTAATTTAATGTAATACATTCTCATTTTTCCGGAAATATGAGCGGTTACCACATGTCCATTGCTTAGTTCAACTCTGAACATAGCATTTGAAAGTGCTTCGACTATTACTCCATCTTGTTCTATTGCTTCTTGCTTTGCCATATTTATGCTACTCTTCTTGTTTTTCCAGTTTTCATAAGTCCATCATAATGTCTATTTAACAAATAAGCATTAATTTGTTGAATTGTATCTATAGCTACTCCAACCATAATTAATAGAGAAGTACCTCCATAAAATAATGCCCAACCTTGCTGAATATTCATTAGTGCAACAATTATAGCTGGTAATACAGATATTGCAGCTAAAAATAATGATCCTGGAAAAGTAATTAATGACATTATTTTATCTAAGAAATCGGCAGTTTCACCACCAGGTTTAATACCTGGTATAAATCCACCACTTCTTTTTAAATCGTCAGCCATTTTGTTAGTTGGAACAGTAATGGCTGTATAAAAATAAGTAAATAGGATTATCAATAATCCAAATAGTATGTTGTATGAAAGTCCGAACATATTAGAAAATGCAGTATTCATCCATTGTCCAAAAGATCCGCCAATCATTTGACCTAAATAAGCAGGGGCAAACATGATAGCTTGAGCAAATATTATTGGCATTACTCCAGATGCATTAAGTCTTAAAGGAATGTATTGTCTTTTCGAATAGACCCCGCTTGGTCCGGAACCTGCGACTGATCTTCTTGCATACTGAACTGGTATTTGTCTAACAGCTAAAACCAATAAAATACATAAAGCAATAACAATTATCCAAATTACAAATTCGATTGCTACCATAATCAAACCTCCAGATCCTGAAAGTTGTGAAATTACTTCTTGTGTAAACGATAAAGGAAGTGAGGCAATAATACCTACAGTAATTAGTAATGAAATACCATTTCCTATTCCTCTATCAGTAATTTTTTCTCCGAGCCACATTGCAAAAATACAGCCAGTAACAAGTATAATTACAGAAGGAATGATAAAAAATGGGCCCTTACCAAGAATAAAAGCTGAATCAGGAACACCTAAAGCACCTAAACCATAAAGGTATGCAGGAGCCTGAACTACACAAATCGCAATAGTTAACCACCTAGTAATTTGAGTAATCTTTTTTCTACCACTTTCACCTTCTTTTTGAAGTTTTTGCAAATAAGGTAATGCTACACCCATAAGTTGTACTACAATTGAAGCTGAAATATAAGGCATGATTCCAAGAGCAACTACAGAGGCATTCGCAAAAGCTCCACCTGTAAAAGCATTTAGTAAACCAAGTAAACCACCTCCACCGGCAATTTGCGCATCAGCAATGATGTTATAATCAACACCAGGCAAAACCACTTGAGCAGCGAGTCTGTAAATAATTAGAAAAAATAGAGTTATAAAAATTCTATTTTTCAGCTCATCAATGGCCCAAATATTTTTTAATGTTTCTATTAGCTTTAACATTTATACTTTTTTAATTTCACCGCCTGCTTTTTCAATTGCTTTTACTGCTGTTTTTGAAAACCCATGCGCCTCTACTGTAACTGGAGATTTAATTTCTCCATCACCTAAAATTTTTACAAGGTCATTTTTACCTACAAAACCATTTTCAATCAATGTTTTAATATCAATTGTCTTTTTCTTTATCTTTTTATTGTCAACTAACAACTGTAAAGAATTCAAATTAACTGGTTTATATTCGACTCTGTTAATATTTTTGAAACCAAACTTTGGGATTCTTCTTTGCAATGGCATTTGACCACCTTCAAATCCAAGTTTTCTCGAATATCCAGATCGTGACTGAGCTCCTTTATGGCCTCTCGTTGCAGTACCACCTTTTCCAGAACCTTGGCCTCTACCTATTCTTTTCTTTTTGCTTTTCACTGACCCTTTATTTGGGCTTAAGTTTGACAAATCCATTTTATTCAACAACTTTAATTAGATGTTTAACTTTTTCTATCATTCCCTCAATTGATGGGGTTTTTTTATGCTCAACAACATGCCCAATTCCTTTCAGACCAAGTGCATCTAAAGTACTCTTTTGATTTTTAGGTCTCCTTATCTTGCTTCTAACTTGCTTAATTTTAATTGTGCTCATATTATTAACCATTAAATACTTTATCAAGCGATATTCCTCTTTCCTCAGCAACTTTATTTGCATCTCTTAATTTAAAAAGTGCATCAAATGTTGCTTTAACAACATTATGAGGATTAGATGATCCTTGTGATTTCGATAGTACGTCTTGTACTCCTACTGATTCTAAAACAGCTCTAACTGCTCCCCCAGCTATTACTCCCGTACCCTGAGATGCTGGCTGAATATAAACTCTAGCTCCACCATGCTTACCTTTTTGTTCATGAGGAATTGTAGAATTAAAAAGCGGTATTCGCACAAGATTCTTTTTCGCATCTTCGACTGCTTTCGAAATAGCAATTGATACTTCCTTTGCTTTACCTAAACCATGACCAACTACACCTTCTTCATTTCCTACAACAACAATTGCAGAAAAGCCAAATGCTCGTCCACCTTTGGTAACTTTAGTTACTCTTTGGATACTTACTAAACGATCTTTTAGATCTAATCCTCCAGGTTTAACAAATGACATATTCTTTTTTTTCATAATATTAAAAATTTAATCCAGCTTCTCTAGCACCATCTGCAAGTGACTTTACCCTTCCGTGATACAGGTATCCATTCCTGTCGAACGAAACTTCTTTAATACCAGCTTTAACAGCTTTTTTTCCAATTGAATCACCAACAATTTTTGAAACCTCAATTTTATTCGTTGTTTTAAGTTTAAGATCTTTATCCTTTGATGACGCTGCTACTATTGTTTTTGAGTTAGAGTCATCAACTATTTGAGCATATATTTCTTTGTTACTTCTGTATACTGTTAACCTAGGCCTCACAGATGTTCCAAAGACAACTTTTCTTATTCTTTTTTTAATCTTGTTTCTTTTTATTGCTGTTTTCTTGCTCATATCTTTTATTATGCTGATTTACCAGCTTTTCTTCTAATTTGTTCTCCAACATATCTTACACCTTTTCCTTTATAGGGTTCAGGCTTCCTGAATGATCTAATTTTAGCAGCAACCATACCAACCAACTGTTTGTCAAAGGAAGTTAGCTTAATAACTGGGTTAGCTCCCTTTTCACTAATTGTTTCAACCTTGACTTCATTGGGAAGTTGCAACACAATGTTATGTGAAAATCCTAATGAAATCTCAAGTTTTTGACCCGAATTGCTTGCTCTATATCCAACACCAACTAACTCAAGTTCAATTGTAAATCCTTCAGAAACTCCTTTGACCATATTAGCAAAAAGAGATCTGTATAAACCATGTTTAGATTTATGTTCATTATTGTTTTTATTTCTAGTTACAACAATCTGATTATCTTTTTGTTCAACAACAACACAGTCATATGACTGATTCATTGTTCCAAGTTTGCCAGAAACAACAACCTCTCCAGGGTTAATTTGTACATTAACACCATCAGGGATCAAAATTGGATTATTACCTACTCTAGACATACTTTTAATTAATAAACATTACAAATAATTTCACCACCAAGGTTTTCACTTTTAGCTTTTTTACCTGTCATCAACCCCTTAGATGTTGATACAATATTAATACCTAAACCATTCAAAACTCTAGGAATACCTTGACTACTAGAATACTTTCTAAGACCTGGTTTACTAACTCTTTGTAATTTTTTAATCACTGGATCATTAGTTATTTTATCATACTTGAGAGCAATTTTTATTTTACCTTGTAAATTATCCTCAATAACTTTATAGTTTAAAATAAAACCTTGATCTAATAGAATTTTGGTAATTTCTACTTTCAAATTTGAACTAGGTATTTCAACAGTTTTTAAACCTGCTTGATTTGCATTTCTAATTCTAGTTAAATAATCTGCTACTGGATCTGTATTCATTTCAATAATATTTTACCAACTTGCTTTTCTAACACCTGGAATTAAACCTTTATTTGCCATTTCTCTAAACATTACTCTAGAGATACCAAATTGTCTCATATAACCTTTAGGTCTACCAGTAATTTTACAACGATTATGAGCGCGAACAGGTGATGAATTTTTTGGAAGTTTTTGTAACCCAATATAATCACCAGCTTCTTTTAATGCTTTTCTTTTTTCAGCGTATTTAGCGCACATTTTTGCTCTTTTAACTTCACGAGCTTTCATTGATTCTTTTGCCATATTTTAATTCTTTTTAAATGGTAATCCTAATTCCTTTAATAAACTTTTTGCCAAGCTATCATCATTTGTTGATGTTACAAACGTAATATCCATACCTGAAATATTGTTTATTTTATCAATATCAATCTCAGGAAAAATAATCTGTTCCGTTATCCCTAATGTGTAATTACCTCTACCATCAAAACCAGAGTTTTTAACACCTTGAAACTCTCTTACCCTAGGAAGGGCAGCGGTAATTAATCTATCTAAAAACTCATACATTATGTTGCCTCTTAAGGTAACCTTAGCACCAATCGGCATTCCTTTTCTTAATTTGAAAGATGCGACATCTTTTTTGGACTTAGTTGCAATAGCTTTCTGACCTGATATCGAAGTTAATTCTTCAACTGCATGTTCAATTAATTTTTTATCTGCAACAGCAGATCCAACACCTTTACTAATTACTATTTTTTGAAGCTTTGGTACCTCCATAATATTAGATAAACTGTGAGCTTCCATTATAGCCTTAGTTGCACTTTCCTTGTAATCTTTCTTTAATCTAGGTATATAAGACATAACTATATTAATTCTTTGGTTTTAGTTGATACTCTAACTTTTTTTCCTTCTTCAATTTTATATCCAATTCGTGTTGCATCACCTTCTTTAGTAACATGAGAAATATTTGAAATATGAATCGGAGACTCTTTTTCAACAATACCTCCTTTAGGGTTATTTGCATTTGGCTTATTATGTTTTTTAACCATATTTATACCTTCAACCAAGGCTTTATTTTTTGATTTAAAAATCTTAATAATCTTACCGGATGATCCTTTTTGATCTCCAGCTATAACTTTAACATTATCTCCAACTTTATATTTCATATTTATAAAACTTCAGGCGCTAATGACACAATTTTCATAAAATTTTTATCCCTAAGTTCTCTAGCCACTGGTCCAAAAACACGTGTACCTCTCATTTCGCCAGCAGCATCTAATAAAACACATGCGTTATCATCAAATCTGATATAAGAACCATCTTTTCTCCTAACTTCTTTTTGAGCCCTTACAACAACTGCAGTAGAAACCTGACCTTTTTTGACAGTCCCATTTGGTGTAGCTTGTTTGATTGTAACAACAATTTTATCACCAAGTGATGCATATCTTCTTTTAGTACCACCTAGTACTCTAATTGTAAGAACCTCTTTGGCACCAGTATTGTCTGCAACTAATAATCTACTTTCCTGTTGTAACATATTTATTTAGCTTTTTCAATTATTTCTACCAATCTCCATCTTTTACTTTTGCTTATTGGCTTTGTTTCCATAATCTTAACAACATCTCCTTCACCACACTCATTATTCTCATCATGAACTTGATACTTCTTTGTTTTCAAAACAAATTTACCATACATAGGATGCTTTACTTTTCCAACCTCTGAAACAACTATAGATTTTTGCATCTTATTGCTAGTAACAACCCCTATTCTTTCTTTTCTTAAGTTTCTTTGTTCCATCATTATTTAGTATTTCTTTTTACAAATTCAGTTTTTAATCTTGCTATTGTTCTTCTCAAATTTCTAATTTGAAGAGGATTCTCAATAGGTGAAACAACATGAGTTAATTTAAGATCATGTAAATTCTTTTGAAAAGCATCTAACTTATCTTTTAATTCATCATCTGATAATATTAAAATCTCTTTTTGTTTCATATTTATACTAATTCATAATCGTTAGCAATGACAAACTTCGTTTTTACAGGGAGTTTCTGTGCAGCAAGCCTTAAAGCTTCTTTAGCAACGTCTATACTGACTCCTGCAACCTCAAACATAATTCTTCCAGGCTTGACAACAGCAACAAAATATTCTGGCGCACCTTTACCTTTACCCATTCTTACCTCCAATGGCTTTTTTGTAATTGGTTTGTCAGGGAAAATCTTGATCCACAATTGCCCCTCTCTTTTCATATACCTTGTAGCTGCAATTCTCGCAGCTTCAATTTGTCTTGACGTAATAAACTTAGATTCCATTGATTTAATTCCAAACATACCATTGGATAATCTATGCCCTCTTTGTGACAGACCTTTCATTCGGCCTTTTTGCATTTTTCTATATTTCTGTCTTTTAGGTGATAACATATTTATCTTCTTCTTTGTTTATTATTTTTCTTTTTATTTGAAACAAGGCTTAAACCAACTAAAGGCGATAATTCTCTTTTACCATAAACTTCACCTTTCATAATCCAAACTTTTACACCAAGTCTTCCGTAAGTAGTGTGAGCTTCTACTAAAGCATAATCAATATCTGCTCTAAATGTTGACAATGGAATTCTTCCTTCCTTATATGATTCACTCCTGGCCATCTCTGCACCGTTAAGCCTTCCCGAAATTTGAACTTTAATTCCTTCCGCATTCATTCTCATCGTTGCAGCAATAGCCATTTTAATTGCTCTTCTGTAAGAAATTCTATTTTCAATTTGACGAGCTATGGAAGATGCTACTAATTGAGCTTCCAACTCAGGTCTTTTTATTTCAACAATATTTAATTGAACATCTTTACCAGAAATTTTCTTCAATTCTTCTTTTAGTTTATCAACTTCTTGACCGGCTTTTCCAATAATTATTCCAGGCCTAGCGGTTGTTATAGTAATAGTGACTAGTTTTAATGTTCTTTCAATAATAACTCTTGACACACTAGCTTTAGCAAGTCGGGTAAAAATATATTTTCTTATTTTATCATCTTCAGCAATCATATTACCAAAGCTTTTACCTCCATACCAGTTTGATTCCCATCCTCTGATAATTCCAAGTCTATTTCCTATTGGATTTGTTTTTTGTCCCATAATTATTCTTGAGTTTGGTTTAAATTATCTAAAACTAATGTTACATGATTAGATCTTTTTCTAATTCTATGTGCTCTTCCTTGTGGGGCTGGTCTTAATCTTTTTAGCATTCCAGCTCCATCAACCTTTATTTCTTTTATGTAAAGATTTTCTTTTTCAATATCAGAGTCAGGATTTTTTTGCTGCCAGTTGTTTATAGCAGATAAAAGAAGTTTTTCAAGTCTCAATGATGGCTGTTTTTGACTAAACTTCAAAATCGATAAAGCTTTTTCAACTTTCTTCCCTCTCACTTGATCAGCTACTAAACGCATCTTCCTAGGGGAAGTAGGGCAATTATTAAGCTTAGCAAAAACTTTGTTTTTATTAAGTTCTTTTAATTCTGTTGCTTTATTTCTTTTTCTTGAACCCATATTTATTTACCTTTTTTCCCTCCAGCATGACCCCTGAACGATCTAGTAGGGGAAAACTCTCCAAGTTTATGACCAACCATATTTTCAGTTATGTAAACTGGAACAAATTGTCTACCATTATAAACAGCAATAGTTTGACCAACAAAATCAGGAATAATCATTGATGCTCTTGACCATGTCTTGATAACATTTTTTTTGTTAGAATCAAGATTAGCTTGAACTTTTTTAAGCAAACTTTTATGAACAAATGGTCCCTTTTTAAGTGATCTAGGCATAATTATTTTCTTTTTTCAATAATGAATTTATTACTAAACTTCTTCTTATTTCTAGTTCTGTAACCTTTAGCAGGTATACCCTTTTTTGATCTTGGGTGCCCACCAGAAGCACGTCCTTCACCACCACCCATTGGATGGTCGACAGGGTTCATGACTACCGCTCTGGTTCTTGGTCTTCTACCTAACCATCTTGTTCTACCTGCCTTTCCAGAAACAACCAATTGATGATCAGAATTAGAAACTACTCCAATGACAGCATTACAGTTTACTAAAATTAATCTAGTTTCACCAGAGGGTAATTTGATGGTAGCAAATTTACCATCTCTAGCCATTAGCTGAGCAAATGATCCAGCACTTCTAGCTAAAACGGCACCCTTTCCTGGGGACATTTCGATACAACAAATTGTAGTTCCAAGAGGAATAGATGATAAAGGCATACAATTACCTACTTGAGGTGAAACCTTATCACCTGAAACAACTGTTTGCCCAACTTTAAGACCTTTTGGTGCTATGATATATCTTTTTTCACCATCATCAAATTTAGTAAGAGCAATAAATGCAGATCGATTTGGATCATACTCTATACTTAAAACTTCAGCATTTTCATCTTTTCTATCTCTTTTAAAATCAATTAGTCTATACTTCTTCTTATGACCACCACCACGATATTTCATCGTCATTTTACCTTGACTATTTCTACCACCAGTTTTCTTGTAAGGGACAAGTAATGATTTTTCAGGGCTATCCGTTGTGATAGCGTCGAAACCATTTACAGTTCTTCCTCTTTGTCCTGGCGTAATTGGTTTTAATGATTTAATAGGCATAATGATTTATTTATAAGTTATTATAGAAGTCAATTGAATCACCTTCACTTAGTTGTACTATTGCTTTTTTAACAATCTTTGACTTAGTTTTCTGAATACCCTTCTTGGTGTATTTAGTACTTCTTTCAGGGCCATATATTTGGGTCCTTACCTTTTCAACAGTTACATTATATTTTTCTTGAACTGCTTTCTTTATTTGAATCTTATTTACACCTTTAGTAACTTCAAAAGTGTAGCGATTTCTTAATTCACTATCATTTGTAGCTTTTTCAGTTATAATAGGTTTTAATATAATTTCCATCAATTCTATTCTAAATTAGATTCAATTTTTTCAATCGCTTTTTCCTCAATAACTAAATGCTGAGCATTCATTATTTTGTAAGTAGAAATTTCAGAATCAGAAACTACCTCTGATTTTTTTAAATTTCTGGCGGACAAATATACATTTTTATTAAGTCCATCAACAACGATTAATGTCTTTTTTGTATTAAGCCCTATAGCTGATATAAATTCAGCGAAAGACTTTGTTTTCGGTTTTTTGAAATCAATAGTTTCAACAACAGAAATTGACTTGGCTTTAAGTTTTAAAGAAAGTGCTGACTTTCTTGCCAATCTCTTAACATTTTTGTTTAGTTTAATTCCGTAATCTCTGGTTCTAGGTCCAAAAATAGTTCCACCTCCTCTAAATAATGGGTTTTTAATACTACCTGCCCTAGCTGTACCTGTACCTTTTTGTTTTTTTATTTTTCTGGTACTACCTTTAATTTCAGATCTTTCCTTAGTTTTTGCATTACCTTGTCTCTGATTAGCTAGAAACTGTTTTACGTCAAGATACACAGCATGATCATTTGGATCAATCCCAAAAACTTTCTTTGAAAGCTCAACCTCCCTACCAGTAGTTTTTCCTTTTATATTTAATACGGGTACTTTCATTACTTTCTAATAATTACAAATGAGTTTTTATGACCAGGAACTGCACCTTTCAAAACCAAAAGATTTTTTTCTGGAACAACCTTTAAAACCTTAAGATTTTGAACTGTAACTTTACTATTACCAGTTTGACCCGCCATTCTCATTCCTTTAAAAACTCTTGCAGGATATGAAGCAGCTCCAATTGATCCAGGTGCTCTTAATCTATTATGTTGACCATGAGTTGATTGTCCTACTCCAGCAAATCCGTGTCTTTTAACAACTCCCTGAAAACCTTTACCTTTGGATATCCCTGAAACATCAACAAACTCTCCCTCCACAAAATGACTCACATTAATTGTATCACCAATTTTTAATTCCTCTTCAAATCCTTTAAATTCTACTAACTTGGTTTTAGGATCAGTATTAGCTTTCTTAGCATGACCCTTTTCAGATTTGTTTAATCTTGTTTCTTTTTTATCATTAAATCCTAGTTGAACAGAACTATATCCATCCTTCTCATCATTTTTAAGCTGAGTAACAATACATGGCCCAGCTTCTATTACAGTACATGCTAGATTTTTTCCACCTTCATCATAAAGGCTAGTCATTCCAATTTTTTTTCCAATTAATCCAGACATAATTTATACTTTAATTTCAACCTCAACTCCACTCGGTAATTCTAGTTTCATAAGAGCATCAATTGTTTTTGATGATGAGCTGTAAATATCTAATAATCTTTTATAGGACGATAATTGAAACTGCTCACGAGATTTTTTATTTACGTGAGGAGATTTTAAGACGGTAAAAATTTTCTTCTTTGTAGGAAGCGGTATTGGTCCAGTCACAATTGCGCCAGTTGTTTTTACAGTCTTCACAATCTTTTCAGCTGATTTATCAACCAGATTAAAGTCATAAGATTTTAGTTTTATTCTAATTTTCTGACTCATAACTATTCTTGATTATTTCCTTTAATTGATGCAATAACTTCATCAGAAATGTTTCTTGGTGTTTCTGCATAATGAGAAAACTCCATTGTTGAGGTAGCTCTACCTGAACTTAATGTTCTTAACGATGTTACATAACCAAACATCTCAGATAATGGAACAATAGCTTTGACAACTTTAGATCCAGCTCTGTCGTCCATGTTATTTACTTGCCCTCTTCTTCTATTAAGATCACCTACAATATCACCCATATTCTCTTCAGGAGTTAGAACTTCTAACTTCATTATAGGTTCCATTATTACAGATTTAGCTAATCTTGCTGCTTCCTTGAATCCTAATTTAGCAGCTAACTCAAATGATAGAGAATCAGAATCTACAGGGTGAAAGGAACCATCATTTAATGAAACCTTCATTGAGTCTATTTCAAACCCTGCTAAAGGACCATTTTTCATAGCATCTTTAAATCCTTTTTCAACTGATGGAATATATTCTTTTGGGATATTACCACCCTTAATGTTATTTACAAACTCTAATCCAACTTTTTCCTCATCGCCAGGTTCCATTTTAAACACTATATCAGCAAATTTACCTCTACCACCAGTTTGTTTTTTGTAAACTTCTCTGTGATCAGCTGTTGCAGTGATAGCTTCTTTATATTCAACTTGAGGCTGACCTTGGTTAACTTCAACCTTAAACTCTCTCTTTAACCTATCAACAATTATGTCAAGATGAAGTTCTCCCATACCTGAAATGATTGTTTGTCCAGAGGCCTCATCGGTTCTAACTTGGAAAGTTGGATCTTCTTCAGCTAATTTACCTAATGCTAAACCTAATTTATCTACGTCAGCCTTAGTTTTAGGTTCAACCGCAATACCAATTACAGGATCAGGAAAAATCATACTTTCAAGAATAATAGGATGTTTTTCCGAGCTGAGAGTATCACCAGTCTTAATATCTTTAAATCCTACTGCAGCTCCAATATCTCCAGCTTCAATAAAATCAATCGCATTTTGTTTATCTGCGTGCATCTGATAGATTCTAGAAATTCTCTCTTTATTTTCTGATCTATTATTAAAAATATATGACCCAGCATCTAACCTACCTGAATAAACTCTAAAAAATGCTAATCTACCAACATAAGGGTCAGTAGCAATTTTAAAGGCAAGGGCGGAAAATGGTTCGCTAACAGATGGTTTTCTTGAAATTTCACTTTCATCATCAGGATCAGTACCAACAATTGCCTCTTTATCCTCTGGAGATGGCAAATATCTACAAACGCAATCTAAAAGAAATTGAACTCCTTTATTTTTAAAAGCAGAACCACAAACCATTGGAATTATGCTCATGTCCTGAGCTGCTTTTCTCAACGCTTCGTGAATTTCATCCTCTGTAATTGAATCAGGATTATCAAAAAACTTTTCCAGCAGGTTATCATCATATTCAGCGACGGCTTCAATCAAATTGGCTCTATATTTTTCAACTTCATCTTTCATATCATCTGGAATTTCAACAACATCAAATGTTGAACCTTTATTTTCTTCATGCCAGATAATTCCACGATTAGTAACTAAATCTACAACACCCTTAAAATCTTCTTCGTTCCCAATAGGTAAAACAATTGGAACAGCATTGGATTTTAGCATATCTTTTATTTGATTACAAACCTTTAAAAAATCAGAGCCTTGCCTGTCCATTTTATTTACAAAACCCATCCTTGGAACTTTGTAATTATCAGCTAATCTCCAATTTGTCTCTGACTGAGGTTCTACACCATCTACTGCACTAAATAAAAAAACAAGACCATCAAGCACTCTCAATGATCTATTTACCTCAACCGTAAAATCAACGTGACCTGGTGTATCAATAATATTAAAATGATATGGCTTAGATGATTCTATCTTTTTACCTTGATCAGTTGGAAAATTCCATGTACATGTGGTTGCGGCAGAAGTAATTGTTATTCCTCTTTCTTGTTCTTGTTCCATCCAATCCATGGTTGCAGCACCATCATGGACTTCTCCAATTTTATGACTTACTCCAGTGTAGTACAATATTCTTTCAGTAGTAGTTGTTTTACCCGCATCAATGTGCGCAGCAATTCCAATGTTTCTTGTATATTTTAAATCTCTTGCCATTTTTAGAATCTAAAGTGTGAAAAAGCCTTATTAGCTTCTGCCATTTTATGAGTGTCCGTTTTTTTCTTCACTGCAGCTCCTTCCTCCTTCTCTGCTGCTAAAATTTCAGCTGCTAATTTTTGGGACATTGATTTTTCATTTCTCTTTCTAGAAAAACTTATGAGCCATTTCATAGCTAGTGAAATTTTTCTATCTGGTCTTATTTGCATTGGAATTTGAAAAGTAGCACCACCAACTCTTCTACTTCGAACCTCAACATGTGGCATGACATTAGAAAGACCATCTTTCCAAATCTCAAGTGAAGATTTTTCAGAATCCTGCTTTTTGGACTCAATTATATCAAGTGCATCATAAAATATCTTGAAGGCAATGGACTTTTTTCCATCCCACATTAGCATATTTACAAATCTGGTAACTAATTGATCGTTAAATTTTGGGTCTGGGAGTAAGGGGCGTTTCTTTGCTTTTCTTTTTCTCATTTTTTTAAATTGAGCGGTTCATCATATTTGAACATCATTTCTTTGCCTTTGCCTTCTTTGCTCCGTATTTAGATCTTCTTTGCAACCTTCCTTCAACACCTGCAGTATCAAGAGCACCTCTGACAATATGGTAACGGACACCTGGTAGATCTTTAACCCTACCTCCTCTTACTAAAACAATTGAATGTTCCTGTAAATTGTGTCCCTCACCAGGGATGTAAGCATTTACTTCTATACCATTGGTTAATCTTACTCTTGCAACTTTTCTCATTGCGGAATTAGGCTTTTTAGGAGTTGTAGTGTAAACTCTTGTACATACGCCTCTTTTCTGAGGACAACCCACAAGAGAAGCAGATTTGCTTTTCTTTACAACTTTCTTTCTACCTTTTCTAACTAACTGTGATATAGTTGGCATAATTATATTTTTCCTTCTTTAAAGGGCTGCAAATGTATAATAATTTTATAACTATTCAAATCAATAGAAAAAAATATTTTAAAAATATAATTCCACCATAATGTAATCGTACATATATATAATGTATCCCTAATAGAGCTTATTTTGAGGAATTCTCAGCGCCAGAATACAAAAATTGCAGTAATCTCAATAATCTTTATCTTTTTTTATACCTCTGTAAAAAATTGAGTTTTTTATTTTTTTTCTTTGGTTATTAACAAATTATTAACATATTTGTGGGTTCAAATAAATAAATATTATGAAAAAACTATTTTTTAAAGCAATGTTTATGTCATTATTAATGGCATTTCAATTAAGCTTTGCTCAAAAAACAGTTTCTGGTACAGTTACTGATGATAATGCTGTTCCCCTTCCGGGTGCAACTGTTGTCGTTGAGGGTACTACTACAGGTGTGACAACTGACTTTGATGGTAATTATTCCATCTCTGCCTCTGAAGGCGATGTTCTTGTTGTTAGCTTTGTAGGGTATGCATCTGCATCTGCTACTGTTGGAGCATCATCAACTTTAAATTTTAGCTTATCACCATCTAGTGCGTTAGAGGAGGTTGTAGTAACCGCTCTTGGTATTTCTAGGGATAAAAAGTCTCTTGGTTTCGCCCAGCAGACTGTCTCTGGTGATGTGATTGCTGAAAGTAAGCAAGTTGACCTTAATGTCGCATTGACAGGAAAGGTTGCCGGTGTTCAAATGATTGGCGGATCAAGTTCAACTTTTGACAATGGTTTCTTAAGATTAAGAGGTGAATCAGACGTTTTATATGTTGTAGATGGTGTAAAAGTTTACGCTATGTCTGACATTAACGTCGATAACGTCGCTAATATTTCAGTACTTAAAGGTGCTGCTGCAACTGCACTATATGGTGCTGACGCTAAAAGTGGTGTAATCGTCATAACTTCTAAGAAAGCTAAGGCAGGTGAAAACAACTTCACTGTTAATCATTCAACATCTATAAGCTCAGTTTCAATGCTTCCTAAGTATCAAAACGAGTATGGTGGTGGATATTATCAAGATTGGGATACTTTCACTTACAACCCTGCAACAGATCCTGCATCTTGGGCTGCGTTTAATGGACATAAAATTCCTTATTATGGTGCTGATGAATCATGGGGACCTCCAATGGATGGAACTATGGTTAGACACTGGGACAGTTGGATACCTAACCACCCAGAATTTGGTACTTTAAGAGCATGGAATCCAAATCCTGACAACGTAAAAGACTTCTT
>ENA-OSEY01000350-OSEY01000350.1-marine-metagenome-genome-assembly--contig:-NODE-350-length-34255-cov-13.877231_pt1 | contig 34255 bp, 31 predicted proteins | sample MGYA00248465_ERZ534230 | MGnify/ENA primary metagenome ERZ534230 (study PRJEB26409, sample SAMN06344110) | marine metagenome | isolation source: Sea water from surface | place: Atlantic Ocean:Southern... | reverse complement strand
GAAAAAAGAGTACAAGCATTGGGAGGAGCTAAAAATCACTGTGTAGTAATGCCAGATTGTGACTTAGATCAAGCTGTGAATGGTCTAATGGGAGCAGCTTACGGATCTGCGGGGGAAAGATGTATGGCACAGTCTGTTGCAGTAGCTGTTGGAGATATTGGTGATAGATTAGTGGATAAACTTTCAAAAAAAGTTGAAGTTTTAAAAGTTGGGCCTGGTATGGATAAAAATTCAGAAATGGGACCTTTGATTACAAAAGAACATTTACAAAAAGTAAGAGGGTATGTTGATATTGGAGTTAAAGAGGGAGCAAAACTTGTAGTGGATGGAAGAAATTTAAAACTTCAAGGCTATGAAAATGGTTTTTTTATAGGTGGCTGCTTATTTGATAATGTAAAAAAAGATATGAGAATTTATAAAGAAGAAATTTTCGGACCCGTGCTATCAGTTGTAAGGGCTAAAGATTTTGAAGAGGCCTCAAAACTAGTAAATGACCACGAATATGGAAATGGTGTGAGTATTTTTACAAGAGATGGCGATGCTGCTAGGACTTTTTCAAGCAAAATAAAAGTTGGGATGGTAGGTATTAATATTCCAATACCTGTGCCTATGGCATTCCATAGCTTTGGTGGATGGAAAAGGTCACTGTTTGGTGATCAGCACATGCACGGACCTGAGGGTGTTAGATTTTATACTAAACTTAAAACTATAACTTCTAGGTGGCCTTCTGGAATAAGATCAAATCCTGAATTTGTAATGCCAACAATGAAATAAGCTATGGGAAAAAAAATTTCATTAATTGGAGCAGGTCAAATAGGAGGAACGCTTGCTCATTTAATTGGGTTAAAAGAAATTGTATCAGAAGTAGTTCTGTTTGATGTTGCATCTGGAGTAGCTAAAGGCAAAGCCTTAGATATTGCCCAATCTTCTGCAGTGGATGGTTTCAATGTAAAACTTTATGGAACAGATAGTTATCAAGATATTAAGGATTCAGATGTAATTATTATTACTGCTGGAGTTCCAAGAAAACCTGGTATGAGTAGGGATGATCTTTTAGGTATAAATTTAAAAATTATGAAACAAGTGTCTGATGGAATTAAATTAAACTGCCCAAATGCATTTGTAATTTGTATTACTAATCCTTTAGATGTTATGGTTATGGCCCTGCAAAAGTACTCTCAATTTCCTAAAAATAAGGTTGTGGGTATGGCGGGTATACTTGATACATCTAGGTACAAATTATTTCTATCTGAGGAATTTAATGTTCCAATTAAAAAAATTGATGCAATGGTAATGGGTGGACACGGTGATACTATGGTTCCATTACCAGGTTATACAAAAATTGATGGAAAAAAACTTTTAGATTTAATGTCAGAAGGTAAAATTACAAAAGAAAAAATAGAGAGTATAAATCAGAGAACTAGAGATGGAGGAGCTGAAATTGTTAAATATCTTGAAAAAGGTTCTGCATATTACGCTCCTGCTGCTTCAGGAGTTGAGATGGCCATAAGCTATCTAAATGACGAAAAAAAACTACTTCCATGTGCGGCTTATTTGAAAGGAGAATATGGAGTAAAGGATATTTATGCTGGAGTTCCAGTTATCATTGGAAAAGATGGTGTTGAAAAAATTCAAGAAATTAAATTAGAGGACAATGAGATTAATGAATTTAAAAAATCTGTAGATTCAGTCCGGAAGCTGTGGGAAGCTGCAATAAAGATTGATCCTGATTTAGAAAGATAATGAATATTCATGAACATCAAGCAAAACAACTCTTAAAGGAATTTGGAGTTCCTGTTCCAAATGGTATCTATGGTTTTAGTGTTAGTGAGATAATTAAAAAATCAAAAATTCTTAATACAGAAAAATACGTTTTAAAAGCTCAAATACATGCAGGCGGCAGAGGTAAAGCTGGAGGGATCACAATTGCAAGCAACATAGATGAATTAGAACAAGCTGCAAATCAGCTTTTAGGTAAAATCTTGATTACACATCAAACTGGACCTAAAGGAAAAAAAGTAGAGAGACTTTACGTTGAAGAGGCTTCCAATATAGCAAAAGAATTTTATTTATCTTGTTTAGTAGATAGAAAAAGCTCCAAAATAGCTTTTATTTCTAGTGTTCAAGGTGGAATGGATATTGAGGAAACTGCATTAAAAAATCCAGAAAAAATTATCACTACTAAAGTAGATTTTAAAGAGGATATATCTGAAACTGATTGCGAAAAAATTATTAAAGTTTTTAATCTTGAGTATGACGCTAAGGATCAAGGAATTGAATTAATAAAATCTCTTTATAAAATGTTTAGAGAGAAAGATGCTAGCTTAATCGAAATTAATCCTTTAATTTTAACGAAAGAAAATAATATAGTGTGTCTTGATGCTAAAGTTATCTTAGATGACAATGCAATTTTTAAACATCCTGAACATCTAGAGCTTAGAGATTTACAAGAAGAAGATCCAACAGAGATAGAGGCTAGTAAGCACGGATTATCTTACATAAAATTAGATGGAAATATCGGCTGTATGGTAAATGGTGCTGGTTTAGCAATGGCAACAATGGATATAATTAAATTATTTGGAGAAACTCCAGCAAATTTTTTGGATGTAGGCGGTGGAGCCTCAAAAGAAAAAGTCTCCTCAGCGTTGAAAATTATTTTATCTGATAAAAATGTAAAAGGAATATTAATAAATATATTTGGTGGAATAATGAGATGCGATGTGCTCGCTGCAGGGGTCGTTGATGCTGCCAAAGAAATAAAAATCAATGTTCCTTTGGTTGTTAGACTTGCTGGGACTAATGTAGAGGAAGGTAATAAAATTTTAAAAGAATCTAAACTTAAAATAATCCCAGCTTCTGATTTGTCAGATGCTGCTGAAAAAATTGTGAAAGAAATAAATTAATGTCCATTTTAGTCAATAAAAATACAAAACTTCTTTGCCAAGGTTTTACTGGTTCACATGGAACTTTCCACTCAGAACAAGCAATAAAATATGGAACAAATTTAGTAGGAGGCGTAACACCTAGAAAAGGTGGTCAAATTCATTTGGGTAAACCTGTTTTTAACACTGTGAAGGAGGCTGTTGAAGCAACAGGTGCCAATGCAACGATGATATATGTACCAGCAAAATTTGCATCTGAGGCAATTATCGAAGCTATTGAGGCATCTATTGATCTCGTTGTATGTATAACAGAAGGTATTCCAGTTTTAGATATGCTTAAAGTAAAAAAATATCTATCAAACTCAAATACGAAATTAATTGGTCCGAACTGTCCTGGTATAATAACTCCTGATGAGTGTAAAATAGGAATAATGCCCGGAAGTATACATAGGAAAGGTTCAGTTGGAATAGTTTCACGTTCAGGAACATTAACTTACGAGGCTGTAGATCAAACTTCAAAAATTGGTCTCGGCCAATCAACTTGTGTCGGAATAGGTGGTGACCCAATAAATGGTACAAATTTCATAGACTGTTTAGAGTTATTTTTAGAAGATGAAAATACCGAGTCCATTGTAATGATTGGAGAAATTGGGGGATCTGCAGAGGAAGAAGCAGCTGATTTTATTAAGAACCATAAGATAAAAAAACCCATGGTCGGGTTCATTGCTGGTTTGACAGCACCACCTGGAAGAAGAATGGGTCACGCTGGAGCTATTATTTCTGGAGGTAAAGGTGGCGCTGAAGAAAAAATTAAAACTATGGAAGAAGCAGGAATTTCAATGGCAAAATCCCCTGCAGACATTGGCAAAACATTGCTTAACAAATTGTCACTTTAAAATTTCTTATCAGACACTATAATAATTTTTATTAATGAGCGCTGAAAAAAATTTAAATTTAAAAAAAACATCATTTTTATCTCAAAATAATAGTGCTTTCATTGAACATATGTACATAAAGTATGTGAACAATGATCCTTCTTTGCCAGAAAGTTGGAAAAAATATTTTCAAGAGTTAAACGAAGATGCATCAGCAATAATAAAAGATATAAATGGTCCGTCTTGGTCAAAAAAAATAGATAATGGCAACAAAGATAATTCAAAATTGGAGGATATTGAAAAACAAAAAGTTGACTCAGTTAAAGCAATCGCTTTGATAAGAGCTTATAGGATAAGAGGCCACTTAATTGCAAATTTAGATCCATTGGGGATGATGAAAAGAGACTACTTACACGAATTGCATCCTGCAGATCATGGTTTTGAAAAAGAGGATTATAATAGAAAGATTTATTTAAGTTCATACCTCGATAAAGAATATGCATCAGTCAACGAAATTATGTTGAAGTTGAGAAAAGTTTATTGTTCAACGATTGGGGCTGAGTTCATGCATATTTCAGATCCAAAAGAGAAAATTTGGTTTAGAGAGAGAATGGAGCGAAAAGAAAATCAAATTAATTTTACAAATAATGGAAAAAAAGCAATTTTAAATACAATAATAAAAGCTGAAGGTTTCGAGAAATTTTTAGCAAAAAAATTTATTGGTACTAAAAGATTTGGACTTGATGGAGGTGAATCTTTAGTACCTGCATTAGAACAAATTATTAAACGTGGAGGACAATTAGGGGTTAAAGAAATAAAAATTGGCATGCCTCACAGAGGAAGATTAAATGTATTAGCAAATGTATTGCAAAAGTCTTACAAGAGGATCTTTAATGAGTTCGCAGGTGAACTAGACTCAAAAAGTGAAGAGTCAGCAGGAGATGTAAAATACCATTTAGGTGCATCATCAAATAGAGAATTTGATGGAAACTCAGTGCATGTTAGCCTAACAGACAACCCATCTCATCTTGAGGCAGTGAATCCAGTTGTTTTAGGCCAAGTAAGAGCAAAACAGTTTTTTCATGGTGATAAAGAAAGAAAACAAGTAATACCAATTTTAATACATGGAGATGCAGCATTTGCAGGCCAAGGTGTTGTTGCAGAGTGTTTTGCAATGTCAGGTCTTAAAGGACATAATACAGGCGGCACTATACATATAATCGTTAATAATCAAATCGGTTTTACTACAAGTCCTAGATTTGCAAGATCCAGTCCATATCCCTCAGATTTAGGAAAAGTTGTTGAGGCACCAATTCTACATTGCAATGGCGATGATCCAGAAGCAGTTGTGCATTGTGCAAAAATCGCAATCGAATTTAGGCAAAAATTTAATAGAGACGTAGTTATTGATATAATTTGCTATCGAAGATTTGGTCATAATGAAGGTGACGAACCATCCTTCACTCAACCATTAATGTACAAAAAAATTAAAGAACATCCGACAACTTTGAATATTTATGCAAATAAACTTATTGAAGAAAATTCGATTTCTAATGACGAATTCGAAAAAAATAAAACAGATTTCAATTTGCTATTAGACAATCAATTTAAATCAGCAAAAGATGATAAGCCAAAATTAGATTGGTTTGAGGGAACTTGGTCTAGATATAGGCCACAAAAAGGGAAAGATAAGAGAGGCAAGACAGGTGTTAACGAAAATACATTGATATCAATTTCCAATAAAATCAATAGTTTAGAAGATCAATTAAAAGTTCACAAAACTATAAAAAAAATATTTTCCAAAAGACATGAAAGTATATTAGCAAAAAAAAATATAGATTGGTCAACATCAGAGGCGCTTGCTTTTGGATCACTTTTAAATGAGGGATTTCCTGTAAGATTAGTTGGACAAGACTCTGGTAGAGGAACTTTTAGCCAGAGGCATTCGGTTTTAAGGAACCAAGAAGATAATTCAAGATATATACCTTTAAATAATATTTCGAAAAATCAAAAAAATTTCGAAATTGTCGACAGTTTTCTATCTGAATTAGCAGTTTTAGGTTTTGAGTATGGTTATAGCTTGGTTGAACCTGAAACTTTAACTATTTGGGAAGCTCAGTTTGGTGATTTTGCAAATGGAGCTCAAGTCGTAATTGATCAATTTATTGCCTCAGGTGAAAGAAAATGGAATCGTGCATCAGGGTTAGTATTATTGCTTCCACATGGTTATGAAGGTCAAGGGCCCGAACATTCTTCAGCTAGATTAGAAAGATTTTTACAATTAAGTGGTCAAGAAAACCTACAAGTGGTGAATTGCACTACACCTGCTAACTATTTTCATGTGTTAAGAAGACAAATACACAGAGATTTTAGAAAACCATTAATTATCATGACACCAAAATCATTACTTAGGAATAAATTTTGTGTTTCCAAATTAGAGGATTTTGACAAATCAAACTCATTTCATAGAGTTTTAAGTGATCATTCATATTTAGATGATACGAATTTTATTAAGTTAAAGCCTAATGCCGATATAAAGAAGGTAATAATTTGCTCAGGCAAAGTTTACTTTGATTTAATCAAAGCTAGAGAAAATTTAAAAAGAGACGATGTAGTTTTTGTAAGGATAGAACAATTATATCCTTTCCCAGTAAAACCATTAGTTAAAGAAATTAAAAAATACTCCAAAAATGCCCATTTTTACTGGTGTCAAGAGGAACCAAAAAATATGGGAGCTTGGAACTCTGTTAGAGATTATATACAATGGACTTTGGATTATATTGGGGCTAATAATAATAAAATTTCTTATATTGGAAGGAATGCAGCTGCATCACCTGCAACTGGTTATGCTAAAAGACATTCAGCTCAACAGGAAGAAATAATTAATGAAGTATTTAAATAAATGAGTGAAAATATATTAGTACCAGTTCTAGGAGAAAGTGTAACAGAAGCAACAGTCGCAAGGTGGTTAAAAAAAGAAGGCGAGCATGTTGCAGTAGATGAACCTGTCGTAGAATTAGAAACTGACAAAGTAAATCTAGAAGTTCCATCTCCAGTAAGCGGTGTAATAGAAAAGATAAATTCGAAAGATGGTGAGAATGTTGAGGTTGGATCTATATTGGGAACTGTATCAAACGAAACAAAAAAAAAAGAAAAAAACGAAAATGTAAGTGAAAAAATTCCCCCGATAACCGAAAAAATTATTAAAGAGGCGGAAACAGCTAAGTCAAAAGAACCTACTAAAGAAACTGAAAAAGAAGCTCAAAATGAAACTTCAATGTTTGAAAATGAATCTGAGGAAGAAGCACCTTTAATTTTAACTGATGAAGTTAAAAATGGGAAATCGACAATAATTAATAAACATTTATCACCAGCTGTTAGAAAAATTGTAAACGAACAAAATATTAAACTTGAGGGCATTAAAGGTTCTGGAAAGAATGGGACTATTTTAAAAGGTGATTTATTAAAACTTATGAGTAAAAAGCCTGAGCCTAATCAGAGAAAAGTTAAATATGGGCCTGAGGAAAGAATTAAAATGACACGACTAAGACAAACCATAGCGAAAAGATTAAAATCGGCTCAGGAAAATGCAGCAATGTTGACTACCTTCAACGAGGTAGATATGTCTGAAATTATTTCATTCAGAAAAAATAACCAGGATGAATTTCAAAAAAAATTTGGAGTTAAATTAGGATTTATGTCTTTTTTTGTAAAAGCATCTGTAAAAAGTTTAAAATCTTATCCAGCTATAAATGCAGAAATAGAAAATGATGATATAATTTACAAAAATTATTTTAATATTAGTTTTGCTGTTGGAACAGACAAAGGTTTGGTTGTTCCAGTTCTTAAAAATGCAGATGAGATGTCTTTTTCTGATATTGAGTCAGAGATAAAAAATCTATCCGAAAAGGCAAATAATGGAAATCTTTCAATTGAAGATCTTCAGGGTGGAACTTTTACTATAAGTAACGGAGGTGTGTATGGTTCTATGCTGTCAACACCAATACTAAATCCACCTCAGTCAGGAGTATTAGGAATGCATAATATTGTAGAAAGACCAGTAGTAGTAAACAATGAAATAAAGATAAGACCAATAATGTATCTTGCATTGTCTTACGATCACAGAATAATTGATGGAAAAGAAGCAGTTTCATTTTTAAAAGAGATAAAACAATATTTAGAGGATCCTGAAAAGTTATTTTTAGAAAATTAAATGTCTGAAAAATTTGATGTTGTCGTTATTGGTGGTGGTCCAGCAGGATATGTCTGTGCTATAAGATCTTCTCAACTTGGCTTAAAAACTGCTTGTATTGAATCAAGAGGATCATTAGGTGGTACATGCCTAAATATTGGATGCATACCATCTAAAAGTTTATTAAATTTATCTGAAGCATTTCATGAAGCCCAAAGTTTCTCTAAAATTGGTATTGAAACAGGAGATATTAAATTGAATTTAGGTAAAATGATGCAAAATAAAGACAAAGCAGTAACAATTCTAACTAAAGGCGTAGAGTTTTTATTTAAAAAAAATAAAGTTACTTATCTTAAAGGCAAAGGAAGTCTTTTGGATAAAAATAAAATATTAGTAGAAGACAAAAATAATAAACAGACAATTGAAAGTAAGAATATTGTCTTAAGCACCGGATCTGAAGCAGCTTCACTACCTGGGTTGAGTTTTGATGAGGAAAAAATTTTGTCATCTACAGGTGCTTTGAATATGAGCAAAGTCCCACGAAAAATGTTTATAATTGGTGGTGGTTATATTGGGCTAGAAATGGGATCTGTATGGTCCAGATTGGGTTCAGAAGTTCATGTAATTGAAACTCTTGACCATATTACTCCAGGATTAGATAAAGAAATATCAAGTGAATTTTTAAAAATTTTAAAGAAACAAGGTTTAAAATTTCATTTAAGTACAAAAGTCGAAAAAGTTTACAAAACAGAAAAAGGAATAAATATAGAGGTAATAGATGTAAATCAAAAAAAAGTGTTGCACGAGTGTGATGTAGTGCTAGTTTCAGTTGGTAGAAAACCTTACACCAAAAATTTAAATTTAGAAAAAATTGGTATTAATACAGATAGTAAAGGAAGAATAAAAGTAAACAAAAATTTTCAAACAAATGTAAATAACATTTATGCTATCGGAGACGTAATTGAGGGACCGATGTTAGCACATAAAGCTGAAGAAGAAGGTATAGCAGTAGCAGAACTAATATCTGGCCAAGCAGGGCACGTGAATTACGATTTAATACCAGGGGTTATCTACACTACGCCGGAGGTGGCTTATGTGGGAAAGTCTGAGGAGGAACTAAAAAAAATAAATCAAGGATATAAAGTTGGTAAATTTCCATTTATGGCTAATTCCAGAGCAAAAGCTATTAATAAACCAGAAGGTTTTGTAAAAATATTAGCAGATAATAAGACAGACAAGGTTTTAGGTGTTCACATTATAGGACCTCATGCAGGTGAAATGATTGCTGAGATGTCGGTTGCAATGGAATTTGGCGCAAGTTCAGAAGATATTGCAAGAACTTGTCACGCACACCCAACCTTTTCAGAAGCAATAAAGGAAGCAGCTTTATCAGTAGATAAAAGACAAATACATTCGTAATATACAAATTAAATAATTATGAAGTATCCTGTACTTTTACCAAACATATTCGATCATCCATTTACGTATGAAAGTGATATAAAACTTAATATCGGCCAGTATGTTGAGGTTCCTTTTGGTAAAAATACTTTAAATGGTGTCGTTTGGGATAAATTTGAAGAAAAAAACAACAAAGAATTTAAAATAAAAAAAATTATAAAAAAACTTGATATTCCGAAATTAAGTTTAAATACAATAAATTTTTTTAATTGGTTTTCAGAATATAATCTTATTCCTAAAGGTATGTCGCTTAAACTACATCTTTTAAGTAAAAAGGCCGTTGAAAATAATTTAAAGTTTGATTACGAAAAGTATAATTTTAAAACTAAGATTCACGATATTGAATTATCCGATGAACAGAAAAAAGCTTTAATTAATATAGATAAAATAAAAGATAAATTTAGAGTTCATGTTTTACAAGGCACAACAGGATCTGGTAAAACATACGTATATTTTCAATCAATTAAAAATAAAATTAGAGAAGGCTATCAATGTTTAATATTATTGCCCGAAATTGGATTAACATTTGATTTCGAAAAAAAATTTGAGAATTTTTTCGGTTTCCGACCTGCAATTTGGAACTCTCAAATTACAAAAAAAAACAAGAAAATTATATGGAATGGACTAGCCTTAGGAAAAATTAAGGTAGTAATAGGTGCAAGGTCCTCTTTATTTTTACCATTTAAAAATTTAGGAGAAATAATTGTAGATGAGGAACACGATCAGTCATACAAACAAGACGAAGGCGTAACTTATAATGCCAGAGATATGGCTGTAGCCCGTGCACAATTTGAAAATATTCCCATAAATCTTGTAAGCGCAGTTCCTTCAATTGAAACGTATGAAAATATTCAAAAAAAAAAATATTCTTTTTCAAGATTAATAAATAGATACAAAAACTATAATTTACCTAAATACGAGATAATTAATTTAAATCAAAATAGGTTAGAAAGTAAATCTTGGATAAGTCCGCTTACAAAAAATAGAGTACAAGATCATCTACTTAATGGTGATCAGGTCCTTTTTTTCTTAAATAGAAGAGGCTATTCTCCTTATGTAATTTGTAAAAATTGTCATAAGGTTTTCTCATGTCCCAATTGTTCCATAAATTTAGTTTATCATTTAAATACAAATAAACTTATATGCCACTATTGTGGTTATAAAACTGAATTACAGAGAAAATGTAGTAAGAATGTTAACTGTGATGTTATTTTTAGCGGCCCTGGTGTAGAAAGAATAAGTGAAGAGGTAAAAAAAAAATTTCCTAAATTTAATTCGGTAATATTTTCAAGTGATACGATGAGTAAAAAATCTTCTAAAGAAACTCTAAAGAAGATAATAAATAATGATATAAATATACTTGTTGGAACTCAATTAATTTCTAAAGGTTTTCATTTTCCAAATTTGAACTGTATTATAGTTTTAGATATTGATTTATCATCCATGGGACATGATTTAAGGTCATCCGAAAAAAATTTACAATTGTATCATCAATTATCTGGAAGAGCTGGAAGAGCTGGAAAACCTGCAACAGTATACTTTCAAACATATGATCTCAACTCAAAAACAATAAATCAGATTGTTAATCAGGATCCATTCAATTTTTTAGAAAATGAACTTGAAATAAGAAAAAAATATAATTTGCCTCCATATGAAAGGTTTATTGCAATTATATTAACTGCTTCAAATGAAAAAAAGTTATTTGACTTTTCAAATGAACTTAAAAATTATCTTTCTAAAAAAATAATTGGTAAAATACTTGGTCCTGTCCAAGCTCCCATTTACAAAATTAAAAAAAAATACAGAAATAGGCTTCTAATTAGAGCAAGCAAATCTATGACAATTCAAAATAATTTGTCGAAAGCATTAAAAAATTTCAAAATTCAACCCGAAATAAAACTGACGGTTGATGTTGATCCTATTAGCTTCAATTAATTAATAAAATATACATGTTTTGGTAAATCTGTCGCTTGAAGGGAAATACTAGTTATGCTAATTAATTGCCAATTTTAGAGTAAATAAGGAACATTAATTGACTTCAAATAATCTTACACTTACTGCAAATAATAGCTATTCTCAGGCATTATACGAATTAGCCGAGGAGTCTAAAGATTTGTCAAAAGTTGAGGATGAAGTTAACTCAATATTAAAACTAATTGGTGAAAACGCAGATTTTAGAAATTTAATAAAAGATCCAACAATAAAAAAGGATGAATTGATGCAAGTAGTAATCGCTTTCTCAAAAAAATTTAACCTCAGTGATATATTCAATAAATTTTTATGCTTTTTAGTAAATAAAGCTAGACTATTTTATTTGGAGAAGATTTTAAAAGATTTTTTAATTATAAGCTCAAATAAAAAAGGTGAAATAATTGCAAAACTTAAAGCTGCGAAACAACTAAATGATGAAGAAATCAATAATATAAAAAAAGATTTGACAGAAAACTTTGGAACAAACCTAAAATTAAATTTTGAACATGACCCTAGTTTGATAGGGGGTTTGATAATACAGATTGGAAGTGTGATGATTGACACTTCAATTAAAAGTAAATTACAACAATTAGAAACAAAAATGATAGAGGCATAAATGGAAATAAATCCTTCAGAAGTAACAAAGATTTTAAAAGAGCAAATAAAAAAATTCGGTGACAAAGCAGAAGTTTCTGAGGTTGGTCAAGTTTTGTCAGTAGGAGATGGTATTGCAAGAATTTATGGCTTAGACAATGTTCAGGCTGGAGAGATGGTAGAATTTTCTGACGGCTCTAAAGGTATGGCTCTTAATTTAGAGAGTGACAATGTCGGAGTAGTAATTTTTGGTGATGACAGGGCCATCAAAGAAGGTGATACTGTAAAAAGAACTGGTGCTATTGTTGACGTGCCAGTTGGTAAAGAATTATTAGGAAGAGTAGTTGATGCATTAGGGAATCCTATTGATGGCAAAGGATCATTAGATAAATCATTAAAAAGAAATAGAGTTGAGGTCAAAGCTCCTGGTATTATTCCAAGAAAATCTGTGAGCGAACCAATGCAAACAGGATTAAAAGCTATTGATAGCTTAATACCTGTGGGAAGAGGTCAAAGAGAACTTATTATTGGTGACAGACAAACGGGAAAAACCGCAGTTGCAATCGATACCATTATAAATCAAAAGAAAATTAACGAGTCAGACGATGAAAGTAAGAAACTTTATTGTATATATGTTGCAGTAGGTCAAAAGAGATCAACTGTTGCCCAGATTGTAAAAACCTTAGAAGATGCTGGAGCCATGGAATATACAACTATTGTATCTGCCACAGCATCAGACTCCGCGCCACTACAATTTTTGGCTCCATATACTGGATGCACAATGGGCGAATACTTTAGAGACAATGGGATGCATGCTTTAATAATTTATGACGACTTGTCGAAGCAAGCAGTTGCATATAGACAGATGTCATTATTGCTGAGAAGACCTCCAGGAAGAGAAGCTTATCCAGGTGACGTATTTTACCTTCATAGCAGATTATTAGAACGAGCAGCAAAATTAAACGATGAAAGTGGAGGGGGTTCATTAACTGCCTTGCCGATAATTGAAACACAAGCAGGAGACGTCTCTGCATATATACCAACAAATGTTATTTCTATCACAGATGGACAAATTTTTTTAGGAACAGAGATATTTAACCAAGGAATTAGACCAGCAATTAATGTAGGATTATCAGTTTCTAGAGTTGGTTCAGCTGCTCAAACAAAAGCAATGAAAAAAGTCGCTGGTTCTATAAAATTAGAACTTGCACAATATAGAGAGATGGCTGCCTTTGCTCAGTTCGGTTCTGACTTAGATGCTTCAACACAACAGTTACTAAACAGAGGTTCAAAACTAACTGAACTTCTAAAGCAAAAACAATACTCTCCTATGACAGTAGAGGAACAGGTAATTTCAATATTCTGTGGTGTAAGGGGTTTTTTAGATGATATAGAATTAAAAAATATTTCAGAGTTTGAACAAAAAGTAATAGAAAAATGTAAGAATGAAAATTCTGACATAATTGAGTCAATCAGAAATACCGGAAAACTTGATGATGAAAATGAAAAAAAACTTTCTGAGGTTATTTCAAGTTTAAAAAGCAATATGAAGTAATTTATGCCAAGCTTAGATGATTTAAAGAAAAGAATAACTAGTGTTAAATCCACTCAAAAAATTACGAAAGCTATGAAAATGGTAGCCACAGCAAAGTTAAGAAAAGCACAAGAGAACGCGGAAAAAGGTAGACCTTATTCAGAAAGAATGAACAATATAATACTTAACTTATCAGGCGGAGTATCCGATAAAGAAAATTCCTCAAAACTTCTTGTTGGGACTGGTAAAGATGATACTCATTTATGTGTAGTGCTTACAGCAGATAGGGGTTTATGCGGAGGTTTTAACACAAATATTATTAAAAAAGCGAAAAGTCATTTCGAGGATCTAAAAAAACAAGGAAAAAATTTAAAAATTATAACTGTAGGTATGAAAGGTTATGATCAATTAAAAAGAAATTATAGCAATCAGATAATTGAAAAAATCACGTTTAAAGAGTCAAAAAATATTAATTATTTTGATGCAGATAAAGTAGGTAAAATTGTTTTGGAAAAATTTGAAAAAGAAGAATTTGACGTTTGCCACATTTTTTATAATCAATTTAAAAATGTTATGACACAAATTCCCCAAAAACAACAAATCATACCTCTTCAAAAAGAAGAAAATGCAGATACACCAGAAAAGGATAATTTAAATTATGAGTTTGAGCCTGATGAGGACGAAATATTGAATAACCTATTACCAAAGAATATTTCAACACAAATTTTCAAGGCAATGTTAGAGAATTCAGCAAGCGAACAAGGATCTAGAATGACAGCTATGGACAATGCAACTAGAAACGCGGGCGAATTGGTTGACAAATTATCTATTGAATACAATAGAAGTCGTCAAGCAGCAATTACAAAAGAGTTAATAGAAATAATATCAGGAGCAGAAAGTTTATAATTATGAGCAAAAAAGGATACATTACACAAGTTATAGGAGCGGTAGTTGACGTTAAATTTGACGGTGAATTACCTGAAATATTAACCGCATTAGAATGCAACAATGGCGGAACCAGATTGGTCTTAGAGGTTGCTCAGCATTTAGGAGAATCGAGTGCAAGAACAATAGCTATGGATAGTACAGAAGGTTTAAAAAGAGGTGATGAAGTAGTTGATACTGGAAAACCAATACAAGTCCCAGTTGGTCCTGAAACATTAGGCAGGATAATAAATGTAATTGGCGAACCTATAGACCAAAAAGGAAATGTTCAAACAAAAGAAAATTGGCCAATACATAGACAAGCACCTTCATTTAATGATCAGTCTACAGAAACAGAAATTTTAGTAACTGGAATTAAGGTAATTGATTTATTAGCACCATATGCAAAAGGCGGAAAAATAGGTTTATTTGGTGGAGCAGGAGTTGGCAAGACAGTTATTATAATGGAATTAATAAATAACATTGCAAAAGCGCACGGGGGCTTTTCTGTGTTTGCAGGAGTTGGAGAAAGAACCAGAGAAGGAAATGATCTTTATCACGAAATGATTGAGTCGGGAGTAATCAAACCAGATGGTGATGGTTCAAAAGCTGCATTAGTATATGGCCAAATGAACGAACCGCCAGGTGCTAGAGCAAGAGTAGCTTTAACAGGATTAACAGTTGCAGAGTATTTTAGAGATCAAGAGGGCCAGGACGTTTTATTTTTTGTGGACAATATTTTTCGTTTTACACAAGCGGGCTCTGAGGTTTCTGCGCTATTAGGAAGAATACCCTCTGCAGTAGGCTATCAACCTACTTTAGCAACTGATATGGGAAATCTTCAAGAAAGAATTACAACAACAAATAAGGGTTCAATTACGTCTGTACAAGCAATTTATGTTCCTGCAGATGATTTAACAGACCCGGCACCAGCTACATCTTTCTCACACCTAGATGCAACTACGGTATTGTCTAGACAAATTGCAGAGTTAGGTATTTATCCAGCAGTCGACCCGTTAGACTCAACTTCAAGAATACTAGATCCGAGAATCGTTGGAGATGAGCACTATAGAGTAGCAAGGGAAGTACAAAAAATACTACAAACTTATAAATCTTTACAAGATATTATTGCTATATTAGGAATGGATGAATTATCTGAGGAAGACAAACTTACAGTTGCAAGAGCTAGAAAAATTCAAAGATTCTTATCTCAACCTTTTTTCGTTGCAGAAGTTTTTACAGGGTCTCCAGGTAAACTTGTTGATTTAGAATCGACAATCAAAGGTTTTGATGCAATTTGTAAAGGTGAATATGATCATTTACCAGAAGCGGCTTTTTACATGGTTGGTACAATTGAAGAAGCAGTAGAAAAGGCAGAAAAAATGGCAAAAGAAGCAGCAGCTTAATGAGCGAAGAGTTTAAAGTAGAAATTGTAAATCCAGAAAAATCTTTCTTTTCAAGCGAGAATGTTACAGAAGTTATAGTACCAGCATTTGAAGGAGAGATGGGAATTTTAAAGGACCATATATCGATAATTTCCTTTCTTAAGCCAGGTATAATTAAAATTTTTTCAAAAAATGTTGAAGAAAAGTTTTATGTAGATGATGGTATCGTTGAGTTTAAAGATAATAATTTATCAGTGCTTACAAGTTCAATTTTTAATTTAAAAGACTTTGATAAATCAGTCATTGATAAAAATTTAAGTGACGCTGAGAAATCCCTAGAAAACCCAGATCTTGATGACCAAAAAAAATTCCTTATTGAACAAAAAATTGAAAGTTTAAGATCTATCTCTACTTCTTAAATATTAGATTGTTAACTTCTTGTTGAATTTTTTTGTAAACATTTAATTTAAATGGAACAACAACATTAGTTAAATTTTCATTAGACTCCCATTTCCATTCAAAAAATTCCGGTTTTTTCGTCTTTATGTTAATTTCACTATCTTCTCCATTAAAACGCATAATGTACCATTTCTGTTTCTGTCCTCTAAATTTGCCTTTCCAAATAATACCTAGTAAATAATCTGGCAATTCATAAGTAAGTATATCCTCTACTTCTTTTAGTAAACTTACACTTTTTATACTTGTTTCCTCTTCTAATTCTCTTAAAGCAGCATGGTATAAATCCTCACCTTCATCAACACCACCTTGAGGCATTTGCCAAAAATTTTTTGGATTATCAATTCTTTTCGCTACAAAAATTTTATTCTGCTTATTTAAAATTACAATTCCAACTCCGTTTCTCAAAGGAAGATTTTTATATTTTTCTAACATTTTCAACCATTCAGAAGTTTCAATGCGAAATCTAGTTGGTTGTCAGTCTCGGTATTAATTCTAAATGAATCGCTTTCTTCAGCGACTTCAAAATCAGGAACAACTCCAACATCAGATATTGAATCCCCAGAGGGTAAATAATATTTTGAAACTGTAAGTCTAATTGCACCTTTATTGTCCAATGGTATTATTGATTGAACAGACCCTTTTCCATAAGTGGCCTCACCTATTAAAATTGCTCTCTTATGATCTTTCAAAGCGCCTGCAACTATTTCAGAGGCAGAAGCTGACCCATAATTTATTAGAACCAAAATAGTATCACCATTAATTATATCTCCTTTTTTTGCAAACCATTTTCTATTTTCTGAATTTTTTCTGCTTTTTGTTGAAACTATTTCACCATTTTCAAGAAAGAAATCTGAAATTTTAATTGCTTGTGATAGCAATCCACCAGGATTATTTCTTAGATCTAAAATATATTTTTCTATATTTTTGTTTTTCTTAAATTCACCCAATTTCTTTTTAATTTGGTCAGAACTATTTTCATTAAATGAAGTTAACCTGATATAACCAACATTTTTATCTTTAATTTCTGTTTTAACAGATGCAACTTCAATAATTTCTCTAGTAATAGTAAAAGTTAGTGCTTTTCTTTCTCCTCTTCGTCTTACTGTTATTTCAATATCTGAGCCAACTGGACCTCTCATTAATTCTACAGCTTCAGATAAAGATTTCCCTTGTACTTGTATTTCATTGATTTTGACTATGTAATCGCCAGCCTTAACACCAACTCTGTAAGCTGGTGAGTTATCTATTGGTGATATAACTTTTACAACTCCTGCCTCCATTCCTACTTCAATTCCAAGACCTCCAAATTCTCCACTGGTTTCAGTAGCCATATTTTCAAACATTTCTGGTGACATATACGCTGAGTAAGGATCGAGAGATTGTAATACACCATTTATAGCTGCATCCATCATCTCGCTTTGATTAACATCATCAACGTACTGCTTATTTATTTTGTTTAATACCTCACTAAATAGATCTATTTTTTTATAAATATCTTCCTCAGATTTTGAGGATAGAGTTAAAAAATTAAAAGCTATAAGAAATAAAATAAATAAGTTTTTTAGATTAAATTTCATATAATTACTTTTTCTTTCGGAATTAATTCCGACCACATTTTTTCTAATTCATAAAACTTTCTTTTTTCCGGGTTAAATAAATGAACTATAAGATCTATACCGTCTACCAATTTCCAATCATTACTATCTTTGCCCTCAATTTTTGAGTCTACGATACCCTGACGTTTGAATTCACTCAAGACTTGTTCCGACAAAGATTGTAAATGTCTAGATGATGTTCCGCTAGCTATTATCATATAGTCCGCAACAGAGGATTTTCCTTCCAAATCAATTGCTACGATATTTGATGCTTTATTGCTGTCCAGAGTTTTTATGATTTTGTCTTTTAAATTCAAATTATTACCAAATAATGATTTACTGTATCAAAATTTTCTTAATTTTGAAGATGAAATATTGACTTTTTTAAATGTAATAAAATCAAAAGTTTTGTCACCCATTTTTTGGTAGGCGACAGATTTAAGTGATTTCAACTTGTAGCCACCTCTGTCAAAAACCAATATTTTACATTTGTCACAAATATCTCTCCATTTATACCATTTATGAAAATTAATTAAATTATCAGCCCCAATAATAAAAAATAGTTGTGTATTGTGATATTTTTTTTCTATAAATCTGATTAAATTAATTGTTCTATTAGATCGCAATTTTTTATCGTAATATTCTATTTTTATAAATTTATTTTTCAAGGTTAACTTCTTTGATAAAAAAATTCTTTCTTTTAAACTATTTTCACATTTATTCTTAAATGGATTTTTATTTGTTACAGCCCATATAACAGTATTTAATTTAAATCTTTTTTTTGCTTCTAAAGAAATTTTTAAGTGTCCTACATGCGGTGGATCAAAAGAGCCACCCAGAATTCCTAATTTCTTTTTTCCTAATTTTCTCAAATTAATCTCTTATTTGACCCGACCCATAGACTTCGTACTTATATGTAACCAACTGAGCAAGACCTACAGGACCTCTAGGTGGGAGTTTATTTGTAGAAATTCCGACTTCTCCTCCAAAACCAAATTCCCCACCATCCGCAAACTGTGTTGAAGAATTATGAATAGCTATTGAACTTTTCACTTTTTTCATAAATAAATTAGCTTTTCTTTTATTTTTTGTAATGATTGCATCAGTGTGCATTGTACCATATGTGTTTATATGATTTATCGCTTCATCCAAATTCTTTACAGATTTCACTGCAATTTCAGCTGACAAATATTCTTTACTCCAATCACTTAAATTTGCACTCTTAGTTTTTCCTTTATAAATATTTTGAATTTTTTTATCAGCATGAATTATACAATTTTTCTTCTCTAATTTCTTTAATATTGAATGAGCGTATTTTTTTAGAACTTTCTCGTGAATTAGCAAAGTTTCAGTTGCTCCACAAATACTTGTATTTCTCATTTTAGCGTTAACTACAATTTTTTCAGCCATTTTCAAGTTTGCATGTTCATCGACATATGTATGACAGACTCCCTCTAAATGACCTATCACTGGAATTTTTGAATAATCTTGCACAGTTTTAACTAGACCTTTGCCCCCTCTAGGAATAATTACATCGATATAATCTTTCGTGTTAGATAGCATTAATTGAACTATCTTTCTGCTCTTATGCTTTATAAACTGAACGTAATTTATGTTAACATTGTAAAATTTCAGTGCCTCACGAAATAGATCAGAAATTAATTTATTACTATAATAAGCCTCTGACCCTCCTCTTAAAATTACGCAGTTACCCGATTTAAAGCATAGACACGAAACATCAGAGGTTACGTTGGGTCTGCTTTCATAAATTACGCCAACTACCCCCAATGGAACAGTTACCCTTCTCATTTTTAACCCATTAGGTCTTTTCCATTTTTTTAAAATTACATTTACAGGATCTTTCATTCTAGATATCTGTTTAATACTAGAAACTATATCCTCAATTTTTTTTTCATTTAATTCAAGCCTTTCTATCATATTATTTTTCAAACCATTTTTTTTTGCGTTAAATACATCTTTTTTATTATTCGATAAAATTTTAAATTTATTTTTATTTACTAAATGAGCGAATTTAAGAAGAACTTTATTCTTAATCTTATTATCTATAATTTGATTACTTGCTTTCTTAGCTTTTTTACATATTTCAATTAATTTATTTTTCATTTAAACCTCTACCATATCATCTTTATGTATAACCTCAGATTTAGATACATATCCTAACAAATCTTTAATTTTATTTGAATGTTGACCTTGAATTTTTTTAATTTCTACCGAGCTAAATGAACTTAATCCTCTCGCGTACTCTTTATTATTTTTATCCAATATTCTTATATGGTCACCTTTTATAAATTGCCCATTAACCTTTTTTATTCCCGTAGCTAAAAGGCTTTTACCTTTTTTTAGTGCTTGTACTGCACCATCATCAATTATTAAATCTCCTTTAGGTGAAATTGAGCTAATAATCCACTTTTTCCTTGCATGCAACTTTGAAACTTTTGGTAAAAACCAGGTGCCTTTGTTTGTTTTATCAATATTTAAAATTGGCCTATTCATTAAACCATTTGCTATTACCATATTGCATCCTGAGTTTTGGCAAATTTTAGCAGCTTCAATCTTAGTTGTCATACCTCCTGTGCCATGTTCACCAATACTTTTGGTTGCAATTTTTTCGATGTTCGTATCAATGTTATTAATCTTATTAATTAATTTTGCATTTTTATTAATTTTTGGGTTTGAAGAATACAGTCCATCTACATCTGAAAGTAAGATTAAACAATCAGCCCCCAATATTTGAGCTACTCTTGACGCTAGTCTATCATTATCCCCATATTTTATTTCGGAAGTAGCAATACTGTCGTTTTCATTCACTATTGGGACGTAATTAAGGTCAAAAAGATTTTCAAAAGTTCTTTTTGCATTTATTGCTCTACGTCTTTTTTCAGTGTCTTCTAGGGTAATTAAAATCTGTGATAAATTTATTTTATATTTATTAAATATGTTTTTATATAAATTCATTAATTCAATCTGACCAATTGAGGCAACAGCCTGGCTCTTATCAAGCTTTATACTTTTTTTGTTTATTTTTAGTTTTTCGCATCCTAAAGCAATAGCTCCAGAACTTACAATTATGACATTTTTTTTTTTATTTTTTAAATCTTTAATATCTAAAGCAAATTTTTCTAACCATGTTCTTCTTACTTTTTTCTTAGCATCAATTAAAAGAGATGAACCAACCTTAATTACTATAGTTTTATAATTCTTAAGATACATATTTAATTACTTTAGCTTTAATTTTTGATACAAGTTTTTTTTCTAATGTTGATAATATCCATATTTCTTTTCCAGTCTTACGCTTAAATTCTTTTTTTTTAACATTTAGTTCTGAAGTTTCTATTAAATCAACTTTATTAAAAATTACAATTTCCTCCTTTTTTAATAGCTTTTTGCTATATTTGCCTAATTCGCCTCTTACTTGATTGTACGATCTTATCAAATCATCTTCATTAACATCGATTAAATGCAATAAGGTTTTACATCTCTCAATATGTTTTAAAAATTTAATTCCCAGTCCAACTCCGGAATGAGCATTTTCGATCAAACCAGGGATGTCTGCCAAAGTAATTTCTTTATCATCATATTGTGCAACTCCTAAATTTGGGTTTAGTGTGGTAAATTTATAATTTGCAATTTTAGGCTTTGCGCTAGTTACTGATGCCAACAAACTAGATTTACCAGCATTAGGCAGACCTATAATACCAATATCTGCAATTGTTTTAAGTTGGAGCCATATCCAAAATTCTTCTCCTATTTTTCCTTTAGTAAATTTCTTTGGAGCTCTATTTGTGGAAGATTTAAATTTAGTATTACCAAATCCTCCCTTACCACCTATTGCTGCTACGTACTCTTCGTTTTCTTTTTTAAAATCATATATTAATGTTTTGTTATCCTCCTCGTAAACTTGTGTACCAACAGGAACTTTTAAATATAAATTTTCACCACCTCTACCTGTTTGGTTTTTGCCTCTGCCATCTTCACCTCTTTTTGCCTTAAAGTGTTGCTGATAACGAAAATCTATTAAGGTATTTAAGTTCCTCTCAGATGTTAAAATAACTGATCCACCTTTTCCTCCATCACCTCCATCCGGTCCACCAAACTCAATAAATTTTTCTCGTCTAAAACTAGGTGAACCTGATCCTCCATCACCTGCTTTTATATATATTTTTACTTGGTCTAGAAATTTCATACTACAATGTTATAGTTGGATTAATTAGTTGGGTTTTACTGAAACTACAGTTCTATCAGATTTACTTTTTTTGAAAATAACCTTACCCTTAATAACTGAAAAAATTGAGTGATCTTTCCCCATTTTTACATTGTCTCCTGGGAAAATTTTTGTACCTCTTTGCCTAATAATTATGTTTCCTGGAAGAACTATTTCACCACCGTATTTTTTTACCCCCAGTCGTCTACCGGCACTATCTCTTCCATTCCTCGACGAACCACCTGCTTTTTTTGTTGCCATAATAAAATATTATTTTTTTTCCTCAGTTTTTAAATTTTCTAATTTTTTTTCTTTTTTAACATATTTTTCAGCTTCTGCTATTACAGAGCCATCTTTAGAAAATATTCTGTTAATTCTCACCATTGAATATTGTTGTCTGTGTCCGTTTTTTCTTCTTGAATTCTTACGTCTTCTTTTTTTAAAAATTAAAACTGTTCTTTCTTTTGAGTTTTTAATTAAATCTGCCTCAACCTTTGCACCATCTACAGTCGGACTACCAATTTCAAAAGACTTTTCATCGCCATATGCTAGAACTTCTTTAAACTCTATTTTTGATTCAGGTTTTGAATCTTTCAACAGCTCTACTTTAATTATTTCTCCAGCACTTACTTTGTATTGTTTTCCACCAGTTTTTATTATCGCAAAAGACATTTTAATTTAAAATTTATTAACAGCAATATAGTCAGAGGCTCCTTTTAGTCAAGTTGAATAACCTAGAAATTATCCTTTAATTCTCTCAATTTTGAAAAGGAACTCAAATCTTTACATTTTAGAAAAATATTACAGTCTAGCTCTTCTTTTAAATAAGTTGGTGTTGTTGGTACATTATTTTTTAATTTATCTGTGATTTCTAAAATTTTATTTTTTAGTTTGTTGTTATTAGGATCATGATGGCTACAGAATTTTGAATTTTGAAAAGTATACTCGTGACCAAAATATATCAATGTATCTTTCGAAAAATTTTTAATTAATTTTAAAGAATTAAACATTTGATCGTATGATCCTTCAAAAATTCTCCCACAACCTAAAGAAAAAAGTGTATCTCCAGTAAATAATAAATTTTGAATATGAAAATGGAATATTACATGACCTTTAGTATGACCAGGAGTGTGATATGTTGTAAATTCAAAATCATTATTTTGATATAATTCTTTATCTTTAACAAAAATATTAATTCCGGGAATATTATCTTTATCTTTATTGAAGCCTATTACACTACAATTAAATTTATCCTTTAAATCTAAATTTCCACCTACATGATCTCCATGATGATGGGTATTTAGTATATATTTTAAATTTAACTTTTCCTTTAAAATAATGTCAATTATTGGCTTTGATTCTCCTGGATCAATTACACAGGCATTATTACTTTCTTCATTTATAAGAATATAAGAAAAATTATCATCCAGGCACTTGACGGTTATAATTCTCATATTATTTTTCTATTTCAAATATTCCTAACTCTGAAGTAAGATTTTTATAATTTAAATTACTTTTTTTAATATAGGAAACTTTTTTTCCACTTAAAGAAATAGATTTCGTTAATTTTAAATCCCTTTGATTACAGAAAGTTACAAAGTCTTTTATTGTGCACATATGCAAATTAGGAGTATTATACCATTCGTTAGGCAAATTTTCAGTTACAGGCATTGTACCTTTAAATAGCAAATCTACTCTTACCTTCCAATGACCAAAATTTGGTATTGTCACAATTGCTTTTTTTCCAACTCTCAATAATTCATATAAAACTTTTTCAGGATTTAAAAAAGCTTGAAGTGTTTGACTTAGGATAACATAATTAAACGATTTATCTGGGAATTGGCCTAAATCTAACTCAGCGTTTCCCTCAATAACTGTTAAACCCTTTTCGATACACTCTTGAACATTTTTTTTTGATATTTCCAAACCTCTTATATTTTTTGAAATATTTTCTAGTATATATTTCATAAGCTCTCCATTTCCACACCCTACATCTAAAATTTTCGAATTTTCATTTATTAATGAGGAAATTATTTTAAACTCTTGCTTCATGAATATTTTTATATGAATTATTTAAAAAGTTTTTAACTGAATTTAAAAAATCTGGCACATCTAATAAAAATGAATCGTGACCTTTATCAGAAGTTATTTCAATAAATCCAACATCAGCCCCAATTGCATTTAACGCAATAACAATTTCTCTATTTTCGGATGTAGGATAAAGCCAATCAGAGGTGAAAGAAATTATAAAAAATTTTGTTTTACTTCCTTTAAAAGCATCTGAGAGATTTCCATTAAATTGCTTTGTTAAATCAAAGTAATCCATTGCTCTTGTTATATATAAATAGCTATTTGCATCAAACCTATCGACAAAAACTGACCCTTGATATCTCAAATAACTTTCTATTTGGAAGTCTGCATCAAAACCAAATTTTAATGCATCTCTCTCTTGAAGTTTTCTACCAAATTTTTCCTGCAAACCTTTTTTAGATAAATAAGTTATGTGGGCTGCCATTCGCGCTACAGCTAAACCTTTAGATGGAGATTTTCCATTTTCCAAATATTTACCTTTATCCCATTCTTTATCAGCCATAATTGCCTGTCTACCTAACTCATTCAATGCTATGTTCTGCGCTGAATGACTTGCGGTACAAGCAATTGGTATTGCTACATCCGCTTTATTTGGAAAATTAGAAACGAATTGTAGAACTTGCATACCACCCATAGACCCACCTATGACTGCAAATAATTTTTTGATTTTAAAATGATCTAACAGAAAATTTTGCGCGTTTACCATGTCATTAATCGTAATAACAGGAAAGTTAGATCCATACGGTTTGTTTGTAGAAGGATCAATGCTAGAAGGTCCAAATGATCCCATGCATCCTCCGATAACGTTGGCACTAATCACAAAAAATTTATTTGTATCAATAGCTTTGTTTGGTCCAAGTGCATAATTCCACCAACCTTCTTTGTTTGTTATAGGATTTATCCCGTATGGAAACTGGTCTCCTGTTAAAGCATGAAATATTAAAATACCATTATTTTTACCCTCATTTAACTTACCAAAAGTTTCATAAGCTATAGGAAAATTTGATATTTCTTTACCACAATCTAACTTTAACTTATCTTTAACTATATATTTTTTTAAATTATCAATTTTGTTCATAGCATTTGTGTGAATTGTGAGGAAAAAAAACTTATTTAGCGGTTTTTTTATAGCGCTCGCAATTCAGTTAAATCAGCGCAATAAATGTTTACATTATCAATTTTTATATGTCAAATTTTTAAGGGATTTTTACTTATTTAATTTGAATAAATAATAATTTATCTATAAATACCAGAAAAATTTAAAGTTATGAAATTAACGAAATTTAAAAAACTAAAGTTTCAGTCATACAAGCCTGGAAAACACGAAATACCTAATTTAAATAATACCAAAAAAATAATTAAACTATCAGCAAATGAATCTGCATTAGGAGCAAGTTCAAAAGTTAAAGCAATTTTGAGAAATAATGTTAGTACCTCTAAATATCCAGACTACACATCTAAACTATTAAGAAAACAAATTTCTTCTAAATTTAATTGCGACATTAATAAAGTAATCTGTGGATCTGGTTCAGATGAGATTATTCAAATGCTATGTCAGTTATTTCTAAGTAAAGGTGACCAGGTTATAGTGCCACAATTTAGTTTTTTGATGTATAGAATTTATGCATCTATTTCAGGAGCAAAAGTAATTTATTCTAAAGAGAACAATTTTACGATTTCTATTGATAATATAATTAAAAATGTAAGCAAAAAAACTAAAATTGTCTTTTTAGCAAATCCTAACAATCCTACTGGTACCTATCTTTATAAAAAAGATTTAATCAATTTAAGAAAAAGATTAAGAAAAGATATTTTATTAGTAATTGATGATGCGTATTATGAATATATGAAAGATAGGAACTATGCTTCAGGACTGGAAATATTTAAAAATCACAAAAATGTATTTATATTGAGAACATTTTCAAAAATTTATGGATTAGCGGCTTTAAGAATTGGCTGGGGTTATGGTGATAAAAATATTGTTAATGCTTTAAATTCAATTAAACCACCATTTAATGTTAATGAGGTTGCACAATTATGTGCAATTGAGGCACTAAAAGACAATAAATTTATTAAAAAGTCAGTTAAACATAATTTATTGTGGAGTAAAAAAATCAAAAAATCGCTAGAGCAATTTAATATTTATTCAAATAAAATTAGTGCAAACTTTCTACTACTAAATTTTAATAGTTGTAAATTATCTGCGAACAAAATTGAAAAAAAATTAGAAAAAAAAGGTATTATTCTAAGAGAAATGAAAACCTATGGAATCGACAATCATCTGAGATTAACAATTGGCAATATTGCCGAAAATAAATTATTTCTTAAAGAAGTAAAAAATATATTTAAAAATGTTCAATAATATTTTAATTGTTGGTTGTGGCTTAATTGGTTCTTCAATCTTAAAAAGCTCAATAAAAAATAAAATTTCAAAAAATATCTATGTTTACGAAAAATTAAAAAAAAATATAAAAATCATAAGAAAAATAAATAAGAGAATTAAATTCATTCCTAACTTAAACAAAGATCTAGAAATGATGAATTTCATAATAATTTGTGTCCCCATGAGTGAATATAAATTTATCTTTCCAAAAATAAATAAATTTATGTCTGAAGACTCAGTTATAACAGAGGTGGGATCTACCAAACGAAATTTGATTAAATTTACAAAAAATAAAAACTTAATTTTGAGTCACCCGATCGCAGGATCTGAGGTTAGTGGACCAAAGTTTGGAAGTAAAGATTTATTTAATAATAAATGGTGTATCTTAATTAACAAAGGTAAAAAGAGCAAAATTAATACTGTAAAAAAATTTTGGAAAAAACTAGGTTCTAAGGTAATTTTGATGAATGCTAAAGAGCACGATAAAATTTTTGCTATTACAAGTCATCTTCCACATTTAATAGCTTATAACTTAATAAAAACAGCTCAAGATTATCAAAAGGTTGAAAAAAAAAATATAATCAAATATAGCGCTGGTGGCTTAAGAGATTTTTCAAGAACAGCTGCATCCAACGAAATTATGTGGAGAGATATATTTTTTAGTAATAAAGATAATATGATTAATTCAATTAATAAATTTATTAAAAACCTTAATTTAATAAAAAAAAAAATTAAAGCCAACAAAGATAAAGAGCTTAAAAAAATTTTGACGAATTCAAAAAAAGTCCGAAAGCAAATTATTGACTGGAAACAAGATGTTTCAAAACCAGATTTTGGAAGAGAAATTTAGATTTTATATATTTTTTTTACTTTTAGATTAGCAGTTTGCTGAATTATATTTATTGTATTTTTGATTGGCATTATTAAAACTTTTTTCCTAGGCCCATAAGCATGTATTAGCATTCTATTATTTAAACAAACTGCAACATGTCCATTCCAAAAAATTATATCCCCTTTCGAATACGATTTTTTAATTTTATAACCCTTTTTAATTTTAATTTGGTCAATTGTATCTCTTGGAAAAAATTTCCGATTAAATTTATAATACATTTGTATTAAAGCGGAACAATCTATACCCATGTAAGATTTTCCTCCCCATCTATAAGGACAATTTAAGAATAATTTAAAAATTCTACTAAAATCATTCATTTTTCTATCTATTGGTAAAACTTCTTTTCTTTTTATCCATTTATTGTTTTCAAACATAATCAGATTTTTTTTTGCCTTTAAAATTTCTATTTCACTCAAAAAAGGAAGGAAGGTATTAGATGGTTTTGTTTTTCCTTTTTTTTGTAAATAGATCCTTGATTTCAGACATACTACTTTATGAGTTGGTTTATAGTTTGATCTGAAATTGTTAAATTTTATGTAACCAATATATCTGTCATAAAAATTTTTAACTTTAATGTAATTTTTACTTCTTGATATGATTTGAAATTTTTCACCGTAAATTAATTGACTACTAACCTTAGAAGATTTCTTTGGCTCTAAAAGAACATTAATAACTGGCTTTGTGCAAAAAAAATTATTTTCCACTTATTACAATTTTATCTTTAATAAACCACAAACATATTAATGATGGAATTACCATCAAAGTCGTAATTATAAAAAAAGTACCCCAATCACCATTTAACCAATCAACTAAAGCGCCAGAGGAGGATGCGAGTGTAGTCCTTCCAGCCGTACCAATCGAAGCAAGTAGTGCGTATTGAGTTGCAGTATATGTTCTGTCTACAAGCAAAGATATAAAGGCAACAAAAGCAACAGTTGCAAATGCAGCTGAGATATCATCAGCTATGACTGCCAAAGCAAATAGCCATTCAGATTTGCCTGACCAAGCAAGTAAAGCAAATAAAAGATTTGTTGCGGCCATAAAACCTCCAGCAACAAACATTGTTTTGATTGTTCCTGATCTCATAGCAAACACCCCACCAATTAAAGTAAAAACCACAGTCGTTATCCAACCCAATGTTTTAGAATAAATTGCAATTTCTCCTTTAGAGAAACCAATTTCCTTATAAAATACAATGGACATCCTACCAAGAAATGCTTCCCCAATTTTGAATAAAAATACAAAACCTAGTATCCAAATAGCAATTGTAAATCCATTTTTTTTGAAAAAGCTAATTATTGGATTTCCGATAGTTCCTGATATGTATGCAACAAATTTACTTAATTTATTTGATGATCCTAGTTTTTCCTCAATTATTTTATCATTTTCCGATTGTTTTATTTGTCTTGAGTTATTACTTGGTTCGTGAACAAACATTAAAGCTATGTTCATCAAAATAACTATTCCGCCCAAAACTAAAAAAGTCGATTGCCAATAATCCTCAATACCAACATTTTCAAAAAACTCTGCTGTAAATAAAGCAATTACTCCACCAAGCTTATATCCTGTCCACCATCCTACAACAGCTACTGCAGCACCTGCTGCCATTGATTTTTCTTCATTAGCGTTAATTTGCTCAATTCTTAAAGCATCAACCGTTATATCTTGGGTTGCAGATGCAGTTGCAATAATTAATCCAACTCCAATAAGAAGAGCTAAATTTTGTGTAGGATTTATTACACTCCAAATTAATAAACTTAACAAAATAATTAATTGCATTAAAACTATCCACCCTCTTCTATGACCAATTTTTTTTGATAAATAAGGTATTTGAATTCTATCCACTAAAGGAGCCCATAAATAATTAAAAGCGTAAACACCAAATATCAAACCTGCCCATCCAATAGTTGATCTACTTAAACCCTCCTCTTTGAGCCATAAACTCAAACTGCTAGCAATTAAAACCCATGGAAAACCACTTATTGCTCCTAATAAAAGAATTCTTAACATTCTAATATCTCTGTAAACTAGTATTGACTCAGACCAGGATTGCTTTTTTTCAATCATTAAAATTTTCTCCAAAACGACGGGATAAATAAAACTAAAATTGCAAAAAGTTCAAGTCTACCTAGTATCATTGCAAAACTTAAAATCCATTTTGAATTATTAGAAATTTCCGAAAAATTTCCATTAGGACCAATGGTATCTCCTAGTCCAGGACCAACATTAGATATTGCTGTAGCAGCAGCTGATAACGCTGATACAAGATCAAGACCATTAATTGTTAATAAAGAGGTAACTATAAAAAAAATTATAAAGTATAAATATATAAACGAGATTACCGATGACATAAATTTTTCATCAATATTTTGTTTTTCATATTTCATATTAAATACTCCGTGAGGATATATTATTTTCTTTATCTGATTAGAAAAAAACTGATATAAGATTTGAACTCTAAATATTTTTATTCCACATGTCGTAGATCCTGCACATCCTCCAATAAACATGAGGATCAGAAAGAAAAATAGTGGGAAATTACCCCAACTACTGTAGTTTTCAGTGACATATCCGGTTCCAGTTAAAACAGATACAACATTAAATGAAACTGAAAGAAAATCTATTTCATAAAAATTTTTGTTAACTATTGAAAGATAAATAAACAAGAAAAATATGGAAAATATAACAATCTTAAAAAATAATTTAATTTGGCTATCTGATATAAATATTTTTTTATCTCCATTTAAAAACTTTAAGTAAACAATAAAAGGAATACTGCCTGATAAAATAAAAATTATAGAAGTTATTTCTATATATGAATTATTAAAATAGCCAATTGATTCATTATAATTAGAAAAACCTCCTGTTGCTATTGTAGTCATTGCATGAGTAAAACTATCAAAAAAATTCATTCCACAAATTTTGTATAAAATTGAACACAAAAAAGTAAGTGATAAATAAATTAAAATTAATCTAAGAGATATCTCCTTTGTTTTTGGTAGAACTTTCTCAGTTTTATCATTTGTTGATATTTTAAATAATTGCATACCACCTACATTCATTATTGGCATTAGTGTTATTGCCATGACAATAATTCCAATTCCACCTAACCATTGTAACATTGACCGCCATAGCAAGATACTTTTTGGTGTATCATTCAGGTTAGAAATTATTGTTGAACCCGTAGTAGTAATCCCAGACATACTCTCAAAAAAAGCATCAGTTAGAGACAAATTTATTTCAGAAAAAATAAATGGCAATGACCCAAATATTGCAATACTTAACCATGAAAGAGATGTAAGCAAAAAAGCTTGTTGTAAGTTTATTTTTTTGTCATGGTCTAAATTTGAGAGATAAAATAACATTCCGAATATTATTGTAGCTAAACCTGATACAATAAAACCTGAGTCTGATTCACTATATACTAATTGTATTAACACTGGGATTATCATTGATAAACCTAGAATAATTTGCAGCAAGCCTAGAGTAAAAAAAACTGTTTTGTAATTGGACATTTTGAATGAACATTATTTTATGGTAAATAAATTTCAACTCTATTAGAAAAAAATATAATAGTATTTATGGGGAAAATTTAGGTTAATTGTGCTAGACAAAGAAAACATCGAAAAAACAAACGCCTGGCCTTTCGTTGAGGCTAAAAAAATTTTAAGAGAAAGAAAAAAAAATATAGACAAAAAAGGTAAGATTATTTTGCAAACAGGCTATGGACCAAGTGGTTTACCGCATATAGGGACTTTTGGTGAGGTAGCTAGAACTTCAATGGTGGTAAATGCTCTAAATCACTTAACAGATCTCCCCAAAGAAATTATTACCTTTTCGGACGACATGGATGGTTTAAGAAAAATTCCAGATAATGTTCCGAATAAAGATATGTTAAATAAAAATCTAAATAAGCCCCTAACCAAAGTTCCGGATCCGTTCGGAAAATTTAATAGTTTTGGAGAGCATAATAATGAAATGTTAAAAAATTTTTTAAATAATTTTAAATTTAGCTATACCTTTCAAAGTTCTACAGAACTTTACAAAAAGGGTTTTTTCAATGAAACACTAATACTAATTTTAAATAATTTTAATGAAATTATGAATATCATTATTCCAACATTAGGAAAGGAAAGGCAAAAAACATACTCACCATTTTTACCTATATGTCCCAATACTGAAAAAGTACTAGAGATACCTGTTAAAGAAATTAAGAATAAAGAAAACAAAATTATATTTGATAATAATGGTAAAGATTTAGAGGCTAGTATTTTAGATGGTAATTGTAAACTACAATGGAAAGTTGATTGGGCAATGAGATGGTATGCATTAGATGTAGACTTTGAGATGTATGGAAAAGACCTTATTGAAAGTGCTATCCTATCAACAAAAATAATTAAAGTTCTAGGAAAAAATAATCCATCTGGATTTGCATATGAGTTATTTTTAGATGAAAAAGGCGAAAAGATATCTAAATCTAAAGGAAATGGAATCACAATTGATCAATGGCTTAAATACGCATCTCCAGAGAGCTTATCTCTTTTTATGTATCAAAACCCTAAGAGAGCAAAGAAACTTTATGATGAAGTTGTTTCAAAAGCTGTAGACGAATACTTAAATTTTATAGATAAAAGTAAGACGCAAGATGAATTACAGCTATTGTTAAATCCTGCATGGCATGTTCATAATGGCAAGGTTCCAAAAGAGGACATTATTATGAGTTTTTCAATGCTACTTAATTTAGTTGAGACAAGTAACGCGACGTCTAAAGAAATACTTTGGAAATTTGTTAAAAAATATAAAACCAACATAAATGAAAAAAATTTTCCAATTTTCGATCAATTAATTGGTTATGCAATTAAATATTTTGATGAAGTTATTAAGAAAACAAAAAAATATATAAAACCAAATAGTGAGGAGAGAAAAGCGCTAAATCAACTAGTAAAAAAACTTGAGAATTGTAATAATAAAATGACACCTGAGGAAATACAGACTGAAATATACACAGTTGGAAAAGAAAACGGATACAAAGATAAACTCAGAGATTGGTTTAAATTAATTTATCAGGTAACTTTTGGAGATGAAAATGGACCAAGAATGGGTTTTTTTATAAGCTTTTTTGGTTTAAGTGAGACAATTGAATTAATTAAAAATAAATTAAATAATGTTTGATATTTTAAGACCTTTTCTTTTTAAAATTAATCCTGAAACTGCACATTCTTTAGCAATAAATGCTTTAAAATTTGGGAACATTGCCTCTATCAAAATAAATAAATCTCCGAGAATAGAAACGTCAATATTTAATAAAAAAATACATTCTCCAATAGGTGTTGCAGCTGGTTTTGATAAGAATGCCGAAGTTTATAACTCTTTATTTAATTTAGGATTTGGATTTGTAGAAGTTGGAACCGTAACACCTAAACCACAATTTGGAAATCCAAGACCAAGAGTATTTAGATTAGAAGAAGACGAGGCTCTAATAAATAGATTAGGTTTTAACAATCAAGGATGTGAAGAAATTAGTTTGAGAATAAAAAAAAATAAACCTAAGGGTTTATTGGGAATAAACATTGGTCCAAATAAAGATTCAAGTGATAGAGTCGAAGACTACACTACATGCCTAAAAAAATTTATAAATCTTGCAAGTTATATCACGATTAATATATCTTCTCCTAATACTGAAAATCTTAGAGATTTTCATAAAACTAGTGAACTAAATAATTTAATCAAATCAATACTTGAAGAAAAAAATAATTCTAACTCAAGCACACCAATAGCAGTTAAAATTTCACCGGACTTATCATCAAATCAAGTAGAAAAAATTTCTCAAATATTAATAGATAATAAAATTGAAACTATAATTATCTCTAACTCGACTGATAGAAATAGAGAAGGTTTGACGAATATGAATAGATTTGAAAAAGGTGGATTATCAGGAAAGCCTATAGAAAAAATCTCTAACAGAATAATTAACGAGTTCTACAATCTCGTAGGAAAACAGATTAAGATCATCGGCGTAGGTGGCGTAGACTCTGCAAAAAGTGCATATGAGAAAATTTTAAGCGGTGCAACGCTAGTGCAACTTTACACAGGAATGGTTTATAGGGGTCCACGTATTGCAGCACAAATTAATAATGGATTAATTAAAATCTTAGAACAAGAAGGCATAAATAATATAAATGATGTGGTTGGATTAAAAAAATCAACTTGACGATTGATCCACGAAATTCTATATAAGCTTCACTATGTCAAAAAAATGCGAACTTACTGGTAAAATACCGCTTAAGGGTCATAACGTAAGTCATGCTAACAATAAGACAAAAAGAAAATTTTTACCTAATTTGAAAAAGGTTTATTTCAAAAGTGAAATTCTAAAAAGAAATTTCAGACTAACCGTTTCCAATGCAGGTGTCAGATCAGTTGATAAAAAAGGTAGTTTTGATGAATTCTTAAAATCTACAAAGACTAAATATTTGTCTTTAAGATTAAAAAAAATGAAAAAAACAATCCTTAATAAAACTGCTTAGTGAATAAAATATTCCTTACATTATCAATTTTGATGGGGTTAATTGTTTTAGCTTCAAATTTTCTTGTTCAGTTCCCTGTAAAAGCATATGGTCTTGAGGAAATACTAACTTATGGTGCCTTTAGCTATCCGATAGCATTTTTAATTACAGATTTAGCAAATAGGTCTTACGGAAAAATAGCTGCCAGAAAAATTGTTTATATTGGATTTGCTATAGGTATTAGCTTTACTCTTTTATTTTCAACTAATTTTACTGATTTAATATCTTTAAG
>ENA-OSEY01000349-OSEY01000349.1-marine-metagenome-genome-assembly--contig:-NODE-349-length-34274-cov-3.963096_pt1 | contig 34274 bp, 27 predicted proteins | sample MGYA00248465_ERZ534230 | MGnify/ENA primary metagenome ERZ534230 (study PRJEB26409, sample SAMN06344110) | marine metagenome | isolation source: Sea water from surface | place: Atlantic Ocean:Southern... | reverse complement strand
AGAACGCAGCAGGCATCAAAGAGCTGGAAAATGAGGTGAAAAGCTTCAGAAATGCCGACCCTGAAAAATCATCATCTGAAAGTGAACTCGATGCACTGAAGACATTCGTGGCTTATGGCAAGCTGTATGATGATGACGGCTTCAGGTACGTGGACGCCACAAAAGACCGAAAGGCGTTGAATGCTGTTTTTGATTGGGAAGCCAACGGTGATGAAGGCATGCTTGTTCTGTATAAGCAGGGTTTGTTCGCAGAAGCGACCATCAATGTTGCCAAGAAGCCCGATAGCTGTGACGCCCTTTATGAAGGTTATAGAGATGTCTACGAGATGGAATACAAAGGGATTACATTCCAGACATTCAATCACCTTTGTCTAAAGAGCGCGGGTGTTCAGTTGTACCTCCATCATATTGAGATGGGGGCTCCCGGCCGGGCGCAGGCAAGTTCGTCCCCAGCGAATTCATATATTTTGAAGGCGTGGACGATGCGACCGTGCTTGAATATTTCATTGAAGCAAATCCGAGCACCAGGATTATCCATTCCAGCTATTGATCGGCCTTTGCACCAAAGGACTCATCGCCGAATGGGCAGAATTCCGAAACAGGCGATCAAACCGATCACCAGATCGTGCTGCGTCTGCTTAAACCGGTCCTTTTCCACCCGGCAGTTCAGCCGTGTTGCGGCTCGCCCTATGTCGGGTCACGCGCCTTCCTGTCCCGCGAAACAGCCGGCCAGATGCCCCAGTGCCAGTGCCGTCAGCAGGCCGTTGCCGGACAGATAGCCAGAAACGTCGGGACCTGACACGCCGCAGGCCGCACCGCCACAGGCGAACAGGCTGTCGAACACCGAACCGTCTGCCCGCTTTACCCGCGCATGGTCATCCACCAGCAGGCCTCCCTGCGTATGGAACAACGCACCAGTGACCCGCACCGCGCAATAGGGTGCCCGCAACAAGGTATCCGCCGAGAACTGCCGCCCGAATCCGTCTGGTTCGCCGCTCTCGGCAAGCAGGCCTGCTTCATTCAGTGTTGCCTCAAGCGCGTCGCTGTCGATCCCGATGCGCGTTGCCAGCTCGGCTGGGCTGTTCGCGACGATAACCGCACCGTTCTCCTCGGCGTTGCGGAAATCCTCGAATTTCCGGCCAAGCTGCTGCAGGCGGCCGTCAAAGATGTTGAAAGCCGTCTGTTCCGGCTGCGCCAGCACCGCCACCGCCTGTTCGGAATATCCCTGATGCTCGTTCGAGAAACGGCGGCCCTCGAGATTGACCTGTATGCCGCCCTCCATCATCAGCGCCCAGGTGACGAGAATGCCATGCGGGTGCGCGACAGAACCATGCCCCTGATATCCAGACAGATGCGTCGGGACGGCTCCGATCTTCTCACCCCACAGGATGGCCTCTCCCTGATTGCCGGGATGCCCGAAATAGAGCGCGTCCTTCATTTCCGGGATATGCCGCGCGACGAGGTCGGGATTGCCGCCATAGCCGTTGCAGGCAAGGATGGTCCGCCTCGCGGCGATCGCCTCAATCGCGCCATCCGGCCGCTGGCAACGCGCGCCGATCACATCCCCGCCTTCCGACAGGAAAAGATCCGTAACGCGCGCGCCTGTCACAATAATGGTGTCGGTTGCCGACACCGCCTGTTCAAGCCTCGTAATCAACCCCTGCCCGGTCACCTCTGGCACAGCATGCATGCGGTGGTGGCTGTGGCTTGGGTAGAGAAAATCATCAAGCACATGGAACGGGATACCGTGGCTGTCGGCCAGCCAGTCGATGGTCTTGGGAATCTGCGCCACGATGGTGCGCACATAATCCGGATCGGCCCTGTTCTTGTTCTTTGCCATGATATCGCCGACAAAGACGTCCTCGCTGTCGGATATGGACTGCGCGGCCTGAGCTTTTGTGCCCGCCGCCGGCACCAGCCCCGAGGACAACGCTGTCGAGCCGGAAAGCTGGGTATCACGCTCGGCAACAAGCACCGACTCCCCGGCCTCGCTGGCGGCAAGCGCTGCCGTCAGGCCGGCCGCCCCACCACCGATGATCAGGCAGTCGATTTCGATTCCGGCTTCGATGCTGTCACTGACGATCACACCTGCCATATGTCTTCAGCTCCCGCTGAACAGCGCCTGTGCCTCGGCGATGCTCATCGTCTTCCCGACCGTCGCCAGCGCCTTGATCGCCGTGTCATGCGTTTCCGGGGAAAAGGCGGCACACCCGTCATGCAGCGTGATGGTGTTGAAATCCCGCACATGCGCGTCGCGAACGGTCGAGGCCACGCCGCCATTTGTGACAATGCCGCAAACCATCAATGTCCTGATGCCGGCACGACTGAGAACAAACTCCATCCTCGTCTGGTAAAATGCTGAATAAGCGACTTTTTCAACAACCAGGTCCGCCGGCTGAAGTTCATCAACAAGGGAGTGGCCCCAGCCCCCGGGAACGAAATCGCCGGTTGTCAGGAATGGCCTGAGCGTTTTCAGATGTGGCGAGATGAAAGGGGCTCCGCCACGTCCGGGGATCAGGCTGAACTGGGTCGAGACAACCCATCCTCCGGCTTGCCGCACGGCATCGAGAAGCGGACTGATCCGGGACGGCAGGGCGGCAATCTCCGGACTGCTGGTGCCGGACCGCCCATAGGCACCTTCCGGATGCAGGAAATCATTTTGCAGATCGACGATCAGTACCGCGGTTGAAGCGGCATCGAAGGTGCTGTCCGACATGTCTATTCCTGCTCCTTGATGATGATGTTGCCAAGATCGTCCACACGGGCGGCGAGTCCCGGATCGACATAGATGGTGGCATCGGGTTGGACCAGCAGACAGGGCCCGTTCACGACGGCACCGGCAGGAAGACGCAGCCTGTCGATGATCGCCCCGTCATGCCACTGGCCGCCGGCAAAAATCTTCTGATCGGCCAGATGGCAGTCATTTGCAGACGCCGCACGCTCGCCACGCGCCAGGCTGGCGATGTCCACCTCGGGACGTTTGCCGATCACCGAAAGCCGAAGATTCAGCACGCGCACCGGTATGTTTTCAAGCAGGCGGCCATAAGTGCGCCTGTAGCTTGCGTCGAAGGCGGCGCGGATGGCCTCTGTTGTAATCCCATTATCCGATACCGGCAGGGGAACGGCCACGGCATGAGTCTGGCCAAGATAGAGCATGTCGAGTTCGATCACCGCTTCGAGGCCGTCGATTGACGCCTTCGAGCGTTTGATGACCTCTTCGGAGGAGGCGGTGATCTCGGCAATCATCGCTGTCAGCGCCTCGCAATCAAGGGTGTCCAGCATCCTGTTGAGTGTGCGCACCTCGTCATGACGCAGGTCCGACATCACGCAGCCAAGCGCCGAATTGACGCCCGGGAACCGCGGCACGATCGCTGCCGCCAGACCGATTTCGCGCACCAGCGCCCCGGCATGAAGCGCGCCTCCCCCGCCAAACGGCATCGCAGCAAAGCGTTTCGGATCATGACCCCGCTCAATCGAGATCAAGCGAATGGCGCCTGCCATTTTCGCATTGGCGACGCGAATGATCGCCTCGGCGGCCTCTTCCACCGAAATCCCGAGCGGACCGGCAATGTGCCTGTCGATGGCGGCGGCGGCCGCCTCGCTGTCCAGCCTTGTCAGCTTGTCGCCGATCGGGTTGCGGGCGTCGATGCGGCCCAGAACCAGATTGGCGTCCGTGACGGTCGGGCGGTCATTGCCAAGTCCATAACAGACGGGTCCCGGATCCGACCCCGCGCTCTGCGGCCCGATATCCAGCAGGCCGGTCTCGTCGATATGGGCGATTGATCCGCCGCCTGCCCCGATCGTCGTCATCTCGATCATCGGTGTACGGACCACCATGCCGAAATCGATGCTGGCCTGCGACGTCAGCGTGTTCTGCCCGTCGGCGACAAGCGATACATCAAAGGATGTGCCGCCCATGTCTCCGGTGATGACATTCTCGAAACCGGCGGCGCTGGCGATGCGGCGCGCGGCCACGACGCCGGCCGCCGGGCCGGACAGCGCAGTTCGCACCGGCAGCGCCTTAGCCGTATCGACCGACATGACACCGCCATTGGACTGCACGATCAGGATTTCCGCCGGCGCTCCCTCGCCTTCCAGCCGTTCCTCAAGCCGTGCCAAATAGTTCGCGACGACCGGCTGCAGATAGGCATTCAGGCTCGCGGTCGAGCAGCGCTCGAACTCGCGGATTTCAGGCAGGATCTCGGTCGCTACGCTGACATGCCCGTTTGGCCAGGCATCACGCAGGACCTCGGCAGCGCGCGCCTCGTTTTCGCCATTCGCATAGCCATTGATGAAGAACAGGCAGACCGCCTCGCACCCCTGCTCCAACAGCGCCATCGCCGCCGCACGAATCTCGTCCGGATCGACCGGTGTCGCGACCTCGCCGCTGGCCAGCGTGCGCTCGGCAACCTCGAGACGGCTCTGCCGTTCGATCACCGGCGTGTACTGGCCCCACAGGCCCCAGGTGGTCGGCCGGTCGCGGCGGCGCATTTCCAACACATCGCGGAAACCCGCCGTGGTGATGATGCCGGCCTTGGCGCCCTTGCGTTCAAGCAGGGCATTGGTCGCCACTGTCGTGCCATGGATGATCGTCGAGACAGCGCCAAGATCGTCGGTCGCGGCCTTGATGCCGCCAAGGAAGCCTGCCGACTGGTCGCCGCGGGTCGAGGGCACCTTTGCGACACGCACTTCGCCGGTGTTTTCGTCAAGCGCGAGAATATCGGTAAATGTGCCGCCGACATCGACGCCGATCACGATGGATTTGCTCATGATCCCGCTCCCTTGCCGGCAGATGTGACATATCCTTGCGCAACGTCATGTGCTTTCTGTTCGCTCGAACGTGTTGCCGCATCGCCATAGCCGCCACCGCCAGGCGTCTCCAACCGCACCCGTTGGCCGCGCTTCAGCCTGATGCCCGTCATCTTCGAGACAAGCGGCGGAGATTCACGCCCATCGACGGCGTCGGGGCTGTCGCTGTCGAAATAGAACCTGTTCGGCGCACCAGATCCGCCGCCGGCCACACCAGGCGGTGCGTATTTGCCGCGTTCACCGAACAGGAAGGCCGTGGCGGATTCTTCCAGCAACTCGATTTCATACACCGCGCCCAAACCGCCCCGGTGCTGCCCTTCGCCGCCGGAATCCGCACGAAGCGCCCATTGCGTGAAGGCCACCGGATAGGCGGCCTCGAGAATCTCCAGCGGCGGAATGGTGGCAGTGCTGATCGGCGCGTTGCCATGGTTCAACCCGTCCCCTTCAGGATGGCCGCCATGGCCGCCGCCGAAGAACGAGAACATGACCCAGCGGCTGCCATCGCCGCGATGGCCGGCCAGAGACAGCGCGTTGATCGTGCCATAGGCACAGCCATTAACCCGTTCCGGCGCGACATGCTGGAAGGCCTGGAACATCACATCGATCAGGCGGAGGATGGTCTCCGTATAGCCGCCCACCGGCTTTGGCGCGGTGACGCTGAGGAAGCTGTCCTCAGGAATGATGAATTCCACCGGCTGCAGGACGCCGGCATTCGCCGGCACATCGGTGAAGATATGTTTCAGCGCCACATAGGTGGCGGCGATGGTCGTCGAGCGCGAGATATTCACCGGACCGGCGCAGGCCGGGCTCGACCGGCTGAAATCAATGGTCAGGCGGTCTTCCGATATCGTCATGTCGACGGCAAGGGTCAGCACATCATCGCTGACACCGTCATTGTCCAGATAGTCCTCAACCGAGATGGTGCCGTCCGGCAGCGCCGCAAGGTGGTCGCGCATCATGCGGTCAGCACGCTGCCTGAGAAGTTTCAGAGCTGCGGACACATCGGTCTCGCCATATTCGTCCAGCAGGTCGGCAAGGCGCTGGTGGCCGAGGTCGAGCGCGTTGATCTGGGCATTCATATCGCCATAAAGCGAATTGGGAAGGCGCGAATTGGCTGACAGGATCGCGACGATATCGCTTTTCAGCACCCCCGCCTCAAACAGCTTCACGGGTGGAATCAGCATGCCTTCCTGAAAGGATTCAGTGGCTTGCGGGTTATAATTGCCAGGAACATTTCCCCCGACATCATGCCAGTGACCAACAGAGGCGAGATAGCAGAAGATCTCTCCGTTCCTGAAGATCGGCTTCACAAGCCGGAAATCCGAGAGGTGCGTACCGCCGTCGTAGGGATCATTGAAAATGAACACATCGCCATCCGCAACGCCGCCGTCACGCTCTACCCGCTCGATCACGGCCTTCACCGCAAAGGCCATCACCCCGACAAAGATCGGAAGCCCCGATTTGCCCTGAACAAGGGTTTCGCCTGTCTGCGCGTCATAGATGCCGTGGCTGGCATCATGCGCCTCGGCAATGATCGGGTTGAAGGCGGAGCGGAAGAGTGTTGCATCCATCTCGTCGGCGATCTGTTCGAGACGGCCTTTGAGAATGGCAAGTGTCACCGGATCCATTTTAATAGAAGTCATGAAAATTCAGTCCGTTGAGTCAATGTCTTCATATGTCTTGCCAAGCTCCAGAAGCGCGCTGGTTTCAATGATCTCGTTCAAACCGTTGAAATCATGCATCCGGTCGGCAAAGCCGGCATTGCTTCCGTCGGCCAGCAGGCCCTCGTAATAAGCCTGAAGATGCCGGGAAATCGCCCGCACCGCACCGCCGGGGAAAATCGCAATGCTGTAGCCGAGCGCGGCAAGATCGTCGGCCGACTTGATCGGCGTCTTGCCACCTTCGACCATATTGGCAAGAAGCGGCACACGTCCGGCGAACCGGCCGCAAAGAACCTGCATCTCCTCGATCGATTGCGGCGCCTCGACAAACAGCACATCGGCACCGGCCTCTTGATAGGCTTCGGCCCTGTCCATAGCCGCCTCGAGACCCTCGACGGCGCGGGCATCGGTGCGCGCGATGATCAAAGTGTCATCGCTCCGGCGTGCATCGAGCGCCGCCTTCACCTTGCCCACCATCTCGCCGCAGGGAATAAGTTTCTTGCCGTCCAGATGACCGCAGCGCTTCGGGAATGACTGGTCCTCAAGCTGGATGGCGGCTGCCCCGGCGCGCTCGAAATACCGCACCGTGCGCTGTGTGTTGAGCGCATTTCCGAACCCGTTATCGGCATCGACGATCACCGGCGTTTCGATACGGTCGGTGATAGCGGCAAGCGTATCATTCACCTCGGACACGCTGACAAGGCCGATGTCGGAGCGTCCGAAGCGGGTATAGGCAAGGCTGGCGCCTGAGAGATATACGGCCTTTGCCCCCGTCTGTGTCGCGATCAGGCCCGACAGCGCGTCATAGATCCCCGGAGCAAGGAGGATGCCGCCCTTCCCCATCAGTTCCCGTATCGTCATCAGGCACCCTCCGCCGCTGCTGTCGTCTGAAAGCGCTTTTCCAGATGCGGGATCAGCCCGCCATCCAGAATCATGTCACGCAGGAAATCGGGCAACGGCTCGAGCGAAAGAACCTCGCCCGAAGCCGGAAGTGTCACCGAGGCGCTGTCGAAATCGAAAGTGATCTCGGCGCCGTCCGTCAGCCCGGGATGCGCGTGCAACCCGGCATCTATGGTGAAGACCGGCAGGCCGAGATTGATCGCGTTGCGGTAGAAAATACCGGCGAAGCTGGGGGCGATCACGGCAGAAATGCCAAGATGCTTCAGCACCTCGGCAGCCTGCTCGCGCGACGAGCCGACGCCCATATTCGGCGCACCGAGCATCACATCGCCAGGACGCACATTGCTGGCAAATTTGGGCCTCACAGCCTCGAGGCAATGCATCGCCAGTTCCGCCAGCGGGGATTTCATGTATTTGCCAGGAGCAAGGACATCGGTATCGATGGTGTCGTCGAACCGCCAGAGACGCGCCATCTGTCAGCCCTCCATGATCTCGCGCGGGTCGCGCATGGTTCCGGTCACCGCAGAGGCGGCAACCGTGTAGGGCGACGCCAGATAAACCTGCGAGCCGGGCGCGCCCATCCGGCCCTTGAAATTACGCGCTGTCGAGGACAGGCAGACCTCGTCTTCGGCAAGCCGGTCGTCGCCGTATCCTGCGCAGATGCCGCAGCTGTTCGCGAGGAACTGCGCACCTGCCTCCTCGAGGATCGACATGATGCCCTCGTCAGCGGCACGGTCCTGGTCCTGCTTGCTGGCCGGCGCGACCTTCAGGGTAATGCCGCTGGCGATGCGCCGCCCCTTCAGCACGCTGGCGGCGGCTGCCAGATCGACATATTTAGCGCCGGTACATGCCCCGATATAGGCGACATCGAATTTCGTATTCTCGAATTCCGCGGCATCGGCGGCATTTGCCGGCGAATGCGGGGCAGCGATCTGCGGCGCGAGTTCCGCCGCATCAAAGGTGAGGTGGTCTTCGGGCTTGTCCGCGGCTTCGATGGCGTAGTCCGCCCAGTCTTCGGCAAGCGTGCCGCCGGCGGCGCGAACATAATCCGCGGTTATCTCGTCCGGAGCGATAAGCCCGGCCTGCGCGCCAAGCTCTGCAGCCATGTTGGACATGGTCATGCGTTCCTGCATCGACAAATTCCTGATGGCCGTGCCGGCATACTGGATGGCCTGATACCGGCCGCCACCCATGCCGATCTCGCCGCAGACGGCCAGCATCATGTCCTTGGCCGTGACGCAGGCACCAAGACTGTTGTTCCACTGGATCAGGATGGTTTCGGGAACGCGGAGCCAGATTTCACCCGTAGCTAGTACCCCTGCCATCTCGGTCGCGCCGACGCCGAACATATAGGCACCGAAGGCACCGCCGGTCGGCGAATGGCTGTCACCGCCGACGCAGAACATGCCGGGCGACAGATGTCCGCGTTCCGGCAGCACAACATGGCAGATGCCCTGCTGGTCATAGAAATTGGCGATCTCCTCGTCCCGGACCCATTGGCGGGTCAGCGCCTGGATGGCGCGGGTCTCTTCGGTATCGGCCGGAACATAGTGATCGGTGACCACAACCACCCGGTCCCTGTCCCAGACGCGGCGCCCGAGCCGCTCCAGCATCGGCTTCACCCGGCGCGGGCCGCCGGAATCATGGATCATTGCCAGATCGACCTTGCAGATGACAACATCGCCTGCCGAGACGCCGGACTGCCCGGCGGCGCGGGCGATCAGTTTTCGGGCAAGAGTTTCCATGAAAAAACCGTAGCATAAAATGAAAGCAGACCATCATTTTTGACGGCCCTGTTGCCTCTACATTAGAGTATCCAAGGTCCTGTATTTCAACAAACACCCGGCAAGGAGGGACAAGATGCCGCTGATCGAATGCACGCTGATCAAGGGATATGACGCCGAAGTCAGGAAAAGGCTTGCCGAACGCGTGACCGACGCGGCCTGTTCCTCAATCGGCGCGGCATCGGATTTCGTGACGGTGACAATCAAGGAAGTGGATCCCGACAACTACATGCGCGGGCGCACGAGCCGGGTGCCGGCATCTGCCCCGAGACCGGCCGAAGAGATTGTCCGCGGCTTTCTGGCGGCGATGGAAGCGCGCGATCTTGATGCAGCGAAGGCCCATCTGGCAGATAATTTCACCATGACCTTTCCCGGGAACGCACGCTTTAAAGAGCTTGGCGAGCTGGTGGCGTGGGCCCGCCAGCGGTATCAGTCGGTGAAGAAGAGCTATGAAGGATTCGATACCGCCTTTCACGGCACCCGTTCGACGGTCTTCTGCTTCGGCACCCTCTCCGGCAGCTGGCTGGACGGCACCGGGTTCAGCGGCATCCGGTTCTTAGACAGGTTTGAACTGGAGGGAGAGACCATTGTCTCGCAGATGGTCTGGAACGACATGGCGGAAATGAAACCGGCATGAGCAGCCTTCAACAGCTGGTCCTGACCTATTTTCGCGGTGTCGACGAACAGGATCCCGGCCTCATCTTCGAGACGCTCGCCCCGGACTGCGTGTTCTCCGTCGAGACGCATGGCGTCGAACTGCAAGGACATAAGGAGATCCAGGGCATGTTCGACAGGCTGTGGTCGCATCACGCTGCTGTCAGGCACGATCGGTTCCATTTTGTCGATGCCGGCAACGGCGCAGACATCGCTGTGCGCTTCCGCGTGACCAACACGCTCCCCGACGGCAGCCTTGTCTATAAATCCAACTGCAATTTCTTCACAGCAAGGGACGGACTGTTCACCGAGGTCCGTGTCTATATGGCGGGCGAGAACACACTCGACCGGCAGGGGTGACCTGAGCCGGACCTAAGTCCGCCCTAATGGTCGAAAGTACCGGCTGCCGCCATCATGGCGGCAATCATCTCGGTCCGTGGCACCGGAGAGGCAGGATAGGCGGCGCGGCTGTGTGACAGGCCGAGGCCCAGCATCACCTCAACCAGCTTGTAGGTCAGCGGCCCGGGGTTGATCACCGGCACATCAAGCCTCTCGCTCAGGAACTGATGCGCCTGATGCATCGTCGTCGATCCCAGAAGAATGACCTCGGCTCCGTCCTCGGCGATGGCGGCCTCGGCCTCGGCCAACAGCAGCGGAAAAATATCCTCTTCCTTGCCGGCAAGAAGGGCCTGGTTGTCCGGCGCGACATCGATCGAGCGGATCGAGGCGACATGGTCCCTGATACCAAGTTCGCCAATGGTCTTCTTATACAGGTGGAACCAGTGCTTCCACATGGTGACAACCGAGAAGCGACTTCCCAACAGCATCGCTGTCAGCATCGAGGCACGGCCGGGACCTATCACAGGAATATCCAGCACCGAGCGAAGAGCTGCCACGCCGGAATCACTCATCGTGTCGACGCAGACAGCACCGAACCCCTCCTCCTGTGCCGACTGGCCGACTTCGAGGATGCTGATATCGGCAAGTGCCATATCAGCCTCGCTAACATAGTTTCGGGGCGCAGCCTTTGTTGATCTAAAGGTGAAGCGCAGGTCGCGTCCCAGCTTAACTGCATCCAGCTGTGCGCGCCGCTTTGCCAGATTGTTTTCCGACATCGGAAAAGGAACAATTACGAGAACATGATCCATCGACGGCTATTCCTCTGTCATTGATGAAAACCTGCTAACAAAAGCCTGGCCTTAAATCATCATGCCGGGCGCCAAAACTAAAAATGAACGTAAATTTTAGACAAAAGTGCTTTGGTTATGGCCGAGAACAAGAATAGTGGCGTCTGATCCAAACCCCCTTGCATGCAGCCAATCTGTTGCTCAGCTCATAGGTAGCTCTGGTAATATTCAGCAGTTCTTCGGTCAAATTCAAAAGCGGCCACATACGGCGCAAAACTTGTCATTACTTGACCAGATTCGGCAGATACAGAGCTACATCCGGGAAAATCACCATGAGGATGACCACCGCGATAGCGCAAAGAATAAAGGGAATCCCCGCCATATAAATTTCGGTCATCTTGGTATCAGGTGGTGCAACACCCTTCATTACAAAAAGCAGCAGACCAAAAGGTGGTGTCGTAAAACTGATTTCTAGAGCAAGCAGAACTATCACACCGAACCAAATCAGATCGAAGTCAAGCTGAGCTGCTAGCGGAAAGAAGATCGGAACAGTAAGCAGCATCATAGACAGCTGGTCCATGAACATACCAAGGACTAGAAGGATGCCAAACATGATGAATAGCATACTTAGCGGTGAAAGCTCAAAGCTAACAGCCCATTCGAGTAAGCCGGCACTGGCGCCCGAAAAGGCTAGCAAAGCGCTAAAGGTGGCTGACCCAAATATAATGAGGAAGGCCATAACAGTGACACGTAATGCGCCAGCGGTGGAATCCACTATGACCTTGAAATTGAGTGACCGGTAGAGAGCGCACAGAGCTAAAATACCAAGACAGCCAAAGGCAGCCGACTCCGATGGCGTTGCGATGCCGAACATGATAAGCAGTATCACTCCAATAATGACCGATAACATGGGCAGCACGTCGCGAACAAACATCTTCAGCCTTTGCGAGAGGGGTGGGAGATCCACGTCATAGACAGGCGCTGCATCAGGGTCGATACGACACTGAAACCAAATCAGAGCTACATACATGGTGGCAAGAATAATGCCCGGCATAATCCCACCGATCAGCAGCTTGCCAATATCAAGCTGTGCCAGAGTGCCGAGCAGCACCGCTAGCGCAGAAGGCGGAATTAACATGGCAAGCCCACCCGTGCCTAGAATGGGGCCAATCGACATATGTTTCTTGTATCCGCGCCGTGACATTTCTGGAACCATCAATGATCCCAGCAGCGCGGTAGACCCCATGGAAGAACCCGAGAGAGTGGCAAAAGCGGTGCCACCGGCAACCGTGACGTAAGACAGACGCCCCGGCACCCGGCCCATTAGCACCTCAACAGCTCCAAACATGCGGTTAGCCAAACCGCCATAGAAGAACAGCTCTCCCATCAGAAGGAACATTGGCACTGGAATTAGGTTGAATGTTGTCAGCGACGGAAAGGCATTGTTGATTAGCTGACCAATTCCACGTGACGCCTGTAGTTCCAGCGCGCCGTAACCACCCATGAAATAGATAGCGCCAAGAATATTCGCTCCAATAAAGGCAATTGCCACCGGCAACCCAATCAGCATAAGCGCTAGAACTGTGCCAAGAAGAAATAAAGTGGCTTCATACCATTCCATGACGGCCGTTTTCCTTAATCCAATGTGGTGCTACTCATGCATGCCAGCTTCACCAGTATGAAGTGTGTCATCACCAAAAATGTATCGAGTAAATTGCAGTGCCATCATGCCGAAACAGACCGGCATGGAAATCATCAGGATCCAACGCGGCATATCCAGAGACCGCATGTCGATCTCGTCACGTACATAGCTACGCACTGTTACCTCTCCAGCATAGTAAGCCACCACCGCACAAATCAGCACGGCTAGCGCCACAATGCATCGCGAAAAGGCCGGCCTAACATTTTCTGGAACGACAGCAGTGAGTAGTTCTATGTACACATGCCCTTTCAGCCGTACCAACCAAGGCGCGCCAAACATGGTGATGTATAAAAGACCGTATTCAATGAAAGTGAATATGTGAGATGAGCCAAACATAAAAACAGAGCGGGCAATAACCTGAAACACGATAGCGAGAAAAATCCAGGCTAAATAAAGCCCGGCTATAAGGGCTAATCCATCAGTTACCCGGTCAAGCCAACGATAGAAAACAGTCATGGAAGACCCCTTGCCTAAATCCCATTTCTTGTCGAGAAAGGCCGGCCCGCACAAAAATGCAGGCCGACCAGAAGCTTTTGATCAGTTTGGCGCGTAAAGTGCGCGAAGCTTGGCCACATCCCCGCTGCTACCTTTTTCTTCCATCCGACCAGTCAAACGGGCCCAAACAGAATCATAGGCAAGTGCGAGATAATTGGCCTCACCCTTAGCCGAGTGTGACACAAACTTCATACCACCATCAGCATAAGCCTTCATGTAGTCAGCCGTGTCGGCGGCACGATCAGCAGCTGACTTAACCTCCCACTCGATGGCTACATCCTGCAGCACTTTCTTTGCCTCGGGACTCATCGCATTCCAGCGGTCAAGATTGACGATGATGCCAAGGTCTGTCGAATAGAACGATGGCTGCACCATATATTTCACGAATTTGTCCCACTTCAGGTCGGTGATTCCGATGCTTGTCCATGGCACAGCATCAATCACACCTTTTTCAAGCGCGCCATAAGCCTCGGTCGACGGCATCGGTGATGTCGTAGCCTCAAGTGACTTCAGGAACGCAGTATAAATGGGATTGTCACGAATTTTTACGCCACCAAGGTCAAGAACCCCGTCCGCTGAGCGGAATTTTGGTTCGTTGACTGTGAAAATGTTGAAGCCAACACCAGAATCGATCCAGGCCAGATATTTGACATTAAAACGCTTCTGGTGGGCAGCGTCCATCATGGCTGTACCGCCATTAGCTCGGGTCGTCGCAGCATCGTTTTTTGAGGCAACCATGGCGTCAATCTCAGGGACCTCGGCACCGTAAAAGGACCCAGGTGTGTGAACCATATCAACAACTCCGTCGCGAACTGCTTTTGGCTGCTCGAACATCTTAATAGCTTCTGGACCGCCCTTTACTTTGATCTGGACAACGCCGGCGCCACGCTCATTCACGGCATCGACATATTCAAGGAACGTCTTGGTATAGACAAGAAACGGCGGGAAAGCGTGAACAGCTGTCAAAACCTCTTCTGCAATAGCCGTTTTGATTGTGAGGGTAGAACCCACAGCCGCAGCCGCGAGTAATGTGACCAAACGTTTCATTATTTCACTCCCTATCTAATTCATTTTATTGCATCAGCTTCACCTCGCTAGCGAGTTTGATCAACTGTTGCTGAACGATTGACGCTTAAATTATTCGGAGGGTCAAGCGGTTTACCAAGGCACTAGCGCCAGCGACCGTCCTGATTTGCCTTCACACTCCAACTCATTTTAAATCGCGCATTTTGTTTGTTGATAAAACGGGCTTTTCCCTGTGAGAGACGATCAGTCTGCCTTAAGTCAGGGCCATCCAGGGAAACTATGCTGGCTGTCAATCAAACTGTCTTTGCCTACCGGTTGGCAAAGGACGTTAAATTTTGACGTTAAATTTCGCATCGAAAGAAATGGCAACGCTTGCAGTCGTCTACTTTATTTTCAACTAGAAAGATCGCCGTTGTTCAGTCACTCTGCAGAATTGATTATTGTATAATTTGGGGCATTGGCAAGGCGGACATTTTGGCAGAACGGTCATTCAGAAAAGAAGTTCAGCAGCTGCGAATCGGAAAGGGTGAGGTGTTTCGTGGAGAGGGTATCCTGGCTATCACCAAGGCACTGCTGGAAAATGGTGTCGGCTATGTTGGGGGCTATCAGGGAGCACCAATCAGTCACCTGATGGATGTTCTAGCCGATGCTGAGGAAATTCTTGGCGAGCTTGGGGTGCGGTTTGAGTCTTCTGCATCTGAAGCAAGCGCTGCTGCTTCGCTAGCCGCATCAGTGCATTATCCGATCCGTGGTGCCATAACCTTTAAATCGACCGCCGGCACCAATGTTGCCTGCGACGCCCTTGCCAATCTGGCGTCAAGCGGAGTGACAGGTGGCACGCTGATTATTGTTGGCGAGGACTACGGTGAGGGCAGTTCGATAATGCAAGAACGCAGCCATGCCTTCGCGATGAAATCACAGATATGGCTGCTTGACCCACGCCCCAATCTACCATCAATCACGGCAGCAGTTGGCCATGCATTCGCCCTATCTGAGGCATCAAACACACCCGTCATGCTGGAGGTGCGAATTCGCAGTTGCCATGTGTATGGCAGTTTTGTCGCCACCGACAACAAGCGACCCGAATTTACGGTGCAAGACGCGCTAGACAATCCGAGGCGCGATACGGCACGTGTTGTACTGCCACCAGCATCATTTGTGCATGAGCGTGAAAAATACGAAAAAAGGCTTCCAGCCGCGATTGAATATATAGTTCGCAATGGGCTGAATGAATTCTTTGGACCTGATGACAAGCCCATTGGCATCGTGCTGCAGGGAGGTATGTATAACGGAATCATCCGTGCGCTGCAGCGTCTGGGGTTGGCCGATGTCTATGGCGAAAGCGCCATTCCTCTCTATGTGCTAAATGTGACCTACCCGTTGTTACAAGACCAGTTTCTCGACTTCTGTAGGACAAAAGACCATGTGCTGATCATCGAAGAGGGTCAGCCGGATTTCATTGAGGAAGCACTGCGCGCGATGCTGCATCGAGCAGGACTTTCGATCACTGTATCGGGAAAAGATATGCTGCCAATGGCGGGCGAATATACCGGTGCAGTAATGCTGGACGGCCTGACAGCATTTTTGTCGAAGGCTGCTCCGCAGATGCTGGCTGACAGTCTGCGCGCGCCCAACAAACCGGGAGCCGATCCCGAAATACCAGATCTTTCAGCGACAGTGCCACCGCGCCCACCTGGCTTTTGCACAGGATGTCCTGAACGCCCAATTTTTGCTGCGTTGAAACTGGCTGAACAACGTCATGGGCCCTTTCAGGTTACAGGCGATATAGGCTGTCATCTGTTTGGCTCGTTGCCGCCATTTAATATTGGCGGCACCACGATGGGATACGGGCTAGGGCCTGCATCCAATTCTGCTTTTCATGGCGGTGATGGGACTAAACGACCCATTTCGATCCTTGGAGATGGTGGCTTCTGGCACAATGGCCTTAACAGCTCTATTGGTAATGCTGTCTATAACATGGGTGACGGAATTACAGTTGTTGTCGACAATTTCTATTCGGCAGCTACGGGCGGGCAGGATTTGCTGTCCTCGCGCGCTGACAATGCCAAACGCTACACCAAACACCCGATCACCAAAGCAGTTGAAGGCGTTGGCGTGGAATGGGTACGGCAGGTCGATAGAACCTATGATGTCACCAAAATGCGCGCTGTCGTTGAGGAGGCGCTTACCACCTCATACAGCGGTCCAAAAGTGATCGTCGCGTCATCGGAATGCATGTTGAACAAACAACGGCGTGAAAAGCCAAAGATGCAAAAGGCAATAACTGACGGCAGCCGCGCGGTGAAGCCAAAATTCGGTATTGATGAGGATGTCTGCACCGGTGATCATGCCTGTATGAGGTTATCAGGTTGTCCTTCGCTGACCCTCAAAAAATTGGATGATCCTTTGCGCGACGATCCAGTGGCCCATATCGACCAGAGCTGTGTTGGCTGCGGTAATTGTGGCGAGGTAGCGGATGCCGCTGTGCTGTGTCCCTCCTTCTATCAGGCTGATCTTGTTTATAACCCAAGCAACGGCGAACGAATAATGGCGCGTCTGCGCCGGCTTGTCATCGGATGGTTTCAAAATCGCCGCGCCACCCGCCGCTTGCAGTTTGAACCTCCGGTCTGAAGATGGCAGAAAAGGCGACGGCACTAGATAACATTATCAAGCTGGCGGTCATGGCTGTTGGTGGCCAGGGCGGTGGCGTTCTGACAAATTGGATTGTCGATCTAGCTGAGGCCAATGGCTATGCGGTTCAGGCAACTTCGGTAGCCGGTGTCGCTCAGAGAACCGGGACTACTATCTATTATATCGAAATGCTTCCCGATACGGGTCGCCAGCCCGTCTTTGCTCTTAGCCCAGTAGAAGCCGATGTTGACATCGTGATTGCTGCTGAATGGATGGAGGCTGGTCGGGCCATCATGCGTGGCTTTGTCTCGCCTGATCGCACCGTGCTTATCGCATCGTCGCACCGCGCACTTGCAGAAGTCGAGAAAGCTGTTCCAGGAAATGGCATTGCCGATGATACGGAAGTACACCTTGCGGCTACCAAAAGTGCGAGACGAGTGATTGCTTTTGATATGGACCGTATCGCCGTCAATGCTGGCACTATGATCTCGGCAAGCCTGTTTGGTGCGATTGCTGGAGCCGATGTGTTACCCTTCGCTGTAGATGAGTTTCGTAAAACGGTGCGGCGTGGTGGGCGCGGGTTTGAAGCGTCGCTCGCTGCTTTTGAGGTGGCATTTGAACGCGCCCAAAGCGAGAGTGATGCTAGCTTATGCCCGGATGACGCGCTTGCCGAATGCCTGAGACCAAATTTAATCGGCCCAGAAAAACTACTCACCGAATGGCGCGTTCTGGTCGCGCGTCTGGCCGATTTGCCGGATGCTGTGCGCCCCATTGCCGAGGCAGGATTAAATAAAGTTGTTGATTACCAGGACACCTCCTACGGCGCGGCCTGGCTTGAAAATCTTGAAAAGTTAGTTTCGCTAGATCAACGGTATGGCGGTTTGGTGCAAGATTTCGCCTTTTCAACACAAGCAGCAAAATATCTGGCAAATGCCTGGTGTTATGATGATATTATCCGAGTTGCCGACCTCAAGACCCGAGCAACAAGAACCAAACGTATAAATGAAGAGGTAGGTGCCGACGATAGCCATGTCGTAAAGGTAACCGAATATGTACATCCAGGCGCGGCTGAGTTCATTTCAATGATGCCGAAAAGGCTTGGACATTTCGTTGCTGGGCGGCCATCGCTAATTAAGCGCATTGACCGATGGGTGAATCGGGGCAGACGTATCCGGTCAGATTCGCTGCGCGGTTTTCTCATATTTTACCTGCTGGCGGGCATGCAACGGTGGCGACTTAGCCTTTATCGCCATTCTACCGAAATGGCCCATATCGAAAGCTGGCTAGGCGCCGCAACAGAACGCCTACCTTATGATTATGCACATGCAGTTAGCATCCTTAGGGTCCGGCGCTTGATCAAAGGATATAGCGATACCCATGCACGCGGGCTTGGCAAATTTGATCGAGTTATGCTGGGTGCAGCGCTCTTGGCTGGGCATCCCGATGCCAGTGAGTGGACCGAACGGCTGATAGAAACAGCGCTAAGAGATGTGGAAGGAGTGGCTTTGGACGGGGCTTTAAAAACGGTTGAAAGTTTTGTTAACCCAGAGATTCCTGTTTCATAAAGCAGTGAAAGTCCACAAAGTGGGACTCAACTACTGGCTAAGCGCGCTCAGAATTTATAAAGTGATAGCCTTTTCATATATTTCTATAATAGTCTTCAAGTTAAACCAGAAAGAAAAAAGATATCTTTTCTTCACCATGTAGGTGATATGGGCGCTCTTGGTGAATCTTCGCGACGTCAAAAAGGGCTAGAAAAAGATAACCAAGGTTTCGCCTGAAATCCGAACCAATCGCGCCGACGGCCCCCGGTGATCAAAAAACGTTTTAAGATGTATTTGATTTCGTTATTGCAGCGACGTTATCGCGGATTTTGGTGATGCCACGCTTTAGGTCAGGCTTTCGGATAATCCCTTGTGAAGAGCATCATCTCGCTGTTGGACCCTTCGGCCTCATAGCGGTACCCGCCGGCAGTGAAGCCCTGCAGGTCGACAGGGTCGGTCAGCCGGTTCTGAACTATGTGCCGAGCCATGGCCCCGCGCGCCTTCTTCGAGAAGAAGCTAACGATCCGCGCCTTGCCATCCTTGATTTCCTTGAAGACGGGCGTGATCACCGGCATGACTAGCGCATTGCGGTCAACCGCGCCAAAATATTCCTGGCTAGCACAGTTCACCAGCGCTTTCGACCCAACGGCTTTCGCTTGCAGGTTCAGTGCTTCAGCGAGCCGTGCCCCCCAATAGTCGTAGAGTGATTTGCCCTTTTCCGTCTTCAGCCTACTACCCATCTCCAGTCGGTAAGGTTCAATAGCGTCCATCGGCCGCAGTACGCCATAGAGGCCTGATAGGATCCGCAGGTGGTTTTGCGCCCAGGCCAATTCATCATCATCAAGCGTTGGTGCCTCAAGCCCCTGATAGGTATCGCCAGCAAAGGCCAGAGCCGCAGCCTTGACCGGCTGTGTTCCAAAGGCGGCGAAACGCTCGGCATTGAGTTCCGCGAGTGCCGGGCTGATCGACATCAAAGCCCGCAGATCATCATGGCTGAGTTCACGGGCGACACCTGCCAGCGTCCTGGCATCAGCAGCAAAGTCCGGCGACGTCATCGGAGCGCGGTCATCTACACTCATGTCCAGCTTTTTGGCGGGTGAAATAACAACCAGCATCAAGAACTCCCTAAATCTACAATCCTCTCAAAGGTAATATAACCACCTCCAGACATCCAGAGGAGTGCGGCGATCACGACACCCTGCCTGTTGCCAAGGCCGAAGAGCGATATCAGTTCAGTAAGACAGGAAATTCTTCGCCGGCAAGAACATCTCCATGCTTCAGCGTTACCTCATTGAACGGCGGTGACGTAACAATGCCTTCACGTCGAACGAAACGGGTGTTGTCGCCGACCAGGCGCAGCGAAAATGCACGCCTCTGGTTGCTGTTGCTGGCATTCGCCGGTGCCCCGTGAATAGTGCGATAATCGAAAGCAATCGCGTCGCCAGGCCCGACCGCCCAACCCAGAATATCGAAATCAGCGCGGTTTCCGTTGATATCAGGGATATCCTCCAGCCCGTCATTTTCATTCAGAGCCGATCCGTCGAACCGCTGAGGTCGGTAGAATTTATTCCATTTGTGGGAACCGGAGATGAACTCGGGCGTAGTCTCGCGCGGCACGTCATCGAGCGGGATCCACAAGCTGACAGTCTTGGCGCTGTCCACGCAATAATAGGGCGCATCCTGATGCCACGGTGTCGGCACGCCTGTCGCCGCCTCCTTGACCAGAACATGTTCATGGAACAGCTGAACCTGCTTACTTTCCATCAGTTCCGCACCGATCGCCGCAGCGTCGGAGTTGAAAATAAATTCTTTGTATTCGAGGATGCGGGCCCAATTGCAGTAATCGACAAAAAAGCGGCCGCCGCCATCCTTGCCCGTGTAGATGCGCGCATTCGGATCAGGGTCCGCCATATTGGCGTCGACACCTTTGCGAAGCACATCCACCCAGTCGGAAAACACACCTCTGAGGACGGTAACGCCCTTTTCCCGGAATTCACTGATCTGTCCACTACTGACTGTTGGTGCCATCACTTCCTCCTAGACTTTCACGCTATGGCAAGACGTGCTGAAATCCAAAAGTTTTATGAACAAGAATACTTTTGCATTGCGGGAAGCCAGCTTGGAATCAGGCTGGAAATTCTAATTCAGCACGCGAGCCATAGACTTTGGCAAGCGTAAGACAATCCTGCCACCGCTCGATACTGTCGGTCGTTCCAATATGCCGCATGGAAGCGGCAGCAGCCGAGTGCGCGAGTTGCAGCGCATCACGTAATCGCCACCCCTGATGCATCCCGTAAAGGATCCCGGAGGTAAAGGCATCGCCGGCACCGTTCGAGCCAGCAATGGCTTCTTTCGGAACAGCCACCGACGATGTAACCAACGGGTCTGCGCCTCGCTGCATTGCGATGGCACCTTGCGGGAAATGCACCACGAGAAGCTCCATCGAGCCGCGGTCAAACACATCTTTCGCGTTCGCAAGGCAATCCCGTAGATCGACTTCCTCACCATGCCGAATAGGCCGTTGTGAAAGTGCAGCCACCTCGAAATCATTAATGATGAGGTAATCGAGATGGCCAAGGCATGGTGCCACCACCTCTAAGAGGCGTGGTGCCGGCAGCGAGCACATCTCAAGATTGGTTTTGATACCGGCCGCACGCGCGCCCTTTAGGACCGTCACCCAACCGCTGGAGTCGCCGTTCCATGGCTCGTCCATCTTTTCGTGCAGTCCCGGAAGACCGAGATGGAGGATACGCGCCCTGCTGCCTTCAAATTGAAAATGGTCGGGTGTCAGCAGGTCGCTTGTGCCGGGGTAGTAGAGATGCGTACGCCTGCCCGTTTCTTCTGATGCAAAGGCGTCAGTGAAGGTCGTCCGGCAACCCGGGAGCGTCACAAGGCGGGAGCAGTCAAGCCCTTCCCTCTGTGCCTGCGATTGAAGGATATGGCCGTCAGCATCATCACCCAGCAGGCCGATTGTGGCCACGGGTATTTCCGGATCAAGGCGTTTGACGCCAATTGCAAGATTGCAGGCCGGACCGCCGCCGCGAACCTCTTTGTCAAGTATCAGCACTTGCTCTTCTTCACCCGGCCAGCGATCCACCAACTTGTTGTGGTCGGCACACCATGTGCCGCCGGCGATGATACCATACCTATCGGTCGGGGCGATCATTCAGCCTCTGGCTTCAGGACCGGATCGGTGACTTCAAGGTCCTCTGTAATTGTCCGCAACGGCACAATGCCCTGTGATTTGAGGGTATCGTGATAGGATTTCACCGCATTGATCGTGCCAATCCCGCCTTCGACGACGGCGCGCATCAGCCTGACAATTTCTATCGCGTCCTCAGCAAAATAGATTTTCCGGCCAAAAAGCGCCACGCGGCCGCCAAAACGTTCTGTCTGGGCAACCAGCTCAAAGGTGTCCCTTGTTGTGCCAGCAGCACCGCCAAGGACCCCGACAATAAGGTTCGCCGGGTCGTAGGCGGCAAGCTCTTCCATCGCGCGGGCGCCATTGAACTGCATCTTCAGGAACAGCGGCGCCTCTGGCCGCGCCACGCCAGCAAGGCACCTCACAATGGCGTCATTCACAAACGCCCCAAGTTCGGCACGTCCTGTATCGATCGGGAACGCCGGATTGAACACCTCTAGGAAATGCGCTATGCCCGCCTCTTCGGCCTCTTGGCGGAACCGGCCATAGGCTTCTAACGTGGTGACATCGAGATCGCGGTCATTATAGAAGGTCACAGCATAGAGACCTAGCGCGGCAAGCCGCCTAGCATGATGCAGTCTTGCCGTCCTAAACGGGACCGCCGGGTGCTTACCGTATGATGCGCCCCTGAACCCCCAAATGTCCGTCGCATCATTTAGGCGAATGGCTTGGGTCACCTCCGATGCGTTGAAAGCACCGCTGTCGGCTAGCGCCGCGGCAGAGGACATTGAGGTCAGCATGATGTCTATGAGGCCTGAGGCCATCATGTCTATCATGGCCTGCCTGTAGTCGGTAGATGTTGCGGGACGCTCGGCTCCGCCAGTAAGCCTCTTGGTGCCGAGGGCACCGATGCCCCCGCCCATTTCAGCATCTTTTGCGTCAGCGATGATGAAGTCGCCCGGCACGTAGGTGCCGGAACGGATCCGCTTGAGTTTTTCCACCAGCCTGGCATGCATCGAAGCTGTCATGGTTAAAAATTACACCGTTGGCAAAAATGAACAAACTGAAAGAAGAGCGCTGGCATAGTTGGTGAGTTTGCCGCCTGAGCCCTGCATTTATGAGTGATGCACACAAACAAAAACATAAATTGACTTGGAAGATTTTCACTTGAAGCTAAATTTTGTGCCGAAGACGTGACTTTAAAGGCTGAAAAATCGTGACAAAAGCACAACCAAACATACTTTTCATAATGGCAGATGATCATGCTGCTAACGCGATTAGCGCATATGGTTCAAAAATAAACACAACGCCAAACATTGATCGTATCGGTAACGAAGGCATTCGTTTGGATCATTGCTACGTAACTAATTCCATTTGCACACCTAGTAGAGCAGCAATTTTGACAGGCACCTATAATCATGTAAATCGCGTGACTACTCTAAAAACACATCTCGATAATAGGTTGCCAAATGTTGCCAAACATCTGCAAGTCGGTGGTTATCAGACTGCGGTGATAGGCAAATGGCATTTGGGAGAGGGCCACGATCACCAGCCAACAGGCTTTGACTTTTGGTCTGTATTGCCCGGACAAGGCGACTATTTCGACCCAGAAATGATTGAAATGGGTGAATGTGCAACAGAATCTGGCTATATAACTGATATTATTACTGAAAAATCTCTAAAGTGGCTTCAAAACTGTGATCCAAATCGTCCCTTCTTTTTGATGTGTCATCACAAAGCGCCACATCGAGAATGGGAACCTCATCCAAATACACGACACCTGTACACAGAAAAAATAGCTATACCAAAAACATTCGACGACGATTATTGCAATCGTGGAAAAGCTGCTGCTGCCGCAAAAATGCGAGTGAAATGCGACATGACATATGACGATCTTGGATTGCTACAACCAGAAGGGGGGAACGAGATCGGCGAACTGAGTACATCAAAAAGCTCAAAGCGCAAAGTACCATCTGGACAAGCATTCAGAACACTCAAGCTGATTGACAAAGATTCTGGGGAGATCTTTGAATTTCAAACAGAACGTCAACTGGAAGAGTTCAAGTATCAAAGATATCTTCAACGTTACCTTCGAACGGTCGCTTCAATTGACGATAGTGTTGGCAAGCTTTTGGCTTTCTTGGACGAAAACGACCTCGCAAAAAATACGATTGTTATCTACACATCAGATCAAGGCTTTTTTCTTGGTGAGCATGGCTGGTTCGATAAACGGTTCATGTATGAGCAGTCGTTCCAAATGCCATTTCTTGCTCGTTTTCCAGAGGAAATCAAACCAGGTTCATTTTGTGAAAACTTGTGCTGCAACGTTGACTTTGCACCCACTTTTTTGGATTTGGCCGCACTGCCAATCCCCAGCTATATGCAGGGAAAAAGTATTCTCCCCTTACTTCAAGGTCGAAGCCCAAAAGATTGGAAGAATCTGGCGTATCATAGATACTGGATGCACCGCGATCCTGTGCATAATGCTTATGCCCACTACGGTATTAGAAACGAAAGATACAAGTTGATCTATTGGTATAATGAAGGGTTGGGGCAGCCTGGTACTTTGGATGGTGGCGAAAAAAAAGAGTGGGAGCTATTTGACTGTGACTTAGATCCCTTTGAACTGATGAATGTTTACGAAGACCCAGCTTACAATGAAATAAGGCTACAAATGATGGATGATCTTGATCAGAAAATGGCTGAAATTGGAGATTTGCCAGTGCATGGCGACAGATTGTAACTAAGTCTGCTTGATTTTGCTTTCAAGGCGCGAGTGAAACGCAACCATTTAAGTTTAAAGTGAAGCTGAAACCCGTACGGTAAACCATGCTAATGGTCGACCCCGTGAGCACTTCCAGCGTTGCTCAAATTTATTAAGAAAAACCCACTCTAATATTTTACGACTTTACCCCATAGGAACTGAGAAGGGCCAAAGCCAATTCGCGCATCTTCCATTTTCAACACACGGCTATGGTCGACCATCATGTTTATATTTGGTCCATAGATCTCAATGTATTTCGATAATACATCCTGATCGTCGGCTTCAACCATGAAATCCTTTAAATCCATGTGGCTAATAATGCTGTCGATCACAGGCCATTGAATTGGTTCACCGCCCATATTTTCGCTCAGCCCCTCCGACTCCAATAAAATTTTCCAAGAACCTGCCTCAAGAAAACGTTGAGTTTGTTTTTTGACATTTTCTACAAACATCTCATCTCGACCGACACGAGAATGAGCGAATGCCACACCAACCTCGTTAATTACCTTGATGCCTTTTTTATTGGCGCTTTCAATGATTCGACAAACATCTTGGTCATCAATTGCTCTCGCAACACTAGATAATTCAACAATATCAATACCCAGTTTGTTGATGGAAGCTAACATGCCTTCTACGGTTTCTCTACCGCCAGTAAGCGCAACATCCATCACAGGGTTGCCAACGGCCACCATTACTTGATGATTTTTACAAGCTGAAATAAATGCTTTGAGCGAATCATCGCTCATCATCATTGCTTGTTTTCCAGAGAGCTTGAATATATCCACCATTTCTCCAAAAGCAGCGAGATAATCCTCAACAACTCTGCCTGCCATGACTGGTGCTCTGACATAGTTTATGCCTGTCTCGCGAGGTTTCGATTGGCGATCTAAAATCGGGAGATCTTTGAAATAACTATTCACCATTAATTTAATTCTCCTCCTAACCACCAAGGCAAATCAACGAAAGCACCCAAAAGACCGCTTGGAAATTGAAGCACCAGCATCGTTGCCAACAACCACATTATCAACAAAAACACTCCGGAAATTGGTAGTGAAATTGTCCAAGCCTTACGGTTGTGAAACAAAATAAACGAATTTATGAAAATCACTGAGGCAATTGGAAAGCCAACAAGCAGGTTCATTAAGAGGTAGCTTATAAAGCTAAAAAAATACAAAAGTTGTCCGGCTATACCTTTGTTCTTTTCAAAAATCTTTACATTAACAAATCTAACAAGAGCAGACTTCCTAAAGGCAATTTTATAATAATCGATAGCCTTAACGGCTAATATCAAAGTCAGAAGAGACAATGACATTAGGCTCAACGTAATTGGAAAGAGGTTAGCCCGGTAGTCTAAACTAGAAGTGAACCAAACTACCGAAATCGGGAACAAAATTAATACCAATACAAATAAAATTTGCTGTTTTTTGTCTTGTATATCGTCAGGACGGTATTGCTGGTCGAATTTTTGTCTCAAGAGCATGAAAATAGTGCCCAAACACAAAATTAAGAGGACGATAGAAACAGGCCTTCCTAGGAAAGATAGGCCATAAACTGCGTGTGTCTGATAGCTTAGTAATTCAACCTTTGTGGATAGGAAAAACCCAATCAGCAATGCGGGTCGCGACCAACCGTAATTCTTAAAAACAATTCCGATTAACCCAAAAGTGAGAAGTCCGACAAAATCATACCAATCCCGGTTTACATTAAATGTCGCGAAGAAAATCAGACATATCATTACTGGTGCAAGTATGTAGTAACGTATAAGTGTTAGCTTAGAGATATACGTTGCTAACCCAATGCAAAGGCCTGCTCCGAGGATGTTTGCCAGGGCAAGCGACCAAATCATTAGGTAGGTCAAGTCGAGATGGGTTGTAACCATATCGAGGCCGGGCTCTATTCCAATTAGAACGAACCCGCCAAGCAGTAATACTTTATTTCCTGAACCTGGGATCCCGAAAAGCAAAGTTGGGATTAGCGCTCCTCCCTCTTTTGCATTATTGGCTGACTCTGGGGCAATCACACCTCTGATGTCGCCCTTTCCGATCCCGGAAGTGTCCTTAGCTGTTTGTCGTAAGTGACTGTAAGCAATCCAATCAACAACAGTTCCACCTAAACCCGGCAAGGCACCAACGAGGCAGCCTATCGCGGAGCAGCGGAGAACTAAAAACCAATTTCGAAACACATCTATAGTTCCAGTTAACCATCCTTTTTCTCCACGCAAACTTTTTGCTATTGAGCCTTTGCTATCCAGCAGCCCGACAATCTCTGGCAATGCAAACAGGCCTAGGCCGACGATTATTAAGGGAACGCCCTCAATCAAATAGAGTGATCCAAAGGTAAATCTTGGGTCACCAGTTATGGGCGCGCTACCTACTGACCCCAGCACCAATCCCAACAAACAGGCTGTAATTCCCTTTATGAAATTCTCACCAGTAAGTGCCCCAACCATCAAAAGCGCAAGAATTACCAATAGAAATTGTTCACCAAACCCAAACGTCATAATTATTGGAATGGCGTAGTAAATTGAAACCGATAGGATCACGGCACCGAACAGGCCACCCAAGAGCGAAGATGTAAACGCTGCACTTAGAGCTCGTGCTGCCATTCCCTTTTTAGATAAGGGAAATCCGTCCATAACAGTTGCTTGGGAACCAGATGTGCCAGGAATGCCCATCAAAACAGCAGGGAAAGTGTCTGATGTAGTTGTCGGCGCTAACACGCCAATCATCATTGCAAGCGCATGAGATGGCTCAAGTGTGAAAACGAAAGGCAACACTAAGGCTAGACCGGAGGTGCCACCTAATCCGGGCAGAATGCCGACAGTTAGCCCAAGCAAAGTTCCACCAAGCAGGAATGCTAGGTGACTAATTTCAAAAAGTTGAGCTAGAGAGAATAAAAATTGTTCCATAGGACATATGGCTGCTAGCTTGCGCTAGCAGCCATTGCTGTTTCTATTGAACACGATATGTGAACCGGTTCTTTTCTAGAGCTGCGTTTAGCTGCTCTTTTGTAGTGTCTGAGAAAATTGAAGCCTTTTTGATAATTTCGCCTGCTTCTTCGCCAATTATCAAAGGGAAAGGTCCGAGTGCGCTGGACGCTTTTTCTTTGAACTCTGGGTCAGCAACCATTTTGGTTGCGGCATCTCTGAACGCTTCGACAATTTCATCAGGCGTGCCTTCTGGCAGGAGCAAAGATTTTGACGCTTGAGACCAAGCCGCGCCAATAGAATAGAAAGCTTCAAGATCATCACCTTCTAATTTCTTTCCATTCACCTGTTCGTACATTTCGGGGAAAGTGGGAGCATCTGGAGCGAGTGGATTCCTTGTTACTGATCCGTCAGCACCAATAATGCCCAAGGTCATAAGATCAACTACACCGCCTTTGTCAATTTCCGGCTTCACCTTCTTCACATAATTTGCTGCCCCGTGAGAACTGATATGAATTTCTCCACGCAGAAAAGCTTGATATCCACCAGAAGAGGAAAGGCCAGGGATTGGCTTAGCGCCCTTTATTCCTAACTTGTCAAAGACCCAAATATGGAAAAGGTCAGCTGACGCTGGCGTTTTTAGTGCATAAAGCACCAGCTTGCGCTCTTTCAACTTTGATAAATCGTGTGGGCCATCAGCAAGGTCAGACCTCGTAAACCAATGAGTGTTTTGTGGAAGAAGTGCCACCGGTCTGTATTTGCTTAGATTGTATTTTACAAGCGGATTGCCTGTAGCAACATTTACGATCACAGAGGTTGAGCATCCGAACATGAAAGTACCGTCAGGCTTTGCATTTTCCTGAAAGTAGTTAGAACCCTTAATGGCTCCACCACCTGGAATATGCATAATCTGAATGTCCGGATTTCCGGGGAGATATTTTGTTAAGAATGGTTGTATAAACCTTGCGAAGCGACTTGTGCCGCCGCCTTCTTTAAAAGGTACTACCCAGGTTATGGTCTTACCTGATAAGTCGACTTTCGCACTTGCTGGCGCGGAAACCAGAAACAGTGACACTAACGCTAAAGCCAATATTCTAAACATTTTTTACCTCCTGCTAACTTTTGTTCCTGTCCTGTTGTTCTTGGTGTCAATCAACCTTTTACCCCCACGAAACTCATTGCAACAAAATTAAGCCAAGCAAATATCTTGTGCACTTTTTCCTCCCGTTGTGAGGTCGAACACAATAACCACTAAATGATAACGTTATCTTTTTTGTCAAGCAATTTGTGAGAACGTATCAAAGACGATGATGATCAGGATAATTGAAGGTGTGTGTTTCTACTGAAATCTAATGCAATCAAGCGCTGTGATTCAGTTTTGATGATTTTCAAATCGACGATTGATATAATTTCTGTTGACGCCCGGCCTGTTATCTCGGCTTACAACTAATCTGGGAATATACGCTGCTTGTTAAACTCCAAGACCTAAGGCCGTGGCCCTTTGTCCAATTGAGGGTATGAAAGACATGGATGGTGACCGCTTTGTTATCTATCCAAATGGCCTAAATTAATTGCATCTACTCTTTTCGGGACGGTCAATGAATAAAAGAAAAACAATAATCGACGTGGCGAGAGAATGCGGGCTTTCGCAAGCTACTGTCGCCAGGGTTTTGAATGGTCAACAAGACATACAGGTGAAAGAAAAAACGCGGCAAAGAGTTATGAGCGCCGCGCAAAAAATTGGTTATCGCCGGAATACACTAGCGGCCAATTTCAGACGTCAGCAGAGCAATACAATTGCGATATCAATCCCAGACATCACCAACCCGTTTTTTCCAGAACTTATTAAGGGCATCCAGGAAAAAATGAGAGATGAGGGCTACAGCGTTATCCAACTGAACAATGAATGGAACCCAAATATAGAACAGGATCATTTCCAGTATATGGTACAGACATGTGTGGACGGAGCGATTATATCACCGTCGCACTCAGGAACCGATTTCAGCACATTAGAAGGAATACCGTTTGTACTTCTCACCAATTCAGATCTTTATTCTGAATACGATACTGTTGGAAACGACAGCAAAGCAGGGATGCGCATCGCCCTCGAGCATTTGTACAGTCTAGGTCACCGAAAAATTGCATTGTTGGTGGGTGGATCGATGCGTTCCGGCCCGTCGTGGCGCTATGATCTTTTCAACGAGTTTTATCGCGAAAAGGGATTGGCGATTCCGGCTAATTTCCTGGTGACCTGCGATTATAGTGTAAATTCCACTTCATCTTTTCTACAGGCGCGAAAATCCATGGAAATTTTCCTGAACGAAAACCCTCTTCCAACTGCGTTCTTTGCGTCGAATGACATATTGGGACTAGCTGCTCTGCAGGTTGCTAACGAGAAGGGAATAAAGGTCCCTGAACAATTATCCGTTATTGGGATGGATGGGATTTTTTCTGGCGAGGTAAGCTATCCTGCGTTGAGTACCGTGAAGAAAAATCGCTCTGAAATTGGTGGCATTTCAGCACAAATATTATTGGATAAAATCAAGAAGCCAAAAGATTGGTCGATCAAGAAAGTGCTACTTCCTTGTAAGTTGATTGAACGTGGATCCACCGGCACCGTCTAGATCGCACGCAAAAAACGTTGAAAATTTGACATTTGAATGATAACGTTATCAATCAATCAGAAGCTGCCAGAATTCGATTGCGCCAGCGTCTTTTGAGAAGTTGGTGAGACTGAGTTGCTAACAAGTCTGGCCTTTAGCAGACTAGGTCGTCTTTTGCTTTTTGAGCTTCGGCGTGAACGAGTTCGCTGATGTAATCTTGCGGGAAAGGAAAAGTATGAGTGACACAAAATCGGTATCTGTTTCTCAAATCTTCTCATTGCAACGCTCTGAACAGAAACCCAGAACAAAAAATCAGCTTTGGATCAAGGATGTCGGTTATGATGAAGCCCCTTGGTATTCTGAGCGTATGGGTTTACCGGAACTCAAAGACTTTTTGGAAGTTGCCGGTGAGCGCATCGACTATGTCAAAATAGCCACAACCCAGGTGTTGGGGCATCCAGAGAATTGGTTGAAGCGCAAAATAGCGTTGTATCAGGAACATTCAATTCAACCTTACTTGGATCATGGATATTTTGTGCGGGCTTTTCGCTTGGGCGTTGTTGATGAAGCAATCGAGGCTGGAGCTGCTCTAGGTTTCTCTGTAATGGAATTTATGAATACTTTTGGGGATGTTCCAGAAAGCCAACTCAGGAAATGGCGAAAACGAGCAAGGGATTGTGGCATAAGTCTGATTTATGAACATCATCCTGAGCGCGGATGGAGGAAAGGCGTTGCCGATAGGCCCGCCACTTCTGCTGAGATAATTGAAGGGGCAGAGCCGTTTCTTGAAGACGGTGCGTTCACGCTTCTCATTGATCATGAAGAAATCGAAATTCAAGAAGATGCGGCCGCGGATGTGATTGGCGAAGTTGTTGAGGCTCTTGGTAAAGAGCGGGTCGCTTTCGAGCTTACCTCTACAAAAGAGGCTCCAATGACATGGTATTCAAATTTGTTGGATTATTTTTCAATGTTTGGAACTGACTGTAACGTTACGAATGTAATGCCCAGCCAGGTTATGTTTGTAGACCCATTGAGATATGGCGAAAGACCAGCGGATATTTTGTTCAAAAGGTACCCTGAGCTGGTCAATGCGAGGCACAAGTAAAGGTGGCTAATTATATTTTTCTCTATGAATGAAGATCCAATTCGAAGAAAAACACATTCCTGCCTTGCGTGAATTAATCTTCATTCTTGTCCCAATCGGCAACATTTTTTTTCCAGCGCTTGCGCGGTCAAAAACGAGCACAATCAAGGAGCGCCATTCGCAGTCTTCGCTTTGTTTGACTGCAGTGAAAATGCGGCGCGTAGGCGAGATGGCGGAATGGCAGGCCTAGCTGGACGCGCCTGTCTTTCTAACGGAACCAGACTGAAGGGAAAAGGCAAATAGGTCGTCCCCCCCGGGCTTAGCCTTATCCTAGAACTGCCAACAGGTGGCGGACTTGGCCATTAAGGAGACATCAATGAAGCTGACCGACCCGGATCGCCTGTTTCCTGTCGAACCGCGCATTCGTGATCTAGCGCGGGCAATGTACGACAATGTGAGGTACCTACCCATCATTAGCCCTCATGGCCATTGCGAACCACGCTGGTTTGCAGAAAACAAGCGCTTTACAAACCCTGCCGAGCTTCTTGTGGTTCCTGACCATTATCTGTTCCGAATGCTAACAAGCCAGGGGGTGGCGCTTGTCGACCTTGGCATTCCGCGTGCCGATGGCGGCGTTACCGAACAGGATCCGCGCCAGATCTGGCAGCGCTTTGCGGCGCATTATCATCTGTTCCGCGGCACACCGTCAGGGATGTGGCTTGATCATTCCTTTGAACATCTTTTCGGAATCGACGAAGTACTGTCCGCCGATACCGCCGATGCCTATTACGACCATATCGACAGCTGCCTGGGACGGGACGAATTCCAGCCAAGGGCCCTGTTCGAGAAATTCAATGTCGAGGTACTAGCCACCACGGATGCCGCCACTGATGATCTGCCATGGCACCAGCAGCTTCGCGACAGCGGATGGGACGGACGAATTGTCACCACCTACCGGCCAGATGCCGCCATAGACCCGGACTCTGCTGGCTTTACCGACACGATTGCCAGGCTTGGCGAAATCACCGGAGAGGACACATCAAGCTGGGCCGGCTATCTGGCGGCGCACCGCGCCCGCCGGGCCTATTTCAAGAGCTTCGGGGCGACTGCCACCGATCACGGCCATGCCAGCGCGCGCACCGCGGACCTGCCGCAAGCCGAGGCAAAAACCCTTTTTGCCAAGGTGGTGGCCGGCACCTGCACGCCTGATGAAGCGGATCTGTTCCGCGGACAGATGCTGACCGAGATGGCGCGGATGAGCCTTGATGACGGACTTGTGATGCAAATCCATGCCGGATCGCACCGCAACCACAATGCCGACATCTTCGCCTGCCACGGCCGCGACATGGGGTTCGATATTCCGGGCCGCACCGATTATGTGGAAGGTCTGAAGCCGCTGCTGAACGCTGTCGGACTGGAACCAGGCCTGACTATTATCCTGTTTACGCTAGACGAGACCACCTATGGACGCGAGCTTGCGCCGCTCGCCGGGGCCTATCCGTCACTGCGGCTGGGACCGCCCTGGTGGTTCTTCGACTCTTTCGAGGGAATCAGCAATTTCCGGCGCGCGGTGACCGAGACCTGCGGCTTCTACAACACCGCCGGCTTCAATGACGACACCCGTGCTTTCTGTTCCATTCCCGCGCGGCATGATGTGGCGCGGCGTTCGGACTGCGCCTATCTGGCGGAACTTGTTGGCACCGGCCGGTTGCGCGAGGCTGAAGCGTTCGAAGTGGCGCACGACCTGACCTACAGCCTCGCCAAGTCTGCCTACAATCTTTGAAGGCCGCGTTACATGACATCCCTACCCCGCCTAACACGTAGCACGTCGCCACCCGCCGCCGGCATGGTCCATCTGGGACCAGGTGCATTCTTCCGTGCCTTCATCGCCCCCTACACTGACGAGGCGATGGGAGCTGGCAGTGCGAACGGGGAGGACTGGGGCATCATTGCCGTCAGCCTTAAGAGTCAAACCGCACGGGAGGCACTGGTCCCGCAACGTTGCCTCTATACTGCGCTTGAGCGTGGCCCAGACGGCGACACCCTACGGCAGGTTGAGGCGATAACCGACGTCCTCGTCGCGCCGGAAGACCCAAGGGCAGTTCTTGATGTCCTGACGCAGCCGGAGATTCGGATTGTCAGCCTCACGGTGACCGAAAAGGGATATTGCCATAACCCGCGCAACGGCAGTCTCAGGACCGACCATCCGGATATCGCGCATGACATCGCCACAAGTGATGCACCGCGAACTGCTCTGGGGTTCCTCGTGTTAGCGCTGTCCCGCCGCCGTGAGGCAGGCATACCACCCTTCACGGTTCTGTGTTGCGACAACCTGCCGGCGAACGGCGCGATGTTGCGCCAGCTTGTGACCGAGCTTGCCGGCCAGCGTGACAGCGCTGGCTCTAGTGACGGGCTTGCGAAATGGATTGAAACACATGTTGCCTTCCCCTCCACCATGGTCGACAGGATCACGCCAGCGACAACAGCTGCGGATCTTGAGGATTTTGCGACCATCAGCGGGTCTTATGACTCGGCGCTGGTGATCCATGAACCTTTCCGGCAATGGGTGATCGAGGATGACTTCCCGCAGGGCCGTCCCGGCTGGCACCTTGCCGGCGCACAGATGGTTGCTGACGTCGAGCGGCATGAGCTGATGAAGCTTCGCTGCCTGAACGGCACCCATTCTGCGCTTGCTTATCTTGGCTATCTAGCCGGGTACGAAACAATTTTGGACGCGGTTGCCAACCCTGCATTCAAACGATTATGCGAAAGGCTTTGGCAGGACGAAATTCTGCCGACTGTCCCGCAGCCGGAGGGTGAGGATTTGCCAGCCTATTGCGCCGCGCTTATGTCACGCTACAGCAACCCAGCGATACAGCACCGCACCTGGCAGATCGCCATGGATGGCAGTCAGAAACTGCCGCAACGCATTCTCGGCACGCTGCGCGACATTGTTGCAGCGGGACGCATGCCGAAGGGCCTTTGTCTGGTTATTGCCGGCTGGATGCGCTATGTCGCCGGCACCAACGAGGCAGGGCAGGCAATTGATGTGCGTGACCCGATGGCAGATCAACTCAAAGTAGCTGCCAGATCGGCCGACCCGGTGACAGCGCTGCTGTCGATCGAAGCCATTTTCGGATCAGACCTTGCAAGCAACGCGGATGTAGTAGCCGCGATCCAGTCTGCGTACCAGCAGCTTTTAAGCGACGGCGTAGCTAAAACAGTTAGGGCCTACCTTGAACAAACACCCTCAATGAAGTGTTAAGCGACGAATCAGGATTGTGGTGAAAGTCAGTGTTCAATTCCCTATTTTTCATTTGGGTTGCACTACTGGTGTAGGAAGAGAACCAAAAGGTTGCTAACCAAAAACAAATCCTCCAACCTTGGCGCATATTAAAGCGAACCTGCGGTCTTTGAAGCAG
>ENA-OSEY01000348-OSEY01000348.1-marine-metagenome-genome-assembly--contig:-NODE-348-length-34279-cov-3.407812_pt1 | contig 34279 bp, 31 predicted proteins | sample MGYA00248465_ERZ534230 | MGnify/ENA primary metagenome ERZ534230 (study PRJEB26409, sample SAMN06344110) | marine metagenome | isolation source: Sea water from surface | place: Atlantic Ocean:Southern... | reverse complement strand
AGTAAATAACTCTGCAGAAGCTATGATGATTACCCCTACAGTTTCTTCTGAAAAAATGGTTGAAATAATTATGGATGGAATTAATAAATTTAAATCTAGCCAAGCAGTTTATATAAGACCAATGTATTGGGCAATTGAAGGTGGGGACCTAGCTATTGTTCCTAAAAAAGGACTTACAGGATTTGCAATTTGCTTAGAAGATATTCCTATGGCAGACTCTAATTTAGCAGCAACTCTCACTACAACTAGATTCAGACGTCCTGTATTAGAAGATAATGTTGTTAATGCAAAAGCAGGATGTTTGTATCCCAACAATGCTAGAATGCTAGCAGAGGCTCGAGATAAAGGATTTTCAAATGCGCTTGTAGCCGATATAATGGGTAACGTAGCAGAAACAGCAACAGCTAATATTTTTATAGTGAAGGACGGAGAAATATTTACTCCTATTCCTAATGGTACCTTTTTAGCCGGTATCACTCGGAATAGACATATCTCAAATCTTACTGCTGATGGTTATAAAGTTCATGAGAAAGTAATATCATTTAAAGATGTAGATAATGCTGATGAAGTATTCATGTCAGGAAATATGATGAAAGTAACTCCTGTAAAAGCTTTTAATAGTACTAATTACCAAATCGGACCTATTACAAAAAAAACTAGAGAACTTTATTGGGATTGGGCTAAATCTATATAAATTAATACTATCCTGATAAATAATTAGGTAACCAGGTTGATAAACCTGGAAACAAAATCATCAAAATACCATACAAAATACCTACTACTGTGAAAAGAGGTACTTCCTTAAAAGCATTGCCAGGATTTTCTTTTATAACACTTGCAGACGTATATATACCAACACAAACTGGAGGAGTAATCATCCCAATGCCTGCAAAGGCAACAAATACTACATAAAGATGAATTAAGCTTTGATCAAAGGATAATATAATAGCCGTAAAAATTGGAATAGTTAAGTAAAATACTGGTACTATTTCAATAAAAGTACCCAAAATTAAGCAAATTAATGCCATAGCAAACCAAAAGAAATTTAAACCAACTCCCATATCAGTAATTGATTTAATAATAAATTGAGGAAACTGTGTATAAGTAAATACTTTACTTAAAAATGTTGCCATGGCGATTATAGAAAATATAACTGAGGTAGTTATTGCAGTATCTTTTATGCTCTTTAACAATGAACCTATTGTAAGTTCCCTGTATATTAAAAAACCCATAAATATTGCCCATATTCCAGAAACAGCTGCTGACTCAGATGGAGTAAGTAGTCCTCCATAAATTCCACCCAAAATTATTAGTGGTGTTAAGAGTGCTGGAAAAGCTTTTATACCAAGTATTAGTATTTCATAATTTGTTGCAGGTTTAGATCTTTCAATATGTCGACATTTAAATAGAACAAGAACTATCATAAATAATAGCAAAATTAACCCAGGAAAAACTCCAGCAGCAAAAGTTTGTGAAACTGGAACATAAGTTAATGCACTATAGAGGATTGCAGCATTGGATGGTGGAATTAAGGCTTCTAGTAATGCTGCGGATGCTGCTAAAACAATTACAAAAGGTTTAGGATAACCTGCTTCTATCATCTTAGGCATCATAATTGTTCCTACTGCAGTGATTGCTGCTAAAATTGAACCACAGAATGCTGCAAAAAATCCCATGGCTATAACCATTGCAATTCCAAGTCCACCAGGTAAATGTCCTACTAAAGAGGTTGCAAAATTTACTAATCTAGTTGCAGCGCCCCCCCGTAGCATAACCATCCCTGAAAATACAAATAATGGTACAGCTATAAGTACATGTTTATTCATAGATTCAAAAGCCATTTGGATAAGCGTAGACCATGGCAAGTTTAAGCCCCAAATTGCTGCTATAGAGCTTCCTAATCCAAAAACCAAGAAAATAGGAACAGATAAAAACAATAAAAAAAACGAAAAAATTACTGCAAATGAAAACATTAAGGAAATCGGTCTTTATAAATTTCAATTGAAGTTGTTAAAAGTAGCTCTAATGAAAATAAACCCATTATAATAAAACCCACAGGAAAAGATAAAAACATGATCCAAATTGGAACATCAATCTCTAGTTCCATCATTTGTCCAAGGTTATAAAAAAGAAGAGTTGCTTCTAGGCCTGCTTTAAAAAATATGAACGATGAAATAAAACTGATTAAGTATACAGAAAACTTAACATATTTAATACTTTTTGCAGACAAAATAGTACTTACGAAATCAACTTCAATATGATTTCCAGTTTTTAATAGTGGTCCTAACATTGGAAAAACCAACCAGCTTACTAGTGCAGGTGGGAGTTCTATAAACCAATCAAAGCCATGACCTGAAATATATCTTGTTAATGCACTTGCCGATAGAGCCAAAACCATTACACAAACTATGGCCATTGCAATAAAAAATGTTATTTTACTTAAAATTCCATTTATAAATTGCAATGGCAGAAGAAGATTATTCATTTAATAAAGCTGAATAACTAAATTCATATTATAAATTTATTTGGATACAAAAGACTCAGCTGCTTTTAAAGCATCAGCATCAAATTTATCCATCATAGCGGGAAGCACTTTTTCTGACATAAGTTTGTCAAATTTTGTTTTCTCTTCACCAGTTAATGTGGTCATTTTTCCACCTCTGGCTTCAAATTCAGAGATCACTTCTTCTCCTACACCAATAATTTTATTAGTAGATACATCTCCAAACTTTTTCCCAGCATCTAAAACTATTTTTTGAAGGTCACTTGGTAATTTATTAAACCAGTCACTATTAGCCATGATATAAGCGTCTGCATAATATTGATAAGGTCTTTGACCAAATTTTAAAAATTCCCACCAGCTGTAAGCTCTTATACTCTGTGGAGGTGTATTGATGGTATCAATCATACCAGTTTGTAGTGCAGTATAAACTTCACTTGTTTTTAATCCTACAATTTTTGCTCCATAAGCCTTCCACATTGGTTCTTCAGCACCTATAAGTCTTCTTGCTTTCAAGTCTTTCATTGCGTCAACACCTGTTAACTCTCTAGCACCACTAAAAGTCATTACAGGTCCAACAGGATTATACATTACAAGAGTAGAATTTGTTTTATTTAAAAGATCGCCCCAAATTTCAGCTCCTTTGCTAGATTGCTGAAAAAATTCTCTTTGCTGTTCAAAAGAGTCAAACAAACCTGGTATAGTCGCAACATTAAAATTTTTGTTGATTTTTGGAAAACCAACAACACCTACTACACCACCCAAGTCAACAGCACCAGAGGTGATGCCCCCCATGATTTCTCTGATACCAAATAGCTGACCAGAATGAAAAACTTCTATCTTTAATCTGCCGTTTGATTTTTCAAAAACTTCATCAACAAACATTTGTGCATGTTTAGTACAGTGATGTTTGTCGTTCCAATGCATTGATAACCTACCAGTGTATTCTGCAGCATTTAAAGAAAATGCAAAAAATGTTGTAATTAATGCAAGGCTTATTAATTTAATTTTCAATTTACCAAATTCAAAGAAAGTCATATTTTCCTCCCAAAAGATTATATATCAAATTTTGTCAAAAAATATTTGTTAAGTAAAGCCATATTGATATAAATTTTATTAATTAAAATTAAAAGATTTTAAAAAGCGAAGCCTGTTATCAGGAATATTTTTTATTTCTAATCCAGTAAATACATGAATGGTTTGCAAATCATGATCTATAACAACATGGTCTGAAACCCAGCCACCTAGCTTTAGATAAGATGAAAGGAGGGGAGGTAGGGTTTTCTGAACTTTCATTAAGCAAAAATTATTTAAATTTATTAGTTTATCGAATTTAAAAACTTTTGGTGCTTTAACATAAGGGATAAGTTTTTTAGGGGCAATGTATTTACATTTAAGAAACTTGAAACAATCCAAATATCTTTCAATACTGGTTCCAAAAAAACTTGAGCACCCGAATAGAAATTTTATGTGATTTTTTTCAATTAAATTCCTGATTGCAAACCATGCAGTCATTATTATTTTTGGGTCTTTGTAGTTAGGATCAATGCAAAATCTACCAAGTTCAAGCATTGGTTCTTTAATTTTTTTTAGGTTATTAAGTTTGTAAAATTGATAAGAATAAGAATTTTTTATTTGATTAAAATTAAACATTATATAAACACGAAAAACACAAACTAATTTATTTGAATTTAATTTATCAAAAATTAAAAAATGGGTACATTTTTTGTCTAACTCATCAGAGTCGCAGAAAGTACAAGAGTTTCTAAAAATTTTACTCCTAAATAATTGAGATAATTTGATTTCATCCTTATTTTCTGCCATCTTAAAAAAATAAGACATAGATATATCCCTTACATATTTAAATTATTTGAATTTTTTCTTCAAATTGTTTTAATTTTGATTACCTAGACTAAAAATAAAAACTGTTAAATTTTTAAAGTTTAAATATTAAAATGCAATAATCTTAACTAATTAAATATTGTACTAGCTATATATTTTTGATCAGCTATTACCTCTTCTTGATTTTCTGTTATTTGGCTTCTTCTTTTTGAAATCTCAATCGAATTTCTTAAAACGTTAGCAGCATTTACTTGTCCTATTTTTTTAAGTTTTTCAATCTTAGTTTTATTTCTTTCTGCAGCTTTTGTAAGTTTTAAACATCTTTCTTCGTTATCTTTTGATCTTTTATTATTTGCTGCTACAGTCGCTTTTGAAGGATGAAATTCGCCATTTAAAAATCTTTTATTCATCTCCAAATTTTTTTTATTAAATTTAACAGATTTTTCATTTCTTGCCATTATGGCTCTATTTATTTGAATCAGCAGTGAATTCACTTCTGATAATTTTTGGTTAATATCGATTATCTCCTGATTAACCTCTGCTCTATGAGTAAAATAGTCAATATTTGCCATATTTATCATTGTTTCACGAAAGTTCACCTCTATTTCACCTTCTACATCCATATTGTTAAGGATGGCTATTCTATTTTTAAAAATTTCTTCTGAATTTCTATTTGTTAAATGATGGTTTCCATAAAATGCAGCTGTATAATTCCTTGCTATTGAAGCATTATCTCTTTCAGCAGAAGATCTCAACTCTTCACTTTTTGATCGATTTTCTTCAATTTTTGCATCTAACTCAAAAATTGCTTTTCTATTAGATTTAATTTTTAATTTTAGTTTAGAATTTATATCCATAATAAAAATATCCTGATTAAGAAAATTGAGATACTTTATTATAAGTTTAAATTGTAAAAAAAATAAACAAAATTCTAAAAGAAAAAAAATAATCAGAATTTTATAAAATTTTTTTTATGAAATTTGTTATTGAAGTATAAATAAATATTGTTAATACGATACTAATTTATCTGGTTAGCAATTTTTTCAAAAACTTCTATTATTTTAGCCCTAGGTATCTTATTGAAAATTCCAGAATTTATTTCTTCCTTGTTCCAAAACCAAGTTCTTGCAGGATCATCTTTCATATTCCATCCTGGGAAAATCCTTTTATTACAATATTCTTTAAGAAGAAGCTCAATCTCTAAATGTCTATCATCATTAGAAATTTTTTCAAATGTTAGATTTACTTCATATTTTGGACCTTCAAGAAGTTGTAAATAAATATCATCTCTACAAATCAAAGCACCAGTTATATTATTTTTTGAATTGTAGTTTATTGCATCAGACAGAATTCCGTTTAAAATGGCTTGATCATAACCGAAAGGTTTAGATTTATATACTAATCTGTAAATATTCAAAAATAACTCCTGCAATTATTAGATTAATTATATCTAACAAAAAATAGTTTGTTTTACTAATTATAATTTGCTCTTTTACTTCTTTTCTTTTGGTTAAAACTTACATCAGGTAATTTCATTACTTTCTCTAGTTCAGGAAAAGAAAACATTGAATTAGGAATAGCAGAGGCGGACACAAAATATTCTTGAAACTTTGGAGCCATGGCCGTTTCTATTTTATTTATTTTTTTCACAGTTTTGGAAATTTCAAGTCTTGATTTCCTATTTAAAAGTGCAATCATGGCTCCTGCGCCAGCAGCATTTCCAGCTGATGTAACGTTCTTTAAATTACAATCTGGTATCATACCTAAAACCATAGCATGTTTTGTAGAGATATGTGCACCAAAAGCACCAGCTAAAATTATCTTATCAATTTTATCTATTTTCATTTCATCCATTAATAATCTTGAGCCTGCAAATAAAGCTGCTTTTGCTAATTGTATTGCTCTCACATCACTATTTGTAATTTTTATTGCTGTTTCATCATTAACCATATTTTTATAAATTATATAGCTATTGGTTCTACCTTCAGAAATACATCTTTCAGATCCAGTTTCTGAACTAGTACCAATTAATCCAGAAGCATCTAAAATCCCTGTCATTCTCATTTCTGCAATAGCTTCAATTATACCAGATCCACATATGCCAGTAATTTTTTGATTTGACAAAAAATTTTGAAATTGTTCTTCATTTGACCAATAATCACAGCCAATTACTTTGAAAATAGGATCTTTTGAAATTGGATCAATTTTAATTTTTTCTATAGCTCCAGGTGCTGCCCTTTGCCCTGATGATATTTGAGCTCCTTCAAATGCTGGACCTGTGGGAGAAGAACATGCATATAATTCAGATTTATTGCCAAGTATAAGTTCAGCATTAGTTCCCACATCGATAATTAGGACAGTTTCTTCAGATTCATTGGGTGCTTCTGATAAAATAACGGCTGCTGCATCTGCTCCTACGTGTCCTGCAATGCAAGGTAATAAATATAAATTTGCATTATCTAAAAAATTTAATCCTATATGGTCGTTTTTGAAATAAAGTGAATCAGATGATGCGAGGGCAAAGGGAGCTTGTCCTAATTCAGTAGGATTTATCCCTAATAGCAAATGATGCATAACTGGATTACATACTATTGAAAGTTCTACAACCAGTTTAGGGTCGATTTCTGTTTCTTTTATTAAAGCTTGAAATAAGCTATTTAAAGATTCTTGAACAGTTTCTTTTAGTTTATCAGTGCCATCATCATTCATCATTGAAAAACTTACCCTACTCATCAGATCTTCTCCAAATCGTATCTGAGGATTCATAATTCCTGAAGAATTTATAATTTCACCAGTTTGTAAATCACAAAGATGTGCAGCAATAGTAGTTGATCCTAAATCAATAGCTATTCCGTAAAGATTTGAGTCCAAAAATCCTGGCCATATGTTCATGATTTCGCTATCTTCATTGTCTTGATGAAAAATAGCGCATGTAACACACCATTTTCCTTTTCGTAAAACATATTGTAGATTTTTTAAAATTTTTAACGAAATTTTTGTTTTTTTAATTCCCCATTGTTTTTTAAGTGCAAGATTTAATCGTTGAAGATCTCCAGAAGGATTGTGTATGTCTGGTTCTTTAACCTCAACATAATAAAGTTTTGTTGCTGGATTTATAGCAATATTTTTAAGTTCTATCCTTTTTCTAATAACTTGTTTATGTACTTGGCTTTCTTCAGGAACGTCAATTACAATATCTCCTAAAATTTTTGTTTGGCATCCAAGTCTTTCATCGCAAGAGATTCTATTTTTTTCTATCGATTTATTTTCAATTTTAGTTGATTTAGCTAAATTCTCTTCTTTAGCTTCAATATTAAATTTTGAAAAATTACCAAAAGATGGTTTGACTTTACATTTTGTACATATTCCTCTTCCTCCACAAACACTATCTAGATCTACTCCTAATTGTCTAGCTGCATCCAATATGGTTGTTCCATTTTTAACAGCACCCCTTAAACCAGAAGGTGTAAAAACAACAGTTGGGGTTTTGTTTTCTGATTTTGAAATCAATTTATTTTTTTTATATGTATTCATTGAACAACAGAAAAATAATTAAAAAAATAACCGCTTTTATTATCTTCTACTATTTCTTCTTCTTCTTCTTTGTGAATTTTCATTTGTATCTTGGATTGAACTAGAATCAGATGAATTAACTCTATTACGTTTTATCCAGTTTGCACCATTTTTATCTCTATTCATAAGTAAATTTGCGGCATAAATTGAATGTAGCTCATTAGGATTTGTAGGATTCATAATTGCGCTAGTCATTCCAGAAGCAATTGCCATTGGAAGAAAGGTAGAATTTATTGAGTGTCTATTTGGTAGCCCAAAAGAAATATTGGATGCTCCACATGTAGTGTTTACTTTAAGTTCTATTTTAAGTTTTTTTACTAATTCAAACACTTGTTGGCCAGCTGTAGCCATTGCACCAATTGGCATCACTAGTGGGTCTACAACTATGTCAGCTGGTGGTATGCCAAAATCAGAGGCCCTTTCAACTATTTTTTTTGCTACTCTAAACCTTACTTCCGGGTCTTCTGATATTCCAGTATCATCGTTGGATATTGCAACTACTGGTACGTTGTATTTTTTTACTAGAGGAAGAATACTGTCTAGTCTTTCTTCTTCTCCAGTAACAGAATTCAGTAAAGGCCTTCCCTTTGCAGCCTTTAAACCTTCTTCAAGAGCGCCAGGCACTGAGCTATCAATACATAATGGAACTTCAACTGTATCTTGTACAAGTTCAATTAACTTTTTCATCAAAACTGGTTCAGTTTCATTCGGGTTTGGATTTGAGTTATAAACCACTCCAGCATTTACATCTAAAATATTCGCACCAGCTTTTACCTGTTCTATAGCATCTTTGACTACGGTATCAAAATTTTCAGCTTCTAATTCCATAGCCAATTTTTTTCGTCCTGTAGGATTTATCCTCTCTCCAATTATACAGAATGGTTCATCAAAGCCTATGACAACACTTCTATTTGAGCTTTCTACAATAGTTTTTGTCATTTGTTATTCCTGTTAATTTATATATCTGACTAAATAACCTATTTAAAAATTTTGTTAACAAAAAAGCGACTGCTTGAAATACTAAATCGACATAGAATTAAATATGTTTTAAAGTTGTTAATTACTTTTGTTTATACTACTGTAAAGAAAAATAGTTAAAGTTAGTTTTATCTTTGAACTATTTAAGAGAGGATAAAAATGGTAGACTTAGGCTCTGATCCTAAGTTGGTTAACAAAAGTTTGTATGTTAAAAAGGGTGACGATAATAAAAAAAATTTATATGCAGCTTTAGATTTAGGTACTAATAGTTGCCGAATGTTAATAGCCCGACCAACTGGTTCAAGATTTGAGATAGTAGATGCTTTTTCAAAGTCTATAAGGCTTGGTATTGATCTGGAAAGAACTGGACAACTTTCTCAAGCTGGGATCACAAGAGCATTACAAGCTCTTCATGTATGTGCAAAAAAACTTAATAAATTCCGTGTTAAAAATTCAAGGCTTGTAGCTACTGAAGCTTGTAGGCGTTCAAAAAATGGTAAAAGTTTTTTACAAAAAGTTAAAATGGAAACAGGACTAAAATTGGAACTTATAAAGCCTGAAGAAGAAGCTAGATTAGCAGTTATAAGTTGTGCTCCATTATTTGATCCAAAATTTTCTCATGTTTTAATAGTTGATATTGGAGGCGGATCGACAGAATTAGTTTGGATGGATTTATCAGAGATCTCAGAAGAAAATAGGATAGCAGAAATGCTTAAACTTCGGTTAGACAAAAAAAATAAAAAAGAATTTCAAAGTGAAAAATTAAATACTAATTTCATCAAAATAGTAGATTGGATTTCAGTCCCTTTAGGTGTAGCAACTCTACTAGAGCGTTATTCTGATGTAGATGATGATAGTGCAAGGTTTGCTTTAATGTCTTGTGATTTTGAGCAAAAAATTGAAAATTTTTTACCTTATTTGAACTATAATCAAATTGATTTAAAAAAAGAACTGCAAATAATTGGTACTTCAGGAACTGTAACAACTTTAGGAGCGGTACATTTGGGTTTAAGAAGATATGATAGATTAAAGGTTGATGGACTTAATCTTTCTTCTACTGACATTGATAATGTCATAAAAAAATTCTTGATTCTTGGACCTGATGGCAGAAAGAAAGAGCCAGGAATAGGCAGAGACAGGGCAGACTTAATAATGTCTGGATCTGCAATTATGCAAACTTTATTGAGAATTTGGCCTTCACGTAGTATGAAAGTGGCTGATCGTGGTTTGAGAGAAGGAATTTTATACTCTTTAATGGCGGCAGATAACCATTTTCAATAGTCTTATGAAAAAAAAATACTCATTAAAAAAAAATGATAAAAAAATCAGTAATTCAATAAAAAAAACAAAAAAAAATACTGATAGATTATTAAAAGTAAATGTAAAAACTGCTAAAGGAAGAAAAATTTCTTCTACTAACTGGTTAAGAAGGCAGTTAAATGATCCATATGTAAAGCTTGCTAAGGAGAGAGGTTATAGATCGAGAGCTGCATTTAAATTATTGGAAATAAATGAAAAATTTCATATATTTAAATTTGGAGATAGTGTTATTGATCTAGGTTGTGCACCTGGTGGTTGGTCTCAAGTTGCTGTTGAAAAAACTAATTCAAACCTTGATAAATTAAAAGAAAAACAGGGCAGGGTTATTGGCATTGACTTAAAACCTATCTTATCAATTAATGGTGCGGAAATATACTTACTTGATTTCTTAGAGGATAATTTTGAAAATAAAATTGGAGAAATATTAAATCATAAAGTTGATAATATATTATCTGATATGGCTAGCAACTCAACAGGACACAAAAAATCTGATCATTTAAAAATTATGGCATTATGCGAGTCTGCAGCATTTTTTGCATTCAATTATTTAAACGAAGGAGGAAATTTTGTTGCAAAAGTTCTTGCTGGTGGTGCTGAAATGGAGTTGCAAAACTTACTTAAAAAAAAGTTCAAGAAAGTGATTAATTTTAAGCCAAAATCAAGTAGATCTGACAGTTCTGAAAAATATGTTGTAGCATTAGAATTTAAAAAAGAATAACTATATCTCAACCAATTTATTTATTCTAGGATAGAGGTTTAAAAATATATGAAGTTAGAAGATGCTATCACATTTGATGATGTTTTGTTGGTGCCTGCAAAATCTTCAGTTACTCCAGACATGGTTGATACAAAGACATTTGTTACAAAGGATATAAAAATTAATATCCCCTTAATTTCTTCCGCAATGGATACTGTTACAGAGAAAAATATGGCTATAGCAATGGCACAATCTGGAGGTATTGGTGTTATACATCGAAATTTAAGTATAAGCAGACAAGCCAAATATGTATCTGCAGTTAAAAGATTTGAAAGTGGTATTGTTTATAATCCAATAACTTTAAATTGTAATGATACTGTTAAGACCGCAAATAAAATTGCTGAAAGATATAATATAACTGGTTTTCCGGTTGTAGACAAAGAAAACCAAGTATTGGGTATATTAACAAACAGAGATATTCGTTTTTTAGATGATAATTCTATTAAAGTTAGTGAAGTTATGACTAAAGAAAATTTAGCTATTGTTAAAGAACCAATTAATTCAAAAGAAGCAAAACAAATAATGGCAAAAAGAAGGATTGAAAAACTTTTAGTAGTTGATGAAAGTAATTATTTAATAGGTTTACTAACAATAAAAGATATTGAAAAATCTGTATTAAATCCATTAGCCTGTAAAGATGAATTAGGTAGATTAAGATGTGCTGCCGCTTCTTCTACAGGTAATGAAGGTTATGAAAGATCTGTTTCATTGATAGATTCTGGAGCAGACGTTATTGTTATAGATACTGCTCATGGTCATTCTTTAGATGTAATCAAATCGGTTAAAAGATTAAAAAAGGAATTTTCTAATACCCAAGTTATTGCGGGTAATGTGGTTACTCCAGATGCTACAAAAGAATTGATAGATGTTGGTGCTGATGGTATTAAAGTAGGAATTGGTCCAGGTTCAATTTGTACTACAAGGATTATTGCTGGTGTAGGTATGCCTCAACTAACTGCAATTATAAATTGTGCTAAAGAAGCAGATTTACAAAATATTCCGGTAATTGCTGATGGCGGAATTAGATTTTCTGGTGATTTTGCTAAATCAATTGCATCAGGAGCATCTTGTGCGATGATCGGTTCTTTATTTGCAGGAACAGATGAGTCTCCTGGTGAAATATCGTTGTATCAAGGCAGAAGTTTTAAAACTTATAGAGGAATGGGTTCTTTGGGTGCTATGGCTAGAGGTTCTGCGGATCGATATTTTCAAAAAGAAGTACAAGCAGATAAATTAGTCCCTGAAGGAATAGAAGGGCAAGTTCCATACAAGGGGTCAGTTAATAACATAATTTATCAATTGGTAGGTGGATTAAAGGCATCTATGGGATACACAGGCAATAAAAACATTAATCAAATGAAAAATGGTTGTAAATTTGTTAAAATATCTGGAGCAGGTTTGTCAGAAAGTCATGTGCATGATGTAAGAATAACAAATGAGTCTCCAAACTATAGTAATGATAAGTAAAAACCACAAAAAATATTAATTTTTATGCAAGACATTTCTCGTGCAGCTGCTGCAATTAATATTTTGGATGACTATCTGAAAGGTTATCCATTAGAAAAAGTACTAAAAAAATGGTTCAAAAAAAATCGTTTTGCGGGTTCTAATGATAGAAGAAATATAAGAGATCTAGTATTTGACATTTTAAGAAAAAGGTTAATTTTATATTATCCATTTCAAATAAATGAATATTTCGAAACTGGTCGTGTTTTAGTTCTTTCCTATCTATTCCTTTATAAAAAGGGTTCTTTTTCTCTTGAGGATATAAAAGGGAATAAATATTTTTTACCATCTATTAACAATGAAGAATTTATTATTCTTAACAATATCAAAAGATTAGTAAAGAAAGCTCCTAGATATATAAGTCTTAATTGTCCAGAGTTTCTTGAGGAGAAGTTATCGCAATCATTAGGTAACAATTTTAATGTTATCATGGAATTATTTTTAAAAAGAGCGCCAGTTTACTTAAGAATTAATCAAAATAAAATAAATATAAAAGAAGCAAAAATTAAATTAGAAAATCAAGGGATTTTGTCTGAAATTTGTCCTAGTTCAAAATATGCTTTAAAAGTTTTAAGTGGAGAAAAATTTATTAAAAAATCTTCACCCTATCAACTGGGTGAAGTAGAATTACAGGATTTATCTTCTCAATTAACTACTGAGTTAGTTCAAATCTCTTCAGGAAAAAAAATATTAGATTTTTGTGCAGGCAGTGGTGGAAAAGCTCTCGCTATTGCTTCAAGATTAAGAAATAAGGCAGATATTTTTGCTTATGATTTAAATGACTTGAAATATAAAAATCTTAATTATAGAGCTAACAAAGCTGGAGCCAATATAACAATTCTTGATTCTAAACATTTAATTAACTACAAAAATTTTTTTGACATTGTATTTGTTGATGCACCGTGTTCTGGAACTGGGACTTGGAGAAGAGATCCTAAAATTAAGTGGGAATTAAATGATCAAAAGTTATCTTTATTAACTAAAAATCAGTATAGTATAGTTAAACAAGCATGTTCTTATTTAAAAAATGGTGGGTTTTTGATATATGTTGTTTGCTCTTTATTAGAAGATGAAGGTGAATTGATTATTAGAAAATATTTGTTGCATCACAAAAATTATTCAAAAATTAAGTCAGGTATATTTCATCCAATTAATGCTAGTGATGGATTCTATTTTTCTGTTTTAAAATTACTGAATAATTAAATATTTCTTGATAAATAAGTAATAAATATATAAGAACATAAGGTGAACATTACAAATTAATTTTATATTTTATAATTTATCGTTTTTGTAATGTTGATAGATAAACAAAGATATGAAATAAGGAAAGAAATATGACAAAGTTAATTAACTTTTTAGAAAGAGCACCAATGGATAAAAGTAAAGCACTCGAAACAGCCCTTTCACAGATTGAAAGAAACTTTGGTAAGGGTTCAATCATGAAACTTGGTCAAGATAATCCAGTTATTGATATTGAGTCTATTTCAACAGGTTCAATAAGTTTGGATATTGCACTTGGTATTGGAGGATTACCGAAAGGAAGAATAATAGAAATTTATGGTCCAGAAAGTTCTGGTAAAACTACTTTGGCATTACATGTAGTAGCAGAAGAGCAAAAAAAGGAAGGGATATGTGCTTTTGTTGATGCAGAGCATGCACTAGATCCAGGTTATGCAAAAAAACTAGGCGTTAACTTAGATGAATTATTAATCTCTCAACCAGATACAGGAGAACAAGCTTTAGAAATAACAGAGACTTTAGTTAGGTCTGGAGCGGTTTCATTGGTAGTGGTTGATTCAGTAGCTGCTTTAACTCCTCGTTCTGAATTAGAAGGTGATATGGGTGACGCTCAAGTTGGAGCACAAGCTAGATTAATGAGTCAAGCTATGAGAAAACTTACAGGATCAATAAGTAGATCTAACTGTATGGTTATTTTTATCAATCAGATTAGAATGAAAATAGGAGTAATGTTTGGTAGTCCAGAAACTACTACTGGTGGAAATGCATTGAAATTTTATGCTTCTGTCAGACTAGATATTAGGAGAATTGGTGCACTTAAGGATCGTGAAGAAGTAATTGGTAATTCTACAAGGGTAAAAGTTGTTAAAAACAAGGTATCTCCACCTTTTAAACAAGTAGAGTTTGATATTATGTATGGAGAAGGTATATCTAAAGTAGGCGAAATAATTGATTTAGGTGTTAAATTTGATATTATTGAAAAATCTGGTGCATGGTTTTCATATGGAGACGAAAGAATTGGTCAGGGTAGGGAAAATGCTAAGAAATTTCTAATTGATAACCATGAAATTGCTCACGAAATTGAAGAAAAAATTAGAAGTGCTAATGGTTTAAATCAAAATATAACTACAAATTTAATCGAGGATAATACTTCTAAAGAAACAAACTGAGAAAATAACTCTTTAGTTTCAAACAAAATTTTATGAAATTTAGTGTGTAAAGATAAATAAATGGCAGGCCTAGCAGAAATTCGATCTACTTTTTTAAATTATTTCAAAAAGCATGGGCATGAAGAAGTTAAAAGTTCAACACTTGTTCCCAGTAATGATCCTACTCTTATGTTTACAAATTCTGGAATGGTGCAATTCAAAAATGTTTTTACTGGACTTGAAAGTCGTTCTTATGACAAAGCTGTTACTAGTCAAAAATGTCTTAGAGCAGGCGGTAAACATAATGACTTAGATAATGTTGGATACACATCTAGGCATCATACTTTTTTTGAAATGTTAGGTAATTTTTCATTCGGAAATTACTTCAAGGAAAAAGCAATTCCATTGGCGTGGGATTTAATTACTAAAGAGTTTTCATTGCCAAAAGAACGATTATTGGTTACTGTTTTTCATACTGATAATGAGGCTACCGAGATTTGGAAAAAATATGCAGGCCTCTCCGATTCTCAAATTATAAAAATCAATACTGTCGATAATTTTTGGTCAATGGGATCAACTGGACCTTGTGGCCCGTGCTCTGAAATATTTTTTGATCACGGTTCCAAAGTAAAAGGAGGACCACCAGGATCAACAAATGAAGATGGTGATAGATTTGTTGAAATTTGGAATCTTGTTTTTATGCAGTATGATCAGTTAGATAGTAATAAAAGAGAAAACTTACCTAGGCCATCAATTGATACTGGAATGGGTTTAGAAAGAATGGGTGCAGTACTTCAAGGAACCCATGATAATTATAATACTGATTTAATGAGAGCGCTTATAGAAGAATCAGCAAATCTATCTAATCAGTCTGTTGATGGTAAATTTAATATACATCATAGAGTTATAGCGGATCATATTAGATCTATTTCCTTTTTAATAGCTGAAGGAATATTACCTTCTAACGAAGGAAGAGGTTATGTATTAAGAAGAATTATGAGAAGGGCCATGAGGCATATTCATTTTTTAGGAGTTAATGAACCAATGCTACATAAAATGGTAGATTCTTTAACTAGAGAAATGGGTGCGGCATTCCCTGAATTAATAGAAGCTAAAGATCTAATTGAGGAAAGTTTGCTTAATGAGGAGATAAAGTTTAGATCAACTTTAGATAGAGGATTAAAGTTACTTGATAAAGAGATCAGTAGGTTGAACAAAGGAGAAAAATTTTCAGGTGAAGTTGCTTTTAAATTATATGATACTTATGGTTTCCCTATTGACCTAACTCAAGACGCCACAAGAGAAATTAATCTGGAAGTTGATATAGATAGTTTCAATGTATCAATGGAAAAACAAAAAGAAAAAGCAAGAAATGCATGGATAGGATCTGGTGAAAAAAAAATAGAGCAAATATGGTTTGATCTTGCCAATAAGTTAGATTCAACTGAATTTCTTGGTTATAACACTTTAAATTCTGAGGCTAAAGTACTTGCGATTGTAATAAATGGTAGTTCTGTTGATAAAATAGATGATGGAAATTTAGCAGAATTAATTTTTAATCAGTCACCTTTTTATGCTGAAAGTGGGGGTCAGATTTCTGATACTGGGTTTTTAATTAATGAAAATCTTGAAGCTAAAATAGAAGGTGTGAAAAAAATATCTGGTTTAATAATTCATAAAATTAATATTATTAAAGGACAAATAAAAAATGGTGATTTGGTAAAATTAACAGTAGATATAAATAAAAGACGATCAATAGCTGCAAACCATTCTGCAACTCATTTGATGCACCAAGCACTGAAGGACGTGATAGGGGTCCATGTTAATCAAAGGGGTTCTTTAAATGATTGTGAGCGCTTAAGGTTTGACTTTTCAAGTAATAAACCAATGACTAAACAAGAAATTGAAAAAGTAGAGAAAATTGTAAATCAGCACATTATTGAAGATACAATAGTAGATACAAGGTTAATGGATATTGATGAAGCTAAGAAATTAGGAGCTCTGGCTCTTTTTGGTGAGAAATATGATACTGAAGTTAGAGTAGTAATGATGGGTTTTAATTCAACTTTAATATCACAACCTACTTCTAAAAGTAAAAGATATTCAATGGAATTATGCGGTGGTACACATGTTCAGAGAACTGGAATGATAGGTTCTTTTATAATTAAATCAGAAATTGCATCTAGTTCAGGTGTTCGACGTATTGAAGCTTTAACAGGTTTGAATGCAATAAAATATCTACAGCAAAGTCGATCATATATTGATCAAATTATAACTACTTTAAAAATTCCAATTGAGGCAGTTAATGAAAGGTTAATAGGACTCATAAATGATAAAAAATCATTGTTACAAAAAATTGACCATTTTCAAAAAAATAAGTCTTCAGTTTCTCATACTCAGGATGAAATTAGTGATATTAGATCAATAAATGGGATTTCATTTGTTGTTAATAAACTTGAAAATATTGAAATAAAAGAAATGAGATCATTAACAGATGAATACAAACAAAAATTTGATCAAAGTATAATATTAAATTTATCTAAACATGATCATAAAATCATATATACTGTTGGTGTTACTAGCAACTTAACTAACAAATATTCAGCTTCCGAAATTGTTAAAATTTTAAATCAATTATCTGACGGAAAAGGTGGAGGTAGATCAGATTTTGCACAGGGCGGTGGAAATAATAAAATTAATCAAGCAGAGATAGTAAATAAAATTGAATTATTTTTAAAAGCTATTTAATTTTTTGTAACTAAATTGCTTTTAATAAGTTTTCTTCCACTTTATCGATAAATTGAGTAGTGCTTAACCACTTATGATTATTTCCTATAAGCATTGCTAAATCTTTGGTCATGTAACCGCTTTCGACAGTTTTTATTACAATACTTTCAAGTTTTAGTGCAAATTCTTCAAGTTCTTTATTGTTATCTAGTTTTGCTCTATGCTTTAGACCACCAGTCCAGGCATAAATTGATGCAATTGAATTAGTAGATGTTACATTTCCTTTTTGGTGTTCTCTATAATGCCTTGTTACTGTTCCATGAGCTGCTTCTGCCTCAAGAATTGATCCATTTGGTGTCATTAGTTGACTGGTCATAAGCCCTAATGACCCAAAACCTTGTGCTACAGTGTCTGACTGTACATCTCCATCATAATTTTTACATGCCCAAACAAATGAGCCAGACCATTTTAAAGCGGCAGCAACCATGTCATCAATTAATCTATGCTCATAAACAATATTTCTTTTTTTAAATTCTTCTTCAAATTCTTCTTCATAAACTTTTTGGAATAAATCCTTAAATCTACCATCATAAGCTTTAAGTATTGTATTTTTTGTAGATAAATAAACTGGCCAGCCTAGTTTCAAACCATAATTAAACGAAGCTCTGGCAAAATCTATTATAGAGCTATCAAGGTTATACATACCAAGAGCTATTCCACTTGAAGGTGCATTAAAAACCTCTTTTTCAATAACTTCACCATTTTCGGGTTCAAATTTTATTGTCAATTTACCTTTTCCTGGAAAAAGAAAATCTGTAGCTTTATATTGATCACCAAAAGCATGTCTGCCAATTACTATTGGATCTGTCCATCCTGGGACCAACCTTGGTACGTTTTTACATATAATTGGAGCCCTAAAAACTACCCCACCCAAAATATTTCTTATAGTTCCATTAGGAGATTTCCACATTTTTTTTAAATTAAATTCTTCAACTCTTGCTTCATCAGGAGTTATAGTTGCACATTTTACTCCTACTCCATACTTTTTAATTGCGTTAGCTGCATTAATAGTAATTTCGTCATTGGTATTATCTCTTTCTTCAATGCCTAAATCATAATAAAGTAAATCAATATCTAGAAAAGGTAGTATTAATTTTTCTTTAATAATTTTCCAGATTATTCTTGTCATTTCATCCCCGTCTAGTTCAACAACAGGGTTTTCGATTTTGATTTTATTTTGCATTTTATTTTATCCCAAAAGTAGTAAATTTAATGTAACCTTGAGAGTTTATTATTAATGGTCAAGTGATTAAAATTATGTATTATCTATCATCATGTTTATTAATATGTTTCAAGCTTTTTTTTAGGTTATTATGTCAAAACCACATATAATTTTGTCTAGGCCACAATTAGGAGAGAATATTGGTGCTGCCGCAAGAATAATGTATAATTTCGGCTTGCAAAATTTGCGATTAATTTCGCCAAGGGATGGTTGGCCAAATAAAAAAGCAAATACTCTATCTTCAGGAGGAGGATGTGTAGTTGATAATGCTATCTTATATAGTAATTTAAACAATGCTATTAACGATTTAAATTTTGTATTTTCTACAACTATTAGATCGAGAAAATATTCTAAAGAAGTTTTTACTCCTGAAGAAGGTATTAAATTTGCCAAAAAACTTATCGATAGTGGAAATTCTGTAGGTATTTTATTTGGTTCAGAAAGAGCTGGATTAGAAAAACACGAAATATCCTCTTCTAATGCAATTATTTCAATTCCTGTAAATGAGAATTTTAAATCAATTAATTTATCTCATGCAGTTGCTGTGGTTTCATATGAATGGTTTAAAAATATTGAAAATAAAAATTTTCAAATAAAAAGAGATGAAAAAGAGTTAGAATTTGTTAAAAAAATAGAAGTTGAAAAATTTGTAAAACAATTAAAATCTCAGCTTCAACAAAAAGGTTATTTTTGGCCTGAAGATAAAATAGAGAGTTTGAATTTGAATATTGATAATCTTTTTTATAGTTTAAAACTTACAAGTCCAAACCTAAAAACTTTATTTGGTATAATAAAAAGTTTACAAAAAAATAAGTAGGTTAAATTTAATAAATTAATAGAAAGTATGTGTATTATGCGTCTGAAAGACGCAATAAATAAAAAAAATTAGGCTATATATATATCATCATGGAATATCCAATTTATAATAAAACACTTTCTTATGACGATAAATTTGTAAAATATTGGTTATTAGGTCTTCTTCTTTTATTGTTGTTAATGATTTTGATAGGTGGTCTTACTAGGTTAACAGATTCTGGACTTTCTATCACAAACTGGCAACCTATTATTGGTGCAATACCCCCTCTAACAAAAAATGATTGGGTTCTTGTATTTGAACAATACAAATTGACTAACGAATTTAAAATTCAAAATTTTAATATGTCATTAAATGATTTTAAAATAATTTACTGGTGGGAGTGGGGACATAGACAATTTGGTAGATTGATAGGTCTGTTTTGGTTTCTTGGTCTCTCTTATTTATTGATTAAAACACGCCTTCCAAGCTTTTTAAAAGTTTCTTTTTTTATTTTAGGTTTTTTAGGTCTTATTCAAGCATTTATTGGCTGGTGGATGGTTAAATCAGGTCTTAATAATGAAAAAAATTTATTAGATGTTGCATCTTACAGATTGGCTATACATCTTAATCTAGCATTGGTAATTACATCATTTATTTTTTTATTATTAAAAATCAATTACTTTTTCTCTTACATAGGAAGTATGTCAATTTCTTTTGGACAATTTTCTTTTGAAAGATTTAAGGTAAGTTTATTTATTATATTTTTATTCCTTCAAATAACACTAGGCGCATTAGTTTCTGGTATTGATGCGGGTAAAAGTTATAATGAATGGCCACTTATGGATAATAATTTTGTACCAGAAGATTACTTAAGTTTAGAGCCTGTATATCTTAATTTTATAGAAAACCCTGCAACAGTTCAATTTAATCATAGAATAATGGGATACGTTTTGTTCTTATTTGGTTTATATATTTGGATCAAAGGAAGATTTAAAATTAATCAATTTAATAAATTAAAAAAAGATTATAACACATTGTTATTATTTCTTATTATTCAGGTTTTAGTAGGTATATTTGCTGTTGTAAAATCAGTTCCTATATCTCTAGGAGTTATACACCAACTATGTGCTGTTTTACTTTTATTATCAGCCATAAATTTAAGATTTAATTTATTTTTATCTCAAAAATAATTTTTTATTAATTACTCTTATTCTGTCCATTTATGGTCCCTTTTTTCAATAAATGCGGAAATACCTTCCTTGGTTTCTTCATAGATCATATTTTCGGCCATTACGTTTGATGTATATTCATATGCTTTTTCTAGGTTCATTTCTGCTTGATTGTAAAAAGCTTCCTTTCCAATTTTAACAACTCTTTTGAATTTTTCAGTAATTTTTTGAGCTATTTCATTTGTTTTTTTTGATAGTTCGTTTTCTTCAGTAACATGATTTACTAATCCTGCTTCTTTCGCGTCATTTGCGGTTAAGAAATCTCCAGTTACAAGCATTTCGAATGTTTTTTTTCTGCCAATATTTCTGGATAATGCTACCATTGGTGTAGAGCAAAAAAGACCAATATTTACTCCATTTACTCCGAAACTTGCATTTTTTGAAGCTATTGCGATATCACAGGTAGCAACTAGTTGGCATCCCGCTGCAGTAGCTATTCCTTGAACCTCTGCTATAACAGGTTTTGGCAGATTTTTGATTTTAAGCATAACTTTGGAACATCTTTTGAAAAGGTCTTTAAAATAACCTATACCATCATCTGAGTTAATCCTGGCATTTTGCATTTCCTTTAAGTCATGCCCAGCACAGAATGCTTTACCAGTTGATTTAATTATAACTACTTTTGTTTTTGGATTAGAAGATGATTTTTCCAATGCATTTAATAGTAGCTCAAGCATTTCATCAGATAATACATTTAATTTATTTGGGTTGTTAAATGTAATTATTTCTGATTTACCCTTGACTTCATGTAAAAGAATGTCACTCATTTAAAACTCCAGACCTATTTATGATGATTTAATTTATTTTTGATAATAAGAAATGAAAAACCAAATTTCAATTAAAGAGATTTCAAAAAAATTAAAGGATATTTTTCCTCAGGTTGCTGATAAATATGAAATTATATCCTTAAAAAGCAATTACAGTGAAGTTAAACTTTTATCAAATAACAAAAATTTAAGACCAGGGAATACTATTTCTGGCCCATCTATGTTTGAATTAGCTGACTTATCTTTTTACATTGCCATTATGGCTTCTACAGATTTAGGTGATAAATCTGTAACAACTAATGTATCAATTAATTTTATTAAAAAACCTTTATTGTCAAATTTGTTAGGAATTTCACAAATAAAAAAAATGGGAAAAAGATTAGTTGTTGGGGATGTAGAGATTTTATCTGAGGACAAAAAACAAATATATGCACAGGCTCTTTTTACTTACTCAATCCCCAGAAATTAGGTTTTAGTAAATAATTTTTTTAAAAAAATGCGTTTGTTATTGACGAATTAAAAATTTTTCTTAAAAGGTACATAACAATATTGAAAGACTTAAGTTATGGATTTAAATAAAACATTTAGCATAAAACCATCAGAAATTCAAAAAAAATGGTTGTTAATTGATGCTGATGGCGTTGTTTTAGGACGATTAGCCTCAATAATAGCCAAATACCTAAGAGGAAAACATAAACCTACTTACACCCCACATATGGATATGGGGGATAATGTTATAGTAGTTAATGCAGAAAAAGTTGAATTAACGGGGAAGAAAAGAGACGATAAGATTTATTATTGGCATACAGGATACCCAGGAGGAATAAAATCTAGAAAAGCCTCCGATATATTAGAAGGAAAATTTCCTGAAAGAGTTTTAATGAAAGCAGTTAAAAGAATGTTGCCAAAAGGTCCATTGGCAAGGCAACAGCTTACCAATTTGAGAGTATATACTGGTAATTCACACCCCCACGATGCTCAAGATCCATCACCTGTTAATATAAAAGACATGAATTTTAAAAACAGCAAGAGAAATTAAAGATGGTAGAAGAAAAAAAATCGTTAGAAGATTTAAAAGAACTTAAAAAAAATGATGAAGTAGTTGACCAAGTTACTTCTGAGAAAACTGATGTTAGTCCTGTTAAAGATGATTTAGGACGATCATATGCTACTGGAAAAAGAAAAGATGCTGTGGCTAGAGTTTGGTTAAAAAAAGGTGCTGGTGTTGTTTTAGTGAATGGCAAAGATATGAGTAAGTATTTTGCTAGACCAGTTTTGCAAATGCTAGTCAACCAACCATTTTCTGTTGCAAAAGTTGAAGGTGAATTTGATATTAAAGCAACTGTTAAAGGTGGTGGCCTTTCAGGGCAGGCTGGTGCCCTAAAACATGGAATTTCAAAAGCTCTTAGTCTTTATGAGCCTACTTTAAGACCTTTGTTAAAAAATGCAGGTTTTATAACAAGAGACAGTAGAGTAGTTGAAAGAAAGAAATATGGTAAACCAAAGGCTAGAAGAAGTTTTCAGTTCTCCAAGCGTTAAAGTTTTAAAACATCCACAACTTATTGTTATATAATGAAAAATCAAGAATTAGCTTTTACTAGTAATGAAGGCGATAATTGGTTTATTCGAAATAAAAGCAAGATTAAAGAAAACTCTGCTGAAATTTCTTTACTTTGTAATTGGCTAATGCCTTATCAAAACCAAATATCTACTATTCTAGAAATTGGGTCAGGACCTGGTAATAAATTAGCTCAAATTTGTTGGCAGTTAAATGCAATGGGTTGGGGTGTAGAGCCTAGTAAAAAAGCAGTAGATTTTGCAAATAAAAACTATAACAAAAATTGTAAATTTACTGTAGCTACAGCTGACAATTTATCTTTTCTTAATGTAACGTTTGACCTTGTACATTTTGGATTTTGTTTATATCTAGTTTCAAGGAATAAAATAAACACTGTAATAAAACAAGCTGACAAGCTTGTTAAGCCAGGAAAATTCTTGTCAATAATTGATTTTGATCCTCGTACTTCTTTTGAAAATGATTACGTCCATTTTGAAGGACTTAAAAGTTACAAAAATAATTATTATAAGATGTTTTGTGATTTAGGTAATTATAGTTTAATAAACAAATTTTCTTTTTCTGAAAAAAGTTTTTGTTTTTCCAAAAAAGAGGATGATAGGATATGTTTAACTCTTTTATATAAGGAAAATTAGAAAATTTTCATTTTATACTATAAGTTTATTTTTAGTCTGACTTTTTAATTCAAAAATTTTTTTATATTTTTGAATTTCCCCATTGGGACCCATTGATTTGTTAATGTTATCAGATAGTTTTACTGTTGCTTTTCCATTAGCTGAGGTTGCTTTGCAAACAATTGAAAATGGATCTAATGCAGAATTAGTTGATAATCCTCTAAAATCATTTGTTAATAGTGTTCCCCATCCAAAACCTACTTGTATTTCGCTAGAAAATCTTTTGTGTAAGTGAATAATTTTTTCTGTATCTAAACCATCGGAAAAAATTAACAATTTATTTTTTAAATCTTCTCCTTTTTGTTTCCACCAATTGATAGAAAGTTCAGCATTTTTTTCTAAATCACCTGAATCTATTCTTATTCCAGTCCAAGAAGCTAACCATTCAGGAGAGTTCTTAAAAAAATTTTCTAACCCATAAGTATCAGGTAAAATAACTCTTAAATTTCCTTCGTGCTCTTCATGCCATTTTGCCAGTACATCATATTGAGCTTCTTTTATTTCTTTTTCAGTTTTGGATAAAGCTGAATAAATCATTGGTAATTCATGTGCATTAGTTCCAATAGCTTCTAAATCTCTTCTCATTGCTATTAAACAATTTGATGTACCTATAAACCTTTTTCCTAAACCTTCTGTCATAGCTTGGATACACCAATCTTGCCAAAGAAAACTATGTCTCCTTCTTGTTCCAAAGTCTGCTATCCTAATGTCGTCAAAGCATTTTAATTTTTCTATTTTTGCCCATAATTTTGTCATAGCTCTTGCGTATAATATTTGTAACTCAAAACGAGCCATATTTTTTAGTATTGCTCTTGATCTTAACTCTGTAATAATTGAAAGAACTGGAACTTCCCAAAACATAACTTCAGGCCATAATCCCTTAAATTTTATGTCGTATTGGTCTCCTTTTTTTTCTAAATGATAATCAGGTAGTCTAAGGTTTTCTAACCAATTAATAAAATCAGGTTTGAACATAGCATGTTTGCCATAGAAGGAATTTCCTCGTAACCAAGTGGACTCTCCTCTACTGAGTGATAAGTTTTTTACATTATCAAGCTGTTCTCTTAACTCTTTTTCATCAATTAAATTTGTTAATGCAACTTTATTTGTTCTGTTTATAACAGAAAATTCAACTATGACTTCTGGTGAATTTCTTAAAACAAATTGTGCCATTAAAAGTTTATAGAAATCAATATCAAGTAAAGATCTTACTATAGGATCAATTTTCCAATTATGATTATAAACTCTAGATGCAATATCAATCATTAGGGTATAACACTAATATTTTTTGATAAAATCAAGATCAATTAATTTTTTTTAGTAATTTTTAAAGTTTAAATAAAATTTAAATCAATTTTTATTAGATCAAAAAAAAATTACTTTATCTCAACATTATTATGATTTTTCAGTTATTTAATTAAATTGGTCGCGCATTGAATTAAATATAGATTTCATCCTAGGATCTGTTTCACAGTTTGCAGTAAGTGTAATTTCTGGTTTTGCTTTAAAAAAATCACCATTATATACATAGTCAGGGTATTTTGGGGAAATTGCTAATCTAATCATGTCATTTTCATGAAGTTTGATTCTTGAAAGATTGTTTGAAAAGTAGAAGATTCTTTTTGTCTTCTGATGTACTACTACAAATGCATCTGAAGTTATTGAGCATTCATTTTTTAAAGTTACCTTTGATATTATTAATTCGGGTTTTTTAAATCCATCTTTCAAATTTGACCAGTTTGAAATTAGAATTAATAACATAATGACGGAAACAAATGTCAGAAATAAAAATTGTTTAATTTTTGCATACCTTTATTTTGTTTGGTGTAATTAACTATTCCTTAAAATATATATATCTTTAAATATATATATTCTATACCTTGAATTTTTTAATCTACTATTTTATTAATTATTGTTGTTAAAATATAATATGATTATCAATTAAATTACTTTACAATCTAGGGTTATTTGAAAGTGAAAAAAGAAGTAGCTAGAGATATTTCATATTCCAGCTCTGCAAAAAGCAAAGCTGGTAGGGCAGTAATCAGATCTATAGAGAATATGACTGGTCGAATTAGACTTATAAAAAAAGCAAAAAATTATGAAAATGAAGTTGCACTGGGAAGAGATTTCTGGGAAGTAATTCTTGAAAAGTATAAAATAAGCTTAAACCTTATGGGAGGTTCACTTAATAATATCCCAAAAAAGGGACCTGTGGTTGTGGTCGCAAATCATCCTTATGGGATTTTGGATGGGTTATTATTGGGTCATATATTATCTACTACAAGAAAAGATTTTAGAATTTTAGCTCATAGAATTTTTAAAAAAGCAAAAGACCTCGACGAAATCATTTTACCCATTAATTTTGATGAAACAAGAGAGGGTATTGCGAAAAATATAGAAACTCGAAAAAAAGCTATAAGTTATTTAATAAATGGTGGTTGTGTTGGTATTTTCCCTGGAGGTACTGTCTCAACATCCTTAAAACCATTTGGTAGAGCTATGGATCCAAGTTGGAGAAAATTTACTGCAAGGTTAATTTCGAAATCAGGTGCAAGCGTTATTCCAATTTATTTCAAAGGTAGTAACAGCCGAGTTTTTCAAATCGCCAGTCATTTGCATTACAATTTAAGAATGGCACTTCTTATAAATGAATTTGGTAAAAGAACTAACGGTAAAGTATCAATTGTTATTGGTAAAGCTTTTAATAAGAATGATATAGATCAGTTTAAAGACGATGCAGATGGTTTAATGAAGTTTTTAAGAACTGAAACATATAAACTTTCACCTGATAAAAATAAAAATTATGATGTAGGTTTTGATTTTGAAACATAATGTTTATTTTTATGATGAAGGGGGGAAATAAGTGTTTAATGTAGCAATTCTTGGTGCTAGTGGCTACACTGGTGTTGAGCTAGTAAGACTTATTTCAATGCATCCAGAATTTAAGATTCATTCTCTTTCTGGTGAAACAAAATCGGGACTAAAATTTGGAGAAGTTTATCCTTCTCTACAATATTTAAATCTTCCTAATTTATGTTATGTATCGGATATAAATTATGATGATTTAGATTTAATATTTTGTGCTCTTCCTCATACAAAAAGTGCGGCCATTATTAATAAACTACCACGGAATATTAAAATTATTGATCTATCTGCTGATTTTCGACTTAATACAGATTCTTTATATAAAAAATGGTATGGAGTAGATCATCCTTGTCCAGATTTACTAAGTAAGTTTATATATGGTTTAACAGAATTTTACAGAACAGATATTAAAAATTCAGATTATGTAGCTTGTACTGGATGTAATTCTGCTACTGGTTTGTATCCAATTATCCCTTTAGTATCAGAAGGAATAATTGAATTTGATGATATCATTATAAATCTTGCAACTGGAGTTTCTGGCGCTGGTAGAAAAGCAAATGAATTTATTATTCATAGTGAGGTTTCTGAAGGTTTTTCCCCCTATAATGTTAAAAGCCATCGACATCTAGCAGAATTTGACCAAGAATTGTTAAAATTTTCAGGTAAAAAAATAAGAGTTACATTTACGCCGCACTTGTTACCACAAAACCGGGGCATATTAGCTACAATTTATGTTAAGGGTGACTTAAAAAAAATTTATAACACATTATATATGAGATATGAAAACGAACCATTTATCAACATAATGCCAATGAATTCTATCCTGTCAACAAAACATGTTAGAGGATCAAATTATTGTAATATTTCAGTGTGTGAGTCTAGCAAACCTGGTACTGTAATAGTGCTATCTACATTAGATAATTTAATAAAAGGATCTTCAGGTCAAGCTATACAAAATGCTAATTTAATGTTTGATTTAGATGAAACTTTAGGTCTTACAAGTCCGCCTATTTACCCTTGATTGACCATGATTTCCAAAAAAAAGCAAAGAATTAGGTGGCTTATTTCGGCTATTATTTTAATTTTTATAGCGACATTAATAATTGGTTTTTCATTAAAGGATGGAATTGAATATTATAAATCACCTACTCAAGTTTTAGATCATAAGATATCAGAAAATATTAAATTCCGATTAGGTGGCCTTGTGGAAAATGGTAGTTTAATAAAATCATCTGGTAAAAAAATTTATTTCAAAATTACTGATAATGAAAATTCTATTACAACTTCATATGAAGGAATACTTCCAGATCTATTTGCTGAAAATCAAGGAGTTATAGCGTCAGGTAAATATATAAATGGAGTTTTTGTCGCAGAGGAAATACTTGCAAAACATGATGAAAGTTATTTACCAAAAGAAGTTATTGAAATATTAAAAAAAGATGGAACATATATAGAACCCGACAAATAATAGAATTTTTTATGATTATAGAAATTGGACATTTATCTTTATTATTAGCTTTAACTTTATCTAGTTTTACCATTTTGATATCAACTCTTGGGTATATTAATAATTGGTTAAATTTTGAAAAATTAACATTTAGTTTGTCATCAATAATTTTTTTTATTTTACTAATTTCTTTTTTATCACTTGTTTATGGTTTTTTAATCTCAGATTTTTCTCTTATTACAGTTTGGCAAAATTCACATACATCAAAACCTTTAATATACAAAATTACAGGGACCTGGGGTAATCATGAAGGTTCTATGCTATTGTGGGTTCTGTTACTTTCTTTTTTTGGTGCTCTGATTAGTTGGTTTGGGAAACATTTAGACATATCCTTTAAAAATGTTGCAGTTGGTGTTCAAACAAGTATCCTATTCCTTTTTTTGTGCTTTTTAATTTTCACTTCAAATCCTTTCGAAAGAACTGATATATTTTTTAATGAAGGAAAAGGCTTAAATCCAATTTTGCAAGATCCAGGGTTAGCTTTTCATCCACCATTTTTATATTTAGGTTATGTTGGACTTTCTGTTGCATTTAGTTTTTCTGTTGCTGCACTGATAATTGGAAAAATTGATTCAGTTTGGGCAAGATGGGTAAGACCTTGGACTTTAGTAGCCTGGATATTTTTAACTATTGGTATAGCTCTTGGTAGTTGGTGGGCTTATTATGAATTGGGTTGGGGTGGTTGGTGGTTTTGGGATCCCGTGGAAAATGCTTCATTCATGCCTTGGTTAACTTCAGTAGCTCTTCTTCATTCTGCCTTAGTAACGGAAAAAAGAGATTCTTTAAAAAATTGGACAATTTTATTAGCTATAATAGCATTTTCTTTTTCTTTAGTTGGAACATTTATAGTTAGATCTGGAGTTCTTACCTCAGTTCATTCATTCGCAAACGACCCAACTCGTGGAGTTTGGCTTTTATTTATGATATCATTAATAGTTGGAGTAGCACTGGTATTATTTTCATTCCGAGCATCTGAATTATCAAAAAATATTACATTTTCTTTGGTGAGTCGTGAAAGTGCACTAATATCTAATAATTTACTTCTCATGGTATCTACTATTGTGGTTTTTATAGGTACCTTGTGGCCATTGTTGATTGAAATATTGTTTGATGAGAAAATATCTGTAGGCGCACCTTTTTTTAATAAAGCATTTACTCCTTTTATGGTTATATTGGCAATGATTTTACCATTAGGTGCGGTTTTACCTTGGCGCAAATCTTTTAACTTAAATTATATAAAAGTTTTATTACCTATTTTTCTTTTTTCTTTGTTTGTTGGAGTAATTGTTTTTGATATTCAACATAATAATAATTTAATCGCTCCTGTTGGAATTATATTATCAGTTTGGGTTATTTTAGGTGCTTGGAGTGAATTTTTTGTAAAAAATAAGATTTTTTCTACAAGTTATAATCTTGTTTTTTATAGAGTATATCACATGCGTGCTTCTGATTGGGGAAAAATAATAGCTCATTCAGGTTTTGGAATAATTATTTTTGGGATCTCAAGTATTACTGCCTGGGAAACAGAAGATATAAGAGTGGTTAGAATAGGTGAGACTTTTTCCGTTGGAACTTACAAATTTACCCTTAATGATGTAATAAATAAAAATGGACCTAATTATGTTTCCACAGTTGGAATTTTAAATGTTGTAGATGAAAAAGATAATTATGTAACCACATTGGAACCAGAAAAAAGATTTTTCCCCACACAGTCTATAACTACTACTGAGGCATCAATTGATAATGCCTTTTCAAGAGATATATATATCGTATTAGGTGCACAACAGGGAGAATTTGAGTGGGTTGTTCGTACATATATAAAACCCTTTGTTAATTGGATTTGGTTAGGAGCGTTTATATTATCATTAGGAGGTATGCTCAGTATTTTTGATAAAAAAGTTAGAATTGGCATTGCTTCAAGAAAAGAGCAAGTTGTTTAAAACAATGCAAAGATATTTTTTTTTGTTGATATTAATATTCTTATTACCGTTAAGTTTATCAGGGGTTGAACCAGATGAAATACTTAAAGACAAAATTCTAGAAGAAAGAGCAAGAATTATATCTAGTGATCTTAGATGTTTAGTTTGTCAAAATGAAAATATAGATAGTTCAAATGCAGATCTTGCTAAAGATTTGAGGTTATTAGTTAGGGAAAGATTACTTGTTGGTGATACTAACAAACAAGTTAAAAATTTTATTGTCGAACGGTATGGCGAATATGTTTTGTTGAATCCAACATTTTCTGGTTCCTCAATTCTATTGTGGATATCTGGCCCATTAATTTTTATTCTTTCATTTATTATACTTATTTTAAGATATTTAAGTTTTAGAAAGAAAAATATAACAAAACAAGTAACACACTCAGCTGAAGATTTAAAAAAACTTACATCATTTTTAAAAAAGTAAATTTTTTATTTTCTTTTTGATTTATCAAGTATAACTTTATAAAAATTAATTTTGATAAGATTATGAATTTCTATTCTAATTTACCAAATATCTCAATATCTCAGTTTGATGGTGAAATAAATTTATATGATGCTAATAAAAACTCAGACATTTATTTAAAAAAAAATGATGGTAAGAATTTTTCTAATTTTTTGAATAAGGTTGGAGAATTAAGCCCTTATTTAAAAAGAATAAGCAAAGACGAAAAAAAATGGCTTAATGCAGTTAAAGACAAAAATCTAAACCAAATTCTAAATGATTTAATTTCAGATAAAAAATTAACTTATAAAAGAGATATTGTACAAGGGTGTAGATTAATTAAAAAACGAAGTTTTTTGATTACCTCAATTTATGATATTTCAGGTTATATCTCCTTGGATCAAGTATCGAGTATACTTACCTGTATATCAGATCACATAGTAACTTTACTTTCAAATCATGTAATTTATTTAAGAGGGAAAGATGAAAAAGAATTAGATTTAAAAATGAATAAAAAAAACTCTTTTAGTTTTTTTATAATAGCAATGGGAAAAATGGGTTCTTTTGAACTAAATTATTCTTCCGATATTGATATTATTTTATTTTTTAATTTTAATTATGCTAATATTAAGGATCATTTTGCAGCAAAACAATTTATAATTAATAAATTCAAAAAACTGGTAAAAATCTTAACTAATTTTTCTGAAGGTGATTTTCTTTACAGAGTAGATTTGAGGTTAAGACCGGACCCATCCTCTACGCCTATAGCTATCGATACAAAATTTGCTGAAAATTATTATCAAAAATTGGGCCGAACATGGGAAAGAATGGCTTTTATAAAAGCAAGACCAGTTTGTGGGGATATAAAAAAAGGTAAGGAATTTTTAAAAAAATTGGATTCATTTATATGGAGAAATCATTTTGATTATGCAGCTATTGATGAAGTAAAAAACTTAAGGGAAAAGATGAAGTTAAATTCACCTTACTTAAAATTGTATGATTTAAGTGGCTATAATATTAAAACTGGTCTAGGTGGGATAAGAGATATTGAACTTTTTACACAAACTTATCAATTAATAGTAGCTGGAAGAAATAGGGAGTTAAGAGGTGCAAAAACTGTAAAAACATTAAATAAACTAAAAGAACTAGGTTGGCTAGATCATGAGCCTTTTGAAAAATTAGTAAGAGCTTATAATTTTTTTAGAACAATAGAAAATAGACTTCAAATCGTTAATAATACTCAAAATCAAAATATTCCAAACGAAAGTTCACCACAATTTAACCAGTTAGCAACTTTAGCTGGCTTTGCAAGTTGTTCAAAATTTAAGGATCTAGTTTTACAAAATTTAAAAAATGTAAAATTAATAACAGATGATTTTTTTTCCAACTTTAAATTTAGAAACGTACAAAAGAAAAATTTTTTAGATACTGAAATTATTAAATCAAATGAAGGAAAATTAGGCTTCAAATTAAGTAATGAAAACCTTTTTTACAGTAAAATAAGTCAATTAAAACAATTATCAATTTTTAAAAATGAAAGTGCTCTAAGATCGTTTAACGCACTCATTCCAAAAATTTCAAATGAGATTATCCAATTTAATGATCAAAATTTTGTAATTGACAAATTTGAAGTATTTTTAAAAAAACTATCAAGTGGATCACAAATTTTTCCTTTATTAGAAAACAATCCATCAAGTATCAAAATTCTTTTGATTGTTTTGAATAGCTCATCCCTTATTTCGGATCAATTGTCTAACGATGTTAAATTGTTTGATTTATTTATTTCAAAAAATTTTATGGACAGTATTTCTTCTAAAGAAACAATGAATAATGAATTGAAAATTAGAATTAGTAGGAATAATGATTTTGAATTTATTATCAATGAGTTGAGAAGATTTGTTAAGGAGAGAAAGTTTCAGATTTCCATCCATTTAATTTTAGGTAAGATTAATTGTTTTACAGCTTCAATTTTTTTTACAGATACTGCTGAAGCATGTGTAAATATTTTAATACCAGTAATTAAACAAAACCTAAAGAAACGTTATGGTTATCCTTCAAATCATTTACCTGCTATTTTAGGAATGGGAAAATTGGGTTCATCTGAGATGAATTTTTATTCTGATTTAGATCTTATATTGATTTATGATCATAATGTTATTTATAGAATAAAAAATGATAAATATAGCTCATTGGAAACATATTTCGCTAGGTATACCCAAGCTCTTGTTTCAGCTTTCACTTCTTTGACAGAAGAAGGTAAACTTTATGACGTAGATATGAGACTACGTCCTTCAGGTAGAAAAGGCCCAGTTGCAACATCTTTATCATCCTTTTTAGACTATCAATTAAAAAAAGCATGGGTTTGGGAGCATATGGCATTATCTAGGGGGAGAATTATAGCTGGAGATACAAATACTAAAAACAAACTAAATAGAATATTAATTAAAGTTTTTGATAAAAAAATTTTTCTACAAAAAGAAATAAAAAAACAAACAAAAAATATGCGGTTATCACTTCAAAATAATTATTCTAAAAAATTTGATCCAGAAAATATAAAATATGGAAGAGGAGGATTTCAGGAGTTAGAACTACTCGTTCAAATGGGTATGTTGTTAATGAATATAGGTTACAGAAAAAATAACCAATCACCTAAAAAATTGATAAGTTGTTTATATAAAGTTGGATTTTTTGATAAAGAGGAATATAAAAACATTACAGAGATTTATGAATTGTTTTTTTATTATCAACAGGTAAGTTGTATAATGTTTTTTGAAACAGATCAAAAAAAAATTTTATCAAGCCATGGAGTAGGCTATTTGATTAAAAATTTATCGAAATCTGTTAACTATAACAAAGAAATGGACCTCAATGATTTAAATTTACTATTAAAGCAAAAATCTCAATACATAGGAAAATTATTTGATAGAAAATTAAAATAGTTACTACTTATGGATTATGATCCAAAAAAACTTATAAGTGAATCATTCAAAATAAATGGTATAACGGATGTAGAATGTCGATCAATTTTTTTTGGTTGGGTTTTAGATTCAAATAATTGTTTTGATATGAATGAGGCTCTAAAAATACTTTATCAAAAGTATTCTCTTGATTATCCAAAACATCCAATGACTAAGGTATTATTGGAAGGCTTAACAAAAAAAAATAATAAAAGAAAACGAAAAAGAGTCCCAAGAAATAATAATTAATTGCTATATTATTTTTATAATTTACTTTTAGACTTAATTTATCTCTTTATTTATAAAATAATCAAACTATTATAGTTTTTAAATTTATGATTTTTAAGATTTTATTACCTATTTTTCTTTTTTTTATAAGTTTCAAAATATCTTATGCGCATGTTTCAGAACGTGCTTTAACATTATTATTACCTACAGAATATTATATACCTGCTGGGATATCAGTTTTAGTTTTGACTATTTTAATTACATATATTACGCCAAAGGCGTTCATTGGCTTTCTTTTTAAGCCTTTTGAAATTAAAAGTATCAGAATTAGTGACTATTTTTTCTCAGATTATATAGATATTTTTAGAGTTTTAATTATAA
>ENA-OSEY01000346-OSEY01000346.1-marine-metagenome-genome-assembly--contig:-NODE-346-length-34299-cov-3.914762_pt1 | contig 34299 bp, 36 predicted proteins | sample MGYA00248465_ERZ534230 | MGnify/ENA primary metagenome ERZ534230 (study PRJEB26409, sample SAMN06344110) | marine metagenome | isolation source: Sea water from surface | place: Atlantic Ocean:Southern... | reverse complement strand
CATGTAATAGTTGTTAGAGGTGAGGAAGTTGCTGGGTTTATCGTTTTAATGAGAGAGGGTGAAACATATGACTCTCTGAATTATGATTTCTTTAATTCTAAAGATGACCCATTTTTGTACGTAGATAGAATTGCCATTAAAGACATTTATAGAAGACAAGGTTTGGGTAGCATGCTTTACGAAAAAACTATAAAGATAGCTGAGGATTTAGCGCTCGATACATGCTGCGAGGTTAATACCTTACCTAGAAATGATGCATCTCTTTCCTTCCATGAAAGATTTGGATTCAGAGAGGTTGGTACCAAAGATTATGATGATCACAGCGTAGTTTATTTAATTAAATCTAATTAATTTGACTCTTTTTGAAAAAAATTAATTAATCCGACACCTGTAATTATCAATAAGCATCCTAATAACATTGTGAGAGTTATAACTTCATTTAAGAATAAATTTGCCCATAACATGCCCGATATAGGGACTATCAAAACAACCGTTGAAGCTCTTACTGGGCCAGCTCTCTTTATCAAAACCACGTATCCCATGTAAGCTAATCCAGTGCAGGCAAATCCAAGGAGAAAAACACTCAAAAGCACTTCATTTGAATGATTGAGATGTAAGCCAGTTTCAAGGAAAGTGAAAGGAAACACTAAGAATGTTGCAAATAAAAGTGTCATAGCTGCCAAATAAGTTGCATCTATGGATTGAGTTTTAAAAATAAAATTTGAACTAAATGCGTATAAAAAAGAAGCCCCTAAGCACAACATAAGGGCAAAAAGTGAAAACTCCAAAGACTCATAACCTACAAAAATTACTAAACCTATGATGCCTATCAAGATACCCATGAGCTGGACAAGGTTTGTATTTAGCTTAAGCCAAACAGTAGCAATGATAAATGAAAATAGTGGCGTGGTTCCATTTAGAACTGACATAGTGCCAGCATTTAAATTAAGAGCGGCTTGTGAAAAAAGATAAAAAGGTATTGAAGCGTTAATACAAGCCAAGAGTATTAGAGGAAGAAAATCTTTCTTGAGATTTTTTAGATTGTCAAAACGAACAAAGATGGGAGTCAGTATCAATGATGCTATAAGCAATCGGGAGAATACCAATGTTATTGGCCCAACTTCAGGAGCTGCAACCTTTATAAATAGAAAAGAAGCTCCCCATGCAACTCCTATTGCTAAGATTAACGACCAGTCTATGACTGAATTTCTATTCATTTTATTATGATATGAGAGTTAGTAAGGCCTATCTCCTATAATGGTAACTCTCTCAACTTTTCTGATATTTGGCCAATAATCTGAATTGGCATAGTGTTGGCAAGCTCGATTATCCCAAAAAGCTATGGAATTTTCTTCCCAAGCAAACCGACACTGATACTCAGGTATTGAAGCTTGAGCATAGAGAAAATTAAGCATCTCTCTAGATTCTCTTTCATCCCAACCTTTAATATATTGAGTAAAAGCTGCATTTACATAAATAGCCCTTTTCTTGGTATCAGGGTGGGTTCTAATGACAGGATGCTCTGGCATAGGGTATTTTTCGTTAAATGACTTAATTTCTTCTTCTGACTTACCCTCTTTTATCAATCTTTCTCTAAAATTTGCGAAGTCATGAACTGCTATCGCTCCATCTAGTTTATGTTTTACTTCTTCAGAAAGACCTTCATAAGCTGCATGCATATCTGCAAATAAAGTATCTCCACCATGTGGTGGCTTCTGAATCATCCTCAAAACTGAACCCAGTGAAGGCTCCATCCTCCAGGTTACATCAGAATGCCAAGTATTTTCCCTTCCCTTACTGTGTTCATTGTGAGTAATGACCAGAACTTCAGGATGGTTTTCTTTTTTTGGAGCAAAGGGATGAATTTCAAGTTCACCAAAATTTTTTGAAAAGTTTATGTGTTGTTCTGTCGATATTTTTTGATCTCTAAAGAAAATAACCTTGTACACAAGTAAAGCTTCATAAATTAGATCTTTGGTAACTTCATCAATCGGACTAGTTAGATCTATGCCATTTATCTCCCCTCCTATACTTGGGCTCAGTCTTTTAACAGAAAAAGGTAAGTCCTTTTTTTCAAAATTTTCTGGAATATAGTTAGTCATAATTTTCCCCTAAACGTAATGATCAAGAAGCTTACCTATCTTGTCAATCTGCAATTTTGCTTCTTCAGGATTGTATTGGTTATTTTCTGAATGAGACCAAACCGGAGATGGCCATGCATCATCGTGTGTGAACCGGACGATGATATGGGTATGTAGTTGAGGCACAATATTTCCCAAAGTTGCAATGTTCATCTTGTTCGATAAATAAAGCTCAGACATTCCTTTTAAGAGAAAATTACATTCCTCAAAATATCTTTGTTGATGTTCTATATTTAAATCGAAAATTTCAGAAACATCATTGATTCTGGGCACAAGGATTATCCAAGGAAAGTTAGCGATATTCATCAGAAGCACTTTCGACAAAGGCAGATCGCCTATGAAGAAAGTATCATCCTTCAGTCTTGAGTCAAGTTGAAATTCCAAGTCTATTTAGGAAACGTTCCTATCTTGTCCTTCCCAATAAGGTGCTCTTAAGTCTTTTCTCAGAATTTTACCTGATGGATTTCTTGGTAATTCATTTACATGTTCAACAGTTTTAGGACACTTATAACCAGCAATTTGAGTTCTCACATAACTTATTACTTCAGCTTCATCAAGAGGATCCCCCTCCATTTGCACAATGAACGCCTTTGTAGCCTCTCCCCATTTCTCATCAGGAATACCAATTACAGCTGCATCAGCAATTTGAGGATGGCTTAGTAAAGCATTCTCAACCTCAGCAGGATAAATATTCTCCCCTCCCGAAACAATCATGTCCTTAACTCTGTCATGAATATATAGAAAACCCTCGTCATCAAAATAACCAATATCACCTGAATAAAACCATCCATCCTTGATTGCTTCCTCTGTAGCATCCTGTCTATTCCAGTAACCCTTCATATTGTTCAAGGATTTAATAATAACTTCGCCTACCTCACCAACGGGTACATCATTATCATTCGCATCAACTACGCGTAACCCAACATCCTTACCTGCTTTTCCGCAAGATCTTAACTTCCCTCTTTCTATATCATGATCTTCTGGAAACAAGAAAGTGATAGCACCATTTGTTTCTGTCAATCCGTATACTTGCCAGAAATCACATTTCATTAATTCCATAGCTTTAATCAAGGTATCGTCTGTTATTGGAGATGCTCCATAAATAACTGTTTTGAGTGAGGAAAAATCAGTATTTACTGCATCAGGATGTTGAACTAGAAACAAAATCACGGCAGGGACAAATAAGGCATGTTGTATTTTCTCTTGCTCTATCAGTTTCAAAATGAGTGTTGGATCAACTTCGGGAATGATTATATTTTTAGCTCCAGTAACCATGCCTGCTAAGCCCATATTGGTACCAGCGACATGAAATATTGGCATACATACTAAGTTGACTTCTCCTTCATTCATTTCTCTATACATAGAATCATCATTCATCACGAAACAACTGCTAAAATTATCATTAGTGAGTTGTACTCCCTTAGGATGACCGGTAGTGCCTGAAGTGTATAGTTGAATAACATCATCTTCACCATTACTTGGAAGCATAGGGTCACTATCATCGTGTGAATCTCTCCAATTAGTATATTCCTCCCATTCTTCGTGATGCCCTCCAACAGCTATAATCTTTTTAACTGTGGGTATATCATTTTTTATCTCTTCAACTAAACCAAAGAATTCAGGCCCTACCAACAGAACCTCGCTTTGAGAGTCATTAATAATGTAAGCTACCTCTGGTGGGGCTAATCGCCAATTAATTCCTACTGTTACAGTATTTGACTTGATAGTTCCATAAAGGAATTCAAAGAACTGATCAGAATTTTTTCCTAGAAACGCAACTCTACTATCTGGCTTACAATCTAAACTAATTAGGCCTTGTGCAACTTTGTTAGCATATTTGTCAAGTTCGCTATAAGTTGTTTCGTTATCTATAAATTTATGCGCTATATCATCTCCAGACACAGAGACTCTCCATCTAAATAGATCGGCTAGTGTTTTTTCGTAAGGTATTTCCATAACTTTTCTCCTAATTCCAGCCTAAAGGCTTAAGTTTTTTTTCAACAAATTCTTTTGGAACGCTTTCCAAGGCAGTGCCTAATGTATCATTCCATCTATTAAGAAATCCAAATAAACTTATTACTGAGACAATTTCTATAATCTGGATTTTAGAAAAATATCTCTTTAATACATCATAATGTCTCTGCTCTGCTTTATTTGGTACCATTCCTGCAGCAAATGCTAAATCTAACACCGCCCTTTCATCATCACTAAAGTTTTCACTTTCATTGTACTTCAATATATCAGCTATTTTTTGTTCTGAGGTTCCTGCTCTTGCAGCTCCATGAGACGTGTGCGCCTGACAATATTTACATCCCGATGAAATACTCGATGCAAGCGCTATTAGTTGTTTTAACTCTATACTTAATGAATCAGATTGAAAAATTGTTGTTGCCAATCCTGAGAATGCAAGAAGTAATTTAGGTTTCTCTGCCATTGTCAGATGTGCATTTGGCAAATAACCCATGAAAGCCTCTATACCATCAAAAAGTTGATCAAATTCCTTAAAAGATTCTCTCTTATCTTCACCAATGAAAGTCGTAAAATTATTTTCCATTTTAATTCCTCATCTATCTTTTTAACTTTTTTTACTTTTTGTTATATTGATTTTAATAATATCAATGAAAAAGGTATTTTTGGAGTGATTGTATGGAAAGTTCTTCGTCCTTAATAGATAAACTTAAAGAAAGTAAAGTTTTCAAGGTGACATCTGGTTATGCGTTAGTTGCCTTTATTACAGTTCAAGTAGCAAGTTTAGTGAGTGACTCATTTGGTTTAGGACAAGAGTTTATGCAGAACATAATAATTGTCTTCCTAATTATTCTTCCATTCATTGCATTAGTTGCATGGGCAGCTTCTTCTAAGTATGGAACTTTCAAAATACTCGGTCTTAGCATATTTCTTCTATTTACAGGTTATGGAACCGGATCATACATTTGGGTAAATAATTTTATGCTGCCACAAGTAAGTAAATTTCTTGCTGAAGATGATAATGTCTCTGCTTGGCTAATATCTAATCAAATAGACTCTTTCGCTCCATTTTTCTCAACTATTTCAAGCGAGGGAGATGAGATAAGCGTAGATTCAGAAATAAATGTGATGCAAGACGGTGTAAATATCTCATGGAAAGCTTATGAATCTGAAAATAACTGGAGATACTTAGGAAAGTCGCCACTTGGAAAGGTTAGATTACCGAAAGGAATTATCCAACTGAAACTAGAAAAAGAAGGTTATGAAACTGCATTTTTTTCAATTTCAAATCCAACAATGAGATTAAATAATTTTCCAATATATTTGCCTTGGAGTCTTGAACCAATAAATCTTCAACCAGTAGGTTCCATTCCTAATGGAATGGTTTATGTTCAAGGGGGTAACTTTGTACCAGGACTCACAGGGAATAACACAGATCCTATTTACCTTCACCCCTTCTATATAGACAAGACAGAAGTGACGAACAAAGAGTTCAAGAAATTTATTGACTCTGGAGGTTACGAAAACAAGCAGTACTGGGTTGAAATGGAGTTCATAAATGATGGTGTTTCTCTAAATTGGGAAGAAGCTAAAAAATTAATGATTGATTCAACTGGAGTTCAAGGACCTGCCGGGTGGGAGGTTGGTATGTACTTGGATGGCAAAGATGATTTTCCAGTTACAGGAATCAGTTGGTATGAAGCTCTTGCCTATGCTCGGTATAAGGGTAACATTCTTCCACCGATGTTTCATTGGGCAAAAGCTGCATATCCACCTGATGAAATTGGATCACCGATTGCTCCTAGACTTCTTAAATTCAGTAATTTTTCACAAGAGAGTCTTAAAGAAGTGGGGCAAGGGAGTGGAGCATATGGCACCTATGATATGGCAGGGAATGCTAGAGAGTGGGTTTGGAATATTTTTGGGGGCAGAGGATTAACTTTAGGAGGTGCATATGATGAACCTACTTATTTAGCATCACAAACATCGCCATTACCTAGAATGGATAGATCGCTAAGAAATGGATTTAGAACTGCTAGACTCATAAATCCCAGAGATTTGAATCCTTACGGAGATCCCATTCAAACACAAGCTCCTAAAGACTTGAGTTACTACAAGCCTATGAGCGATGAGGTCTTCGGAGTTTATTCTAGAAATCATGAAGTAAGAAATACAAATACTGATGTTGAAGAAATATATATTGATGAGAGCCATCCTCTCTGGATAAAGGAAAGAGTAAGAATTGAAGCAGGATACAACAGCGAAAAAATGGATATTCTCATTTTTAGGCCAAAAAATTCTTTTGGCCCATCAGATGCTGTAATTTTTCATCCTGGCGCTAACTACTATACAACTCCGCCTGAAATTGACGAAGTAAATCCGGGAGAATTTGGATTAGATTTTTTAATAAAAAGCGGAAAGACGCTTGTTTGGCCGGCTTGGAAAGGATCACTTAACAGGCTTCCTGAAAGTAGATCTGGTTCCCCGGAAGATACTCTCATTTATTTTAGAGGACTAAACATTGCTTGGGTTTCTGACACTAGCAAGACACTTGACTACTTAGAATCGAGAGCCGATATAAATCCTAGCAACTTTTTTTATATGGGGATGAGTTTCGGTGCCCTTTTCAATACTCATACATTACTATTTGAAGACAGATATAATGCTGCGATTCTATATGTAGGGGGTGTTTTTCCTACATACCCTCCTCTTTCTGATGGTATTAACCACATGCCTAGAATTAAGACACCATTTCTTATGTTGAATGGTGAGCAAGATTATTTGGTTCCAAAAAGCTCAGCAATGTTCTTTTATGGATCAACTGGCACACCAGAAAATGACAAGAAAATTATTTTCTATGACTCTGGTCATTGGCCCCTTCCAAGAAATCAAATGATTAAGGAAACTCTGAGTTTTATCGATAAATACAAAAAATAAATTAACTTGAATTTTGTAGAGAATCTAGTTCTTTAAACTCGTGTTCTATAGATAGATCAATCAATTTTCTCCACAAAGGCTCTGATATCTCGGGACTTAAGCCGCAAGATTCTCCGAAACTTTTAACCTTAGAGATCACTTCTTCTATTCTATCCTCATCAATTATAAGTTTTTCATCATTTTTTACTAAAGCAGCCATCTCAATACACTTTTGTCGTCTAGCTAAAAGTAAAACTAATTCTTTATCGAGAAGATCTATTTCTTCCCTCACTTCTTTCATTGTGATTGTCATATTTTTTTATTTTCAAAATTATCTACATTATATATTACCTAAATTTGTTCTTGCCCCAGAGATTCAATAGATATAAATTTTGCTCATGAAACTAATACAAGATTTAGTAGAGCTTCAGCCAGAAATGCAAAACTGGAGAAGAGACATACATGCTCATCCAGAAATAGCCTTTGAGGAGCACAGAACAGCAAATATTGTTGCTGAAAAGTTGGAGAGTTTTGGTATAGAGGTTGAAACAGGAATTGCCGGAACAGGTGTCGTTGGGACTTTAAAGAGAGGCAAAGGAAATAGAGCAATTGGTCTTAGGGCTGATCTAGATGCGTTATTAATAAATGAGGCCAATGAATTTGAACATAAATCAAAAAATCCGGGGAAAATGCATGCTTGTGGGCATGACGGTCATACCACTATGCTCTTGGGGGCAGCTAAATATCTTGCCGAAAAAGGTAATTTCAATGGCACAATAAATTTTATCTTTCAACCTGCCGAAGAAAATGAAGGAGGAGGAAGAGCCATGATAGAAGAAGGATTGTTTGAAAAATATCCCGTGGAGTCGGTTTATGGAATGCATAACTGGCCCGGTATGCCTGTTGGCACTTTTGCAATTAAACCAGGACCACTAATGGCAGCATTCGATGTATTCAATGTGAAAATAATAGGTAAAGGTGGACACGCAGCTATGCCGCAAACCACTGTCGATCCAATAATAATAGGGACCAAAGTCATAGATGCCTACCAGTCAATTGTAAGTAGATATGTTGATCCACAAGAACCTGTTGTTTTGAGTGTCACACAATTCCATGGTGGAGATGCTTATAATGTGATACCTAATGAAGTTGAAATAAAAGGATGTACGCGGTGTTTTTCACCAAAGGTTCAAAATCAACTAGAACAACAAATGGAAAAAATCACTGAATCAATTTGTAATGCCTATGGAGCAGATTATGTTTTCGAGTTTGAACATAGATACCCTGCCACAATCAATTCAAAAAATGAAGCTGAACTAAGCGGTAAAATTGCTCAAAAAATCTCGGGAGAAGATATGGTAAATTTATCGCCAACTCCTAGTATGGGTTCAGAAGACTTCGCCTACATGCTGCAAGAAAAACCTGGAAGTTATATATGGATTGGCAATGGAGATGGCGAAGGTTCTTGCATGATTCACAATCCAGGATATGACTTCAATGACAAAGTTTTACCGATTGGAGCGACATACTGGGTAGAACTTGCAGAGCACATCCTATCAGCCGACAATTAACTAACTTTTAATTTTTTAGGGGTCCATATTTGTTATCTCCTTCACTTTCCATAGCCATGAAGTAAAGGAATATAAATAAAGTCAATATCGCAATGAACTGGAAAATAAAGAAATTTGGTAAAAGACTTGGAGCTATTTGAAGTCCAACATACCACCATCCGGATTTACCAATATCATGAAGCCTCCTAACTGATAGTGTTATTTGTGGGATGAAAGTAATAATCACTGCCATTCCAAACCAAGAAGTAAGCAAATAAGATAAGATTGCCAAAGAATCTTCTTGATCTGGTTCAGTACTAGGTATTAACGATTCTAAGCCTTCAATAGATAAGCTGAGCGTGAGTAGATAAAGCAAAATACAAAATAGAAAAAAGCACCAAAACTGTGAACGACTAGCCCTGCCCCTTAGATTAAAGTAGTTTTTAAAAGCGGATAGGATAGCATCAAAAAAAATAACAAATGCGTATTTTAAAATGCCATAGCAATAAACTAATCCAGAAACTAAAAAGGTTAGAAAATTCATATTGCTAAAGGTGGTTGGTAGCCCGTAGGAGAATCGAACTCCTGTTGCCTGGATGAAAACCAGATGTCCTAACCACTAGACGAACGGGCCAAAAAAAAGCATTGTATGGAGGCAAGCATGATAGGTCAAATGTATTTTTAATCGATAGTTTGGTCACTGTTAGATGAACGCACATAAACTATACATGCAATGAGAACCATACTTGCAAAGATTCCTATCCAGAAAGCTTGTGAAGAAAATAAAAGGAAAATATCCGATATATCTACCACTCTTATTTCGTTATATTCTTTGGGGAAAGAGTCAGCTCTTGACCAAAACCCGACCCTATTCTCAATAAATTCCAATACTGTATTAGTTTTGAAAATGATTCTTTCAAGAACTATAAGTACAACAGGAGGTATTATTGCACCGGCAATTGGCCTAGTGGCATAAGTCCCTGCCAACATTAACCAAACAAATAATGGTAAGGACCACAGGGCTTGAGCCCAAAGACTAAACACTATTCTGAACCAATCAGTGAGAATATAACTGCCCCACAACCAATCAAAAGAAACAATGTCATTAGAGGTGAAAAAAATAGAAGCACTGATCATTGCTACTAGTTGCAATAAAATGATATGGGGTATAACCATCAAAGGAACAACCAGCACTACTAACAATACCTTTGAGAGAACTGTTGTTAAATCTGAAACAGGCAATGATCTCCAAAAGATGAGACTTCTGTCTTTTCTTTCATCTGCGAAGGTAGACAGGCTGTAAGCAAGCAGACCAAAGCCGATTGTCAATAAAATAGGAAAACCTAAAACTAGTAACCCAGCCCTTACAATATCAATCCTAGATATACTGCTTACCTGTTGCATCGCCTGCCTTGCTTCATCATCGAAAAAATCCGTTGAGAAATTGAATTGTTCAGTTTGAATGCTAGTGCCTCCAAGGTACACCGATGCTATTACAATACACAAAACTATTGATACAAAAAAAGGAGCATAAATAAATGCTACTTTATGCTCTTGAATCTCCCTAAAAATCATAGTTCTAAGAACAGTAATCATTCTTGACCTCCCTTCTGAGAAGACTCCATGATTGCCATAAATAAATCAGCTATAAATGGAGGCCTAACATCTCCAAGCTCAGAAAGTTTTTGAGAATCAACATCTTCAAAGAGCATAACTTCTCTACCTAACTCCATTCTTTCATGAATAGGATTTAAACTTCTTGCCTGATCAAGGTTACTTTGATGTGGTCTCAATTCAAGGAATCTTTTGTTTATCGATTCGATAGAATCTTTCATTACAATACGTCCTTGATTCATGAAAACTGCATCTGACAATACACCTTCTATTTCTTCAACTTGATGGGTGCTAATTAATATGGTCTTGTCACCTTCATAATAGTCTTCGATTAATTGGGAGTAAAAATCTTTCCTGTATACCAGGTCTAATCCAAGAGTCGGTTCATCTAGTACAAGAATTTTTGCATCGATAGCCATCACAATAGATAGATGTAGCTGAACGACCATGCCCCTTGAAAGAACTTTTATCTTAGAAGTTTGCTTTATATTGGTTCTAGATAGAATAGATATACACTTTTCTAAATTAAAACCGGGATGAACTCCATTCATGTACTGGAGTAATTGATTCACAGTCATCCATTTAGGTAGAACTGCAACATCGGTGATGGAACAAACTTCTTTAAGTAGCTTATGCCTTTCCTTGCGGGGATCAAGTCCTAAAACCTCTAAATTACCTTCTGTTCTAATCAGCCCCAAAACACATTGTAAAAAAGTAGACTTACCTGCCCCATTAGGTCCTATCAGTCCTGTAATTTGGCCTTGTCTTACTTCTAAATCTATTCCGTCAAGCGCATAACTACCGTCATACAACTTTCGTATATTACTTGCATTAATAACAACTTCTGAACTCATGTTATGTTTTCGTTAATAGTTCACTCAAATCTATTCCGAGGCTTTCAGCTCTTCTGAGCGTATTTGGCCATTCATTTTTCAAAAACTTGCTCTTCTCAAGTTTCAATAATTCTTTTTTAGCAGTATCAGTTATGAACATACCCAAACCCCTTCGTTTTTCGACAATATTCAAGTCAACAAGTTCTTGATAAGCTTTGGACACAGTAAGAGGATTTACGCCGCCTTCTACAGCCATTTGTCTTACTGAAGGTATGGGGTCACCGGATTTGAGGACATCATCGATAATCAATGCTACGACGTGATCTCTAACTTGTTGGTATATGGGCTGATCGTTATTCCATTGCATTGGATATATAACTCATAGTGTGTTACTAGTGTAACACACTTATCGATCACTTTAACTTCTTTTGAATGGTTGAAAATAAACCTCTGAAAATATTTGTTTCCATTACATCAATTCGACTTCTTTTGAAAAACCGCCTGACTCTGACTAATAATTTTCTCGGATTATTTACATCATAAAAATCAACTTCTTTCATCAATTCATCCATATGCTCGATTAGAAGTTCTGTCTGCTGATTAGTTGCTCTCTCAACATCCCAATCATCAGCTCTATTCTCATCTTCAAGCAAAGCCATACGAATTTCATAAGCTATGATTTGAACTGCTTGTGAAAGATTCAAAGATGAATATTCAGGATCAGAAGGTATGTTTATATGAAGGTTACATAGACCTAATTCTTCATTAGTCAGTCCTCTGTCTTCCCTTCCAAAAACAATAGCTATTTTCTCAATACCTAAATTTTCTGAGACTTCCTGTGCAGCTTCTTTAGGTTTAAGTGTTGGCCATGGAATTGTTCTATCTCTAGCACTTGTTCCCAAAACTAACTCACAATCCTCAACAGCTTCTTTAACACTCTTATAAACTTTTGCATTTTGGACAATATCCTTTGCGGCTTTGGATCTATATATCGCTTGATCATTTGGAAAGTCTTTAGGTTTAACAAGAGCTAAATTATAAATTCCCATATTTTTCATAGCCCTAGCCGAAGCCCCAATATTTCCTGGATGAGTAGTTCCGACAAGAACAATTTTGATATCTTTCAATAACTTTAGACTTGGATTATTTTTATCATCCATGGTTATATTCTAGCAGGCAAATACTCTCAATATGTTAGGATGCGTCTATCGATATGGAACCAAAAGTAAATATAGCTCTAGAAGCTGCAAGAGCAGGTTGTAAAGAATTGCTGAGTTTTGCCTACCGCTTGGATCAACTAGAAATTAAGGAGAAAGGGCCCTCTAATTTCGTTACGCAATTAGATAAAAAAGTTGAATCCATAATCATAGAGTCTTTAAAATCCATATACCCCAAGCATACATACGTTTCAGAGGAAGTAGGAAGAATTGAAGGCTCTGGAAAAGATATTGAGTCTATGTGGGTGATAGACCCTCTGGATGGCACAACAAACTATATTCATGGTTTTCCTTATTATGCAATATCGATTGCTTATGTAGAAAAAGGGAAAACCTTGCATGCCCTTATAATTGATGTAGCTAGACAAGATGAATTTACAGCCAGTCTTGGTAGAGGTGCCTACCTCAACAACAGACGGATAAGAGTGAGTAAAGCAAAAAATCTATCCGGAACATTATTAAGTAATTCTTCTCATGATACGGATAAAGGTAGGGTAAGACATGACAACATGTCTACATTTAGGTCTCTTTATTCTCATGGGCTCACTATTAGAAGAACAGGCTCAGCAGCTTTAGATATGGCAAACGTAGCTGCAGGAAGGCTTGATGGATTTTGGGGAAGCGGATTGGGGATGTGGGATATAGCTGCTGGAGGCTTATTAGTTAGAGAGGCAGGTGGATTAGTGAGTGACTATTTTGGAAATCCTGATTATCTGGAAGGCGATAATATTATTTGTTCTTCAACAAAATGTTTTAAGCCTATGTTGCAGTCTATAAAACCATTTACGAAAATAGTCGAAGATTAAGGTAAAGGATTATCATCGGCATTTTCTGCCTCCTCAACCTTTAAATGATCTTTGGTGAGACCCATCATTATTAAGGCATTCGCTGCAATGTAAATAGACGAATAGGTCCCTACAATGACCCCAAAAATTAGAGCTAATGCAAAGTTTTTAATTAATTCTCCCCCTAGTATGAACAATGAAAATAACACGAGTAATGTTGTTAAAGAGGTAATCAATGTCCTGCCTAAGGTTTGATTTAAGGAAGTATTAATAATCTCCTCTGTACTTTCAGCATCCATAGACCTTATATTTTCTCTGATTCTGTCCGAAACTACGATTGTGTCATTTAAGGAGTATCCAATAACTGCAAGAAGTGCCGCCAATACTGTCAGGTCAAATTCTATTTGAATAAGGGAAAAGATGCCCACAACAATAATAACATCATGAACTAAAGCTATGACTGCTGCACCAGCAAACATTGATTGAAATCTAAATGCGATGTAGAGCATCATGAATGCCAATGCAATGAGCATAGCTGTACCACCATCATCCCTTAATTCGCTTCCAATCTGAGGACCAACATACTCAATTCTTCTAAGATCGACAGTTTTACCTTCATTTGAAGTACTTAATAGAGAAACAATTTCTGATCCTAGGCTGTCGCTTACGGTACCAGGCAGTTTAATAAGAACTTCTCGACTGGATCCAAAGTTTGCTACTTGTGCACCTTCGAATCCTCCTTGAATCAAATTTTGTCTAATCTGGGGGATATTGGCCTCATTTGGGTAGCTCAATTCAACTAAAGTTCCTCCAGTGAAGTCAAGTCCCCAGTTAAGCTCCTTTAAGAATAAAGAACTTAGAGATACTAGCAAGAATATAGAGGACAAAACTAAAGCAATCTTTCTCCAGGCCAAAAAATCTATATTGAAGTTCATATCGATATCCTCTCAAGATTCTTTCTTGATCCATAAATCAAATTTACAAATGCCCTTGTACCCATTATTGCGGTAAACATAGAAGTAATGATTCCAATTGAAAGTGTTATTGCAAAGCCCTTCACCGGTCCCGTACCATAAGAAAGCAATATCACAGCAACAATTAAGGTCGTGACATTAGCATCCCAAATAGTAAGGAAAGCACGGTTATATCCTGCATCAATAGCTTCAAGAGGCTCTCTACCTTTTTTTAATTCCTCTCTAATTCTTGAAAAGATTAATACATTTGCATCTACAGCCATCCCAACTGTTAAGACAATACCAGCTATACCTGGCAGAGTGAGAGTTGCAGACAGAATAGACATAATCGCTACAAGTAAAACTATGTTGAAAGACAATGCCAGACTAGCTGCAATACCAAATATCCTGTAATAGAAAAGAATAAAACCCAAGACTAATAACAAGCCTAGTTGCATAGAAAATACTCCCGCTTGAATATTATCTGCACCTAAACTTGGTCCTACGGTCCTTTCTTCAACAAATGTCATGGGAGCGGCCAAAGCTCCTGCCCTCAAAAGTAAGGCTAACTCAGATGATTCACTTGGACTATCTAGACCCGTTATTCTAAATGTCGTTCCCAAAGCCGCTCTTATAGTGGCTAGACTAATTATCTCTTTAACTTCATAAGATTCTTGAACGGGAATTTGCTGACCTAATTCGTTTCTTTCATATATTGTTCTTGATTTCTGCTCAACAAAAAGAACTCCTAGTCTCTTTCCTATATTGCCTCTAGTAGCCCTATTCATCTTAGAACCACCATCACCATCAAGTGTTATGTTGACTTGTGGTAATCCATTTTCATCAAATGAAGCTTGAGCAGTTGCAACTTGATCACCGCCAAGAATGATTGTGTCTTGGAGGAAAGCTGGAGCTCCAAGTCCATTTCGGAAAGGGTAAGATGTTTTTCTAGATCTAGGGGTATCCATTTGGGCTTCTAGATGAAATTCCAAAGTAGCAGTTTTGCCCAAAATATTCTTAGCTTCAGCTGTATCTTGTATGCCTGGAAGCTGAACAACTATTCTTTTTTTACCTTGTCGTTGAACAATCGGTTCAGAAACACCAAGTTCATTAACTCTGTTTCTGAGCGTAGTAAGATTTTGATCAATTGCATCAGATTCAATTTGCTCTATCTCAAGATCTGACAAAAATAATTTTAAAGAGAGGTCATTGTCAGAAGTGAGAGGATAATTAAACTGATTGTAGATATCTTCTATGAGTTCTTCTGCTTTTTCTCTCGTTTCAGGATTATTAAATTCGAGCAATATCGATCTGTCAGTATCAACTTTAGCCTGGGCATACCTTATTTTTTCTTCTCTAAATCTAATTCTAAGATCTTGCAATGTTCCATCTTGCCTATTCTTAATTGCTGTATCGGTATCTACTTGCATCAAAAAATGCACACCTCCCCTCAAGTCTAAACCCAGTTTCATAGGATTAGCTCCAATATCAGAGAGCCAATCAGGAGTTGTAGGTGCTAAATTGAGTGCAACTACCACATCATTCATTTGGGAAGAAGATAATAAATCTTTAATTTTCAGCTGATTTTGATAAGAGTCCGTCCTTATAAGGACATAATCTTTTTCAAGCTCAATTTGTGTGTACAGATTGCTTTCTTGAATTATATTCAGAATCCTATCTTCTAGAAATTTGTCCGCTGTTTGAGAACTGCTGGTATATGAGACTTGTACGGCAGGATCTGGTGCATACAAGTTAGGCAGTGAATAAACTATCCCGAACCCGAGCACAACAAGGATGAGGAAATATTTCCAGATACCGTATCGTTTCATGAATTAAATTGATTTCAGAGTTCCTTTTGGTAATACCGCAGATATAGAAGATTTCTGTATCTTAATTTTTGTATTTTCCGAAATATTAAGCTCAATATATTGTTCAGTTATTTTCGTCACCTTACCTAATATACCTCCAGCTGTAACAGCCTCATCTCCAATCTCGAGACTAGAGATCATTTCTTGATGACTTTTCCTTCTCTTATTTTCTGGTCTAATCATTAGAAAATAAATAAGAATCATGAATCCAAATAATAAAAATAATGTCGGATCAAAAAAAGTTGGTGATTGTTCCATGTTTCTCCTCTAATTGTTTATATTGGGGTATTCAATTTTATTCCAAGTTTGTTCGAATTCTCTGGCAAACTGATGCAATGTACCTGACTCTATGGATAGTCGCAAATTTGTCATTAAATTTAAGTAGAAATGAAGGTTATGTATTGTTTGTAGCGTAGACCCTAACATTTCTCTAGTTTTATCTAAGTGATGCAAATAACCCCTAGAAAAGTTTTTACATGTATAGCATGTGCACTTTGAATCAAGCGGATCCAATGAGTCTTTATGTTTACTATTTCTAATTTTTACGACTCCTTCTGATGTATATAAATATCCATTTCGGGCGTGTCTGGTTGGAATGACACAATCGAACATATCTATTCCGCTCTCAACAGCTTTCACAATATCCAAGGGAGTTCCAACACCCATTAAATATCTTGGTCTATCTGCAGGCATCAATGGAGCCATGTGCTTTACTATCCTCAATAAATCTTCCTTCGGTTCTCCTACTGAAAGGCCTCCAAGTGCATAACCTTCAAAATCTAATTTAATCAAAGCTTCCAAAGACATTTCTCTTAGCTCTTCATAAATACTCCCTTGAACGATTCCGAATAGGCTTGAATTTAAACTCTTGAAGGAGTCTCTTGATCTCTTTGCCCACCTTAATGATAATTCCATGGATTCTTTTGCAACTAATGTTTCTGCTGGATAAGGTGTACATTCATCTAATGCCATTGCAATGTCTACACCATATGAACATTGCAGTTGCATACACGATTCAGGAGTAAGAAAAATTTTGTTTCCGTTTAGAGGTGAATTAAATTCAACACCTTCCTCAGAGATTTTCCTATTTTTTGCAAGACTGAAGACTTGATAGCCTCCAGAATCGGTCAATATGGGTTTATTCCATGAGATGAAATTATGCAATCCACCATGAGCTTCAATTATTTCAACTCCTGGTCTCTCCATCAAATGATAGGTATTAGATAAAATAATCTCAGCTTTCAATGAGTTTAAAATATCTGGGCTAATTGATTTTACGGCACCATAAGTACCCACCGGCATGAAGCATGGAGTTTGAAATACTCCATGAGCAGTTGAAACTTCTCCGCGCCTCGCCTCTCCTTCTTTTGAGATTAATCTATATATAGTCATTGGCTTATTTCTAACTTCTATTTAGAAACATCGCGTCTCCGTAACTAAAGAATCTGTATTCATTTGAAATTGCATGTTCATAGGCTTTATTTATTGTTGACTCTCCTGCAAAAGCACTGACTAACAACATGAGTGTTGATTTAGGTAAGTGAAAATTCGTTATGAGAGCATCAATAACATTAAATTTAAAGCCAGGATATATGAAAATATCAGTTTCACCTTCAAACGGACGTATTTCTCCAAATTTTTGAAAAATTGATTCTAGGCATCTCAAGGATGTTGTACCAACACTTATAATTCTCCCTTTACTATTGAGTTTGCTTTTTATCAGTTCAGACGATTCTTTTGATAAATTGATTCTTTCAGAATGCATCTGGTGCTTAGAAAAATCACTATCTTTAATTGGTTTAAAAGTTCCGAGTCCAATATCAAGTGTGATTGGGGCTATTTCTATACCTTTCTCTTTTATTCTTTCCATGAGAGTAGAATCAAAATGAAGTCCTGCTGTTGGAGCAGCAGTTGAACTCATCTTGGATTCTTCTGCGTAAACTGTCTGATATCTTTCATCATCCATAGGAAGGGGATCACGATTTAAATAGGGCGGTATTGGAATAGAACCCTTATTTTTAATAACTTCATCAATACTTTCTGAAAAATTTAATACAGAGAGATAATCTCTTTTGGAAACAAGAGTGGCATAAACTGACCCTATATAGATTTTGTCATTTAGTTTTAGAGGTCTATTAGATTTAGTGAGTGCAAGAGCATTGAAACGATCTAGTTTTCTTTCAATTAGTATTTCTACCTTGCCACCAGTATCTCTTTCAGCATTAATCCTAGCATTGAAGACTTTGGTGTTGTTTATTACCAACAAGTCTTCTTCACAAAGATGATCTAGTATTTGGTCAAATCTTTTATCGATAAGCTTCTTTCCAACTACCAATAAGCGACTTAAGCTTCGTTCTTTAGATGGAACTTTGGCAATTAGTTTTTGAGGCAAATCAAAATCAAATTTTTCTATATTCAAGGTACCATAAATGGTGCCGAAGGAGAGACTCGAACTCTCACACCCAAAGGGCGGGGGATTTTGAATCCCCTGCGTCTACCAATTCCGCCACTTCGGCTAGTAAATAATAAAGTTAGTTTAAATTTTACTATGAAAAGGTAAACTCACTGCAGATAAGTTCAAAATCAATGGAAGTATGAGTTTTTTAACTAATTCGCTTGTTTTTAAATTGCTTAGCTTTTTTGTAAGAAGTTTAATATCTCTAAAAGAAGACCGCATACACCTTGGAAATATTAATACAAATGGAAATATCATTTTTGCTTTACCGAGTGAATCTATAATTGATTTGATTGTATTAAACGAAATCTGCAACAAATATGAGCTTCCTTTACCAATAGAGAGTTTAGCCAATTCAAATATAAAAAAATTTGTTTTACTTAAAAGCCCCAAATACTCAGTTGTTGATCAGAGATTTACTAGACAAAAAATAAAATTTCTAGAAGAAATAGTCAAAAACTATAAAGATATCTCAATAATACCAGTATCAATTTTTTGGGGTAACCGACCAGATAAGAAACAATCCTTTTTTAAAATTGTTTTTTCACCCTCTTGGAAACCTGCTGGTTCTCTTAAGAAAATTTTCAAACTTTTAGTTCATGGTAGAGACCTGAGGGTCCAATTTGAAAATAATTTAGATGTTGGCAAAGAAATAAATCCTGGTGAGGGTCTAGAAAAGAATTGTTACCTCATAACTAGATACTTAAGAGCTGTATTTGGTAAATCAAAAAAAGCAATGTTGGGTCCTGACATTTCGCACCGAAGGACCTTAGTAAAGTCTTTAGTTCGGAATAAAAGGGTGAGAGAAGAAATTGATAATCTTTCAGAGGGTAATGAAAGAAGAAAGGTTCAATTAACAAAAAAAGCTCATAGATATGCAAATGAGATATGTTCCGATCTTAATTACTCTATACTTAGTCTGTTGGCATCTGGCTTTACTTGGTTTTGGAATACAAGATACGAAGGCTTACACACAAAAAATTTAGAGAAAATCAAAGCAATATCTAAAGAGAATGCTTTGATATATTTACCTTGCCATAGGAGTCATATAGATTACTGTGCGTTAACTTATCTTCTTTATGAAAATGGACTGATGGTTCCACAGGTTGCGGCCGGAAATAACCTTAATCTTCCTTTTTTAGGGAGTATCTTAAGAGGTGCTGGCGCAGTTTTCATGCGGAGATCCTTCATGAGCAATCCCCTATATAGTATTGTTTTCTTTGAACATATAATGTCCCTGATGATCCGAGGTAGCTCAATTGAATTTTTTCCAGAAGGTGGAAGAAGTAGAACCGGTTTAAGCTTGCCATCAAGACCAGGTTTATTATCTTTAACCATCAGAAGTTTTGCCTCATTGCGTGGTCAAAATGTGAAGATTGTTCCAATTTATATTGGTTATGAAAAAATATTGGAAGGTCAAAGCTACATATCTGAGTTAACAGGAGACAAAAAGAAGAAAGAAAGTATCTTTGATCCTTTGAAGGTTTTTAAAGATTTTAGAAATTATTTAGGTAATGCATACCTAAATTTTGCTGACCCGATAGATTTAAATGAGTTCTTAGAGAACAATGTCGGGAAAGATTTTTTCATTGACTCTCCAACTACTAAGCCGGATTGGATTGATGAAATAACAAGTAAACTTGGACAGTCAGTTACCAGATCGGTGAATAATTCCATTGCTGTTACCTCCACTAGCCTCTTTTCTGTTGCACTTCTCACTGATATAACACAGACGATGACAGAAGAGGTGCTTAGTAAGAGAATTCAATTTTTCTTAAAACTCATAAAACTCTCTGAGGATTATAAGAATGTTTGGATCACACAAACAGATATTGGTGAGATATTGCATAAAACTGAAAAGCTAGGCTTCATCTCCCCTATCTTAATAAATACAAACAAAATTTATAAACCAACACCTGATCAGATTGCTACTTTGTCTTTCTATAAAAACAATATCAGTCACCTTTTTATGCTTTATTCTTTATTGTGTGTGTCAGTAAAATTCTCTAAAGAGGTCTCAAAAGAGGAAATAATCAAGCTTATAAAAATGGTTTATCCTATTTTCTCACGTGACTTTCATTTAAAAAATGAGAGCATCGAAACTGAGTCGATCGAGAATGCTCTTAATGTATTGATTAAAGAAGAAATTTTACAAATCAATAATATGAATGAGATTTCCAGTCCGGATTTAAAAGATGAGAAGTTTAACAATTACTTAGCATTAACCAATCTCAGTGAACCAGCATTGAAGAGGTTTTATATTGTTATGAGTACGATATGGAAAAATAATTCGATGAATAAAGAGGATTTAAAGAATCAATGTAAAGAGATTGCACGAGGTATTGAAGTGAGAGAAGGTTGGCCCTATCCGGAATTTTCAGATAATGCGAAGTTTGAAAATTTCATATACATGATGAGAGAAACAAAATTCTTCAGGCAAGATACTCAAGGAAATCTAACTGCAGCAAAAATTACAAAAAAAGCTAAAGAAAGTTATGATAAATTTTTTGATAAAGAATTCTTAGAGCTTATAGGAAATAGCACTAATTAGAATTGTAAATATCAAACCTAACAGCCTTGCCTAAGATTGATCTTGATGGAAGGATCTCATCTAGATAAGGCATATTTTTATGCCTCTTGACGATAACTCTATTCAAAGCATTATCTAAGCTCGCTTTTAAAAGACCATGAGACTCATCAACTAAATTTAGATCTCTGAGTGCTTGCATGTGCCTTTTCGCTTTTGCTTTACTAACTCCAATAAACATAGGATCAATATATATGATCTCATATTTTTCATGAGTGTTTTTTAGGAATACTGCACTATCCTGACAAATGGGTTTAAATTTTAATAGAAGGTCTTTTGTGCTTGGTTTTGTAGATCTCTTGATTCCATCTTCTAGAAGTTTAAAAAGCCACTTTTCTTTTTCTATGAGGGTTATAGATTTACACAAAGGAAGTTTTGAAATTTCTAATGCATCCTTGCCAAAACCAGCTGTAAGATCTAGGCAGGTAAAGTCATTCGCAATGCCTTTAAAGCAATTCTTGAGTAATTTATCATCATAGTTAGAAGTCCAAAAATCGAAATCAGAAAATATTGGTTTAGAAGAGGGACTTAGACCTTTTCTAAGATAGGTTCTTTCCTTTGATAAAACAAAAAAATAATCTTCATTATTTTTTTCTTGAGATTCAATTAATTGTAGGTTTAATTCCAATGAGAGCTTTTTAGCATCATCTATTAAATCAGATGAATTTACTTCCAAATACAGATTCATTACAGGAAATAAGCTACCAAAAGCATGCCCAGAACTAGTCTGTAAATTATGAAGGGTAGAAAACCAATCTTTTCTATGAATTTCATAAAAATATCAATCGTAAAATAAGCCACGAGGAATGAAACAAAAAGTCCGAGCACATTAAATTGAATATAACTAACGAGATTGCCTAAATCTAATGAAAGAATTTGATAAGCTGCAATAGCTCCTATGGTGGGAATAGACATCAGAAAACTGAATTTAGTAGCTGTCTTTGTGTCCAAACCTAGTAATAATCCCGCTGAAATAGTGATACCAGACCTTGAAGTGCCTGGTATCAGAGAGATTGATTGAGCTAACCCAATAATCAGAGCTTCATTTAAAGAAATCTCCGCAAGCTCATTCTTTCGAGGAGCACGTAATGTAGCAATCCATAGGACCAAAGCAAAAAATATGGTGGTAACTGAAATAACTAAAGTATTTCTAAGATTATTATCGATGAAATTCACAAAAAGAAATCCTAAAAAAAGAGTTGGCAATGAAGAAATAAATAAATTAGTAAGTAAGTTATTTGAAAAAATAGATTTTTGGACATTTATTTGATTAAAAGTATCTTTAATTTCATTCTTAAAATAAGCACATACAGCTATTAATGTTCCTAAATGAAGTGAGACATCATAAAAAAGATTAGAAGAGGTTTCTAAAATATAAGAAAGTATTATTAAATGAGCAGAGCTTGAAATTGGCAGAAATTCAGTAATGCCTTGAATGATTGCGAGTAAAAATGCGTCCAAATAGCTCATGTAATTTTTTTCCAGCTATCCTCGTCATTAAAATACATTGGTGAAGCAAATTCAGGTTTTATTGTTTTACCTTTTCTAAATCTCAATTGAGCGATCTTCATCAATAAAGATGCTTTAGGTTCGGCGTTGGGAAGAATGTTTTGCACCTGTAAAAGCTCACATCCTTGCCCAACAAATTTACTGTTTTGTTTGAAAATTTTATTTTTAAGTTCATTCTCATCGAGTAACAAAAATTCTGTATCTACATCACCTTCTATAAATCGAGATTTTGCTGTATACACTTTCCCCTGATTAGAAGAGGATAAAGAAATAATTTCATCAAATCCTGTCTTTTCATGGGCTTCAAGGGAAAGGAGTTCCAAACTTGAGAGAGAAACTACATCTATTTTTTGTGCATAAGCTAAACCTTGAGCTATAGCGCAAGAAAGTCTTAAACCTGTATAAGATCCTGGGCCAACAGCAACAGCTATCGAGTCAAGATCTTTAAAAGTTAGATTAACTTGATTAATCAAGTCACTTATAATCCCCAATAATTTCTCAGAATGCTGTCGCGGTAAGGCCTCATGGAAATGAAGAAATTCCCTATCATTGTTTACTGAGACAGAACAAATATCGGTTGAGGTTTCTAGAGCGAGAATATTAGCCAATTATTTTTCTAGGTCATTAAATATATTTTGGGTTACTTCTTCAGGGACAATTGTTCCATCAACTTTTACATATTTTAATGATTCTTGATCTGAAAGATTCGAATAAAAATCAATCAATGGTGATGTTTGATTTGCATAAACATTCAATCTATCTTTAACCGTATCTGGACTATCATCTTCTCTTCTTATGAGATCTTCTCCTGTAAGGTCATCTTTTCCTTCAACTTTTGGAGGGTTATAGATAATGTGATAATTTCTCCCAGACGATGGATGCATGCGCCTACCGGACATTCTTTCGATAATAACTTGATCTGGAACGTCTATTTCAACAACTGCATCGATTGCTATATGTCTGTCAATTAAGGCCTGAGCTTGAGGAATTGTTCTTGGGAAACCATCAAATAAAAATCCTTGAGTACAATCAGATGATCCAATCCTCTCTTCTACCAAGCCAACTATCACTTCATCAGAAACTAAAATTCCACTATCCATCAATGATTTAGCCTCTAAACCAAGTGCTGTACCCGCTTCTACTGCTTCTCTGAGCATATTGCCAGTTGATATGTGCGGAATTCCATATTTTTCGCAAATTGCTTCAGCTTGAGTGCCTTTTCCTGCACCTGGAGGACCGAGAAGTATAATTTTCATCTTTACTCTCCTACAACAAAAGCCATTGAAAGTTTCTTAGTATCAGAGATACTGACATGGAATTTTTTTATACCTATGTTTTTCGCAACTTTATCTGTATTTCCATTTAAAGTTATAAAGGGCTGACCTGAAGGTTTTCGCAGAATTTCAATTTCTTTGAGAGATATTCCTTCGGTGAAACCTAATCCAAGGGCCTTTGCAACAGCTTCTTTACAGGCAAAATTATTTGAAATGAATCTTATTTGATTATTTAAACTTTTACCCTCAATGGCTTTAATCTCTGAATCTCCCAAAACTCTTTCTTGAAATCTCTTTCCATATTTTTTATGAATCGTAAAAACTCTTTCTTTTTCGAGAATGTCTACTCCCACACCATTTATCATTTTTTACTTAAGTATTTTCTTGTGTTTAAAGTCTTATTTCCTAGATGATAATCTAGAGCTTTTCTCATTATAATCTTTGCCGAATCTCTTGTTGTTTTTTTTTCAAAGTTACTCTCAGAGAAATTAATGATATCAGTTCCGTAGAAAGTTGATTTATTTCTAAAATTCTCTTCAGTTTCTAGAAAACCTCTATCAGGGTTGAATATATAAAACTTTTTTTTATCAATTATCTTGTTCGTTTGTGCATCTCTTGATAAGTCAATTCCATAACCCATTTCTTGTAGCAAGCTAAGTTCAAAATCTCTAAGTAGCTTTTCTAATACAACACGGTCTCTATTTTGAGATAAATTTTTAAGTAAGGTCTCATATATATCAAAAACCTTTTGATGAGGATCTTCCTTCTCAGTCGCTTTAAGAATCAACTCATTTATGTACATAAGAGAATGAATCGCAATTCCTTCAGTAAGGTTAAAATGCTCTGAAACTTCGACACTCGATAAATTTTTAAGTTCATTTTTTCCAGACAGAGAGATCGATAATTTCGAAGCAGGAGTCAAAATACTCCGTAAAGGACTTTTCGGTCTCTTTGCGCCCTTAGCTACAGCATTAACTCTGCCAAAAGATCTAGTAAAGAGTTCAACTATAACGCTCGTTTCCTGATACGCCCTAATGTGCAAAACAAAAGCTGATTCAAGAAGAATTTTATTTATCAAGACTGTATCCCATTGAAGGTAGTAAAGTTTCGTTATCAGACCAACCGCTTTTTACTTTTACCCAAGTCTTTAACATGACCTTAGTCTCGAGAAGTTGTTCAAGTTCTTTTCTAGAGTCAGTGCCGATGGCCTTTAAACGAGATCCAGATTTACCGATTAACATGCCCTTTTGACTTTGTTTCTCAACAAATATAGTTGAATCGATGTATATAACTCCATCAGAATCGGAAAAACGATCTATTGAGATGCTAATCCTATAAGGCAACTCATCTCCAAGTCTGTTAATACACTTTTCTCTAATAATCTCACTCGTCAAGAATCTTTCAGAAATATCTGTTACTTGATGAGAAGGAAATAAATGATCACCTTCGGGAAGATAGTTACAAATAGATTGAATCAATCCATCGACATTCATAATCTTCAGAGCTGATATAGGAACAATATCTGCAAATATTTTTTGTTTATCTATCTCCTCTATAAAAGGCAGCAAGAGATTTTTGTCATCAAGTTTATCAATCTTATTTATAACCAAAATTGGGGTAGTTTCTTTTTGGATTGATTTGACACGATCCAAATCAGACTCTTCCCAGTTGAATCGATCTAGAACATAAAGGACGACATCTACACCTCTCATAGCATTTGAAGCCACTTTGTTCATATAGCGATTTAAAGCTCTTTTTTGACCGGAATGAAATCCGGGGGTATCGACAAAAATAATTTGGTTATTAGCTTCGGTTTTTATTCCGAGAAACCTATGACGAGTAGTTTGTGGTTTTCTTGATGTAATTGCTATCTTTTGACCTAAGATATGATTGAGTAAGGTAGATTTGCCAGCATTAGTTTTGCCAACAATAGAAACATAACCAGATTTATGCAGTTGAGTCATAATTGTCCAAAATTTCAAGCATATTATTTGCAGCATCAAGCTCTGCTCTTTTTCGTGTCCTTCCGGATCCCTCGCAGGAGAGACTGGCTTCATCAACAGTGCATAAAGCATGAAATCTCACGTTCCCATCAGGGCCAGCGCTTTCTTTAGTCCGATAATGTGGTAATGACTTGTACTTCTTTTGAATATATTCCTGTAGCGAAGATTTAGGATCTTTTAATTCTGTATCTTCTTCTAATTCCAAGAAATCCTTCTTAAATAAAGTATCCAAAACTTTCAAAGTACATTCATAATCGGAATCAAGAAAAATTGCTGCTATCAAAGCTTCAAGGCTATTACCAAGAATGGAGTTGCCTTGAAGTTTCTCTCCTTTACCTATCACAACATGTTGATGAAGATTAATCTTTTTAGCAACTAGATTTAGGTTCTCACGACTTACAATATTTGATTTAAATAAAGACAGTTTTCCTTCGTTAATTGAGGGGTAAGAATTAAATAGTTTTTCTGAAACATAAAGATTTAAAACTGCATCACCCAGAAATTCAAGCCTTTCGTTGTTATCGCTAGAGGCACTCTTATGAGTTAGTGCTCTATAAAGTAAACCATCATTTTGGAATTTATAACCCAATTCATCGAATAATTCTTGCATCATTTAATTTTTGAATTCCTACTGAAGCTAGGTAGTTCTGAAAAGGATTCCCAGTGCATCCAAATATAATCAGCACGACCAATTAAATAATTTTCTGAGAAATAGCCCCAAGCTCTACTATCCAGACTGTTATCTCTATTATCTCCTATTGCTAAATAACTTCCTTCAGGAACAGTCCAAGAATGTTGTTCATAGTCGCTCAAACCTAAAGTTCTTATGACATGCACTCCTTCGTCTATAGTTTCTTCAAGCAAATTTTCATTAGAGTCTGAAATCAAAAGCTTTTGCTTTAATTTTTCTCCATTTATCCAAATTTCGTATCCCTTTATTTCAACTTTATCACCTGGAATTCCTATTATTCTTTTTACAAATTTCACTCCCAAAGGTGTGCATCGACTGTTTTGCAAATCTTCAAATTTATTGAGGAATAATTGTCCTTCAGCCACAGGAAGGGTCGAGATGTCTGGCCTGGCAGTAAGAGGATCGTAATCGCATAGTGTATGGGGGGCTATAAAAACAGCAACGTCATTTCTTTTTGGCTGAACCAAGCCGCTCAAAAGGAAGTGAGTTCCTGGAAACTTAATACCGTAAGCATATTTATTTACCAGCACAAAGTCTCCTACCTGTAGCCCTGGTACCATCGATCTGCTTGGTATTTGATAAGGTTCATAAGCAAAAGAACGAATGCACGTGATTGCCAAAAGAATGAAAAAGTAAGATTTACTTTCTTTTCTTAATTCCTCCAAATCAATATATTTACCTAATAACCAAGAAAAAGCTGCAAAAAAAGTAGCTACAAGAAGGATAAGCCCGAAATCTAGATTTAATTTAAAAATCTGGTAGAGAATTATTATTGCCAATATGAACATAAAAGCACTAACAATGTCCCTTTTTTTAGAAGATCCGTCTTTGGTAAACTTAATCCATAGCAGATATCCTATGATTTCCAGGGCTATAGAAAAAAAAAGAGCTGTGGTTATCATTTTAGTCTTGCACTCTTAGAACAGATAAAAATGCATCCTGAGGAACCTCAACCCTGCCAATATTCTTCATTCTCTTCTTTCCTTCCTTTTGTTTTTTCTGTAATTTCATTTTTCTAGTGACATCGCCACCGTAGAGCTTGGCAGTAACGTCCTTTCGATAGGCTTTGACAGTTTGTCTTGATATTATTTTTGAACCAATAGCCGCTTGAATGGCAACGTCAAATTGTTGTCTTGGTATAACCTCCTTTAAAGCCTCGGTAAATTGTTTACCCTTTAAATTCGCTACTGTCCTGTGGGCCATGTAGGACAATGCATCAACTTTGTCACCATTTAAGAGTATATCTAGCTTTATGACATCCGATTCTTCGTACCTATCGAGAAAATAATCTAGAGAAGCATAACCTCGACTTACGGATTTTAATCGATCAAAGAAATCTACGACAATTTCACTCAACGGAAGATCGTATAAAAGCTCTACTTGACCACCTATATATCTCATATTTACCTGTTTGCCTCGTCTATCATTGCATAGTTTCATAACAGAACCTATGTAAGCATCGGGTACCAATATGTTTGCCCTTGCTATTGGTTCAAGAATTGTTTTTATTTTTGAAGTATCAGGTAAGGCACTTGGATTTTCAACTCTGCTCACTTCCTGGTCAGTAGCAACAACCTCGTACGCAACAGTAGGGGCAGTTGCTATGAGATCCATACCATACTCGCGATTTAATCTCTCAGAAATAATCTCCATATGAAGTGTCCCTAAAAAGCCGCATCTAAAACCCGCTCCTAGTGCTTCAGAGTGTTCGGGCTCATACTGTAATGATGCATCATTCAAGCAAAGTTTTTCGAGAGCTTCTCTGAATGCTTCAAAATCATCTGAGTTTTGAGGAAACAAAGCCGCGTATACCTGAGGGTTTACCTCTTGGAATCCTTCAAGCCTAGGTGTATTCGAATTGGCTTTGATGATTGTGTCACCTACAGGTGCACCTCTGATTTCCTTGATACTTGCACATATAAAACCAACCTGACCAGACTCAAGCTCTTCAAGGTCACTAATTTTAGGAGTAAAAACGCCTATTTTATCTACTGAGTGAGTCTCTTTTCTTGAAAAAATTTCTATTTTATCTCCCTTCTTTATCTTTCCTTTTACTACCCTAACAAGAGAAACAACTCCTAAATAATTATCAAACCATGAATCAATAATTGAAGCTTGCAAGGGTTCATCTTTTTCGACCTCAGGTTCGGGAACAAGATCAACTACCTGCTCCAAGACTTCCTTTATACCTATTCCGTTTTTCGCACTTATGCATGGTGCATCAGAGGCATCTACTCCAATAATTTCCTCAATTTCTTTTTTTACTCTTTCAGGATCAGACTGATCTAAATCAATCTTATTTAGAACAGGTATAATTGTTAAACCTTCTTCGACCGCGTTGTAACACGTAGATAAAGTTTGTGCTTCAACACCCTGAGACGCATCAACTAGCAAGATTGCTCCTTCGCAAGCTGATAAAGATCTAGAGACCTCATAAGAAAAATCAACATGCCCGGGGGTGTCAATTAAATTGAATTGATATTCCTCTCCATCATCAGCCTGGTAAGTAAGGTTAACGGTTTGAGATTTAATTGTTATACCTCTTTCCTGCTCTAATTCCAGAGTATCTAGAACTTGTGAGGTCATTTCTCTTTCTGATAAGCCTCCACAAAGCTCGATGATTCGATCAGCCAAAGTTGATTTCCCATGATCAATATGGGCAATGATGGAGAAATTTCTGATTTTCATTTTTTGTAACCTAGCCTAATTCCAGCTATGTTACTATTTTGACAAATTTAAACTCAGAATTCTCTTATTTCCGTTTCTTGAAATGCCTATTGTTGTACTTTTCTCTTGATCTAAGCCAGAGAGAATTTCCTTAAAGTCATTAACATTGCTAATTTTAGCTCTACCTAGAGAATAAACTATATCTCCGCGTCTTATACCAGATTCATAAGCTAAACCATCAGGATCAATCGAAGTTACTATCACTCCCTCGATATATAATCTTCTACCATCATTAATTTGATTTTCAACAACTAGTCCCAGGAAATTTTGTTGAGTTTCATTGAAAGCTAGAGCGGGGTCTTTAGGTAACTCACCAACAGTAACTGTAATAGTTTTTTTCAGACCATCCCTCAAAACCATTGCATTTACTTTTGAATCAGGCCTAATAGCACCAACAGTAAGAGGTAAGTCCGCAGAGTAAAATATCTCTTCTCCATCAAAGAACAATATGACATCTTCTTCTTTTAGACCTGAATTTTCTGCTGGGCTGTCAGCTATGATCTGTGATATTAATGCTCCTTTAGGGACTTCCATACCTAAAGCTTCAGCTAATTCACTTGTAACCTCTTGAATACTCACTCCTAGCCATCCTCTTGCCACATAACCATTCTCTTTTAATTGATCTGCAACATCCATTGCATAGTCAATAGGTATCGCAAAAGATACTCCCATATAGCCACCTGATCGTGTATAGATTTGCGAATTTATGCCGATGACTTCACCGTCTAAATTAAATAATGGTCCTCCCGAGTTACCTGGATTTATTGCCACATCAGTTTGAATGAAAGGAACATATGTTGAATCAGAGCCATTAGGTATACTTCTTCCTTTTGCACTTACGATGCCGGAAGTAACAGAAAATCTTAATTGGAATGGGGATCCAATAGCTACAACCCACTCCCCAACTCTTAAATTACTAGAATTTCCAATTTTTAGTGTTGGAAGATTTTCAGCCTCTATTTTAAGCAAAGCAACATCCGATCTAGGATCAGCTCCAATAATTTCAGCACTATATTCTCTTCTGTCTCCAAGACTTACTGTAATTTCATCAGCATCCTCAACTACATGATTATTGGTAAGTAGATAGCCGTCTTCTGATATGATGAATCCAGATCCAGTTGACACGACTGGTCTTGTATTTTCTCTCGGTGTCGAGGGTCTTGGTTGTTGTCCAAAAAATCTTTCAAAAAATTCTTCATATCTAGGATCACCAAAGCCTCTTCCATAACTATTTCTTTGTTTCATCTCTCTTGTACTTGTAATATTTACAACAGCTGGAGAAGCTTCTTCTGCTAAATCAGAAAAATTGGGCAAGTCCTTTGCCTCGACTAGAAGCGAACCCCATAAAAGGATTGGAAACAAAAGTGATTTGTATTTGTTCATATAAGATATGTATTAATTTTTTGCAGAAAGATTAGCCTTTTGCAGAATAAGATTCTTTTTCTCTGCAGAAAGATTACCGCTCACAGAAACAACATAAACCTTTCCATCTCTTTTTATGTATGAAATTTTAGTTGCTTCTTGTATGCCTATTTTATTTATTTCCTTTAAAGGATACAAACTAAGTTTAAATGTCTCACCAGAATTCATCATTTTATAATTTGCCAAAGTGCCTTTATTATTTATTTCCACGTTTTGTAAAACTACATTTAAGTCTGATACGGAATTATTCAAAACGTTCATTGCTTCGGGACTGTTTATTGCTGTATCAATTTTTTGGGACGCTATGTCCGCAAAGGTTACCTCCTCTATTGAAAAAAAGGAGAAGGTGACTGCAGCAAAAAAACTAGCAAGCGATACCATGAAATAATTTTTTTTCTTCGATAACCGTTCTTCCGCTTCATTAGTTTCTACTGAAAGATCAGTTCTCAACCTTGCCCTCAAATTAGTTGATATGTCTCTTTCATAAAGAAAATCTTCGCTTTCATCGCATAAATCTCTCACAAGGTGAATATTTCGCCAAAATTCTCTGTAGGCTGGATTATGCTTTATTTCACTGAGTATCCTTCTAGTTTCAAATTCTGAAAGCTCTCCATCAGCAAGTGCAGAAATTTTTTCTCTCATTACCTTGTTGTCATTCATGATGTTTCCTTAGCAATATTTTGTTTATTTACTTCTCTGTAATTTTCTATTTCTTTATCCAGTATTTCACGACCTCTAAATATTCTTGATCTGACGGTTCCAACCGGGCAATTAACAATTTTAGAAATTTCCTCATAACTTAATCCCTCTAATTCCCTTAATGTAATTGCTGTTTTTGTATCTTCACTTAGCTGATTTAAGCAATTTTCAATTACACGCTTAAGTTGATTGCTCATAAGGAGCTCTTCTGGAGAATCTGGGCTAATGGACTCAATTTCAATGTCGCCTTCTTGACCAATTTCAGTTTGAAGAAGTTCACCTCTTCTTTTTTTTGACACCAAAAAATTCTTAGAGGTATTGACAGTGATTCGATATATCCATGTATAAAATGAGCTATCCTCGCGAAATGAGTGCAAAGACTTGTAAGATTTAATTAAAGACTCTTGGACAATATCCTCAGCAATTTGTATATCTTTTACAAATTTAAATGCTGTGGCGATGAGTCTAGTTTGATATTTAATAACTAATAAATCGAAAGCCTGATAATCACCTTTCTTGGCTCTTTTTACCAAATTAAGATCAATATTTTTATTTGAAACTTTCATACCACGTTAATAGACCACTTATTACCCTTAAAGTTCTTTATAAAAGTTTTTTAGCAATTTCCAAGCCACCTACGAAGCCTATGTCTTTAATTTTTAGTGTTGCTAGAGGTACTGTTTTTAAAAATTCACGCATAGTTTCACTATCCTCAAACGTATGTCTGAAAACTGCATGATCCTCTTCAGTGATTAGAGAATTTATAATAGACCCAGACAATAAAACACCACCATTTGCACCCCAGATTAGTGTAACGTATCTAAGATATGAGGAAAGAAGGTGATTTAGAAGGTTAATAGTATTAAAACAATTTTCATCATCTCTTCTTTGAAGTATATCTTCATTGGATAAATTTGTGGCTTTATCACCGGATAAAAACTTATAGAAATACTTAATCCCTTTTCCAGATAAAAAATCTTCATATGTTGGCATTCTGGAGTTTTTTTGAATGAAACTCTCTACTATTTTTTTTAGTTCAGGCTTTAAAACTTTATCGGCTATATTAATGTGACCTGCTTCTGTTGAAACCACTGATTTTCCTACTACTCCTGCTAGGCCTAAGCCTGTCCCTGGCGATACTAGTATCATTGGTTTATTACTATCTAATGAATTCTTCCCAATATAAGATAAAGTCTTTGGATCAAGATTATGTAAAGCGTTTGCTTGTAAAGCTAAGTCATTCAAAACAACCAAACCGTTGGGGAATACTTTCTTTTCTAAAGAGCTTATAGTAAATTCCAGATCAACATTAACAAAAGTTACCTTATCGCTCAAAATCGGCGCAGCTACCCCAATTACACCTTTTTTAGTTTCTAAGTTATTTTCATTTATATAACTTATGCAAAGTTCTTCCATGGATGCATACTGATTTATCGGATAAGTACAAACTGCAGAAATGGTAGAACCATCTTCCGTAACACAAAACCTAGCATTCGTTGCTCCCAGGTCAGCTATTACTATCAACTACCTTTCTCCAAACTATCTTCATGAAAATCTATAATTTTAGAAACAATAGGTATCAAATTTGATTCTTTAAACTGCTTTTTATTTACGAGGATGTCAAATATTTCTATATCTTCATAAGACAAGAATTGTTGAAATTTTTTTATTTCCTCAGCTGTAAGATTTGAGAAGGTTTTTTCAACGAACGGAATTAAAATCGCGTCAAGTTCCCACAATCCCCTTCTACATTGCCATAAAATTTTTTTCTCTAATTCGTCCAAATTATTCCCTTATAATATAAGCCATGAAAGAAAATGCTTTGTTAAAACTTGACTATTTGAGCACACTTGAAATAAATGGCAAAGGCTCATTTGATCTACTTCAAGGACAGATAACAGCTGATATTAACAAAGTATCTGATAACAATTGCGTTGTTGGGGCTATGTGCGATGTCAAAGGAAGAGTCATAAGTTCTTTTATCGTCGTCAAAAACTTCAAACAGGATGACGGTTACTTGCTAATTGGCAATATCGATTCTCTCGAAATATTAAATGAGGCATTAAGCAAATTTGTTCCATTCTATAAAACAGAGCTTATTTTAAGTGATCAAATGACAATAATAGCCATCAAAGAGTCATGTCTATTGAAAGATTTTCCTGAAACTGATCTTTCTAAGACATCCCAAAATCAAGATAATTTTCAAAGAATTCATTATTTGGATAAGGATTTTCACCTGTTAATCGCAGATGAAATCAGTGCTTTTGGAGCCTATGAAATCGTAGAGAAGCCAAACCTCTGGAAATTAGACGAGATTAAACAACATAACTTTGAGATTTCATCATCCACAACCGGTATTTTTACTGCCCATGAGCTTGGTTACGATAAATCTAAAAGAATAGATTTCGAGAAAGGATGTTATACAGGACAAGAAGTTGTGGCCAGAATGCAATATCGGGCAAAAAAACTGCCTAAATTATTGTGTCGCGAGTCAAAAAATACTTATGAAGTAATGTCAAAAATTTACAACGACCAAAGAAAGCAAATTGGAATAGTTCTCTCAAGTGCTCAGAGTGAAGATACCAACCACTACCTTCTTTCAATGAATAAAAATTACCAAAATCAGGACTTTGAGTTTTAATTATTTGTCCATTTAATTGGATTTTGTCCATTTAACTCTAAATATTTATTAGCCTTAGAAAAATGTTTACATCCAAAGAATCCTCGATGAGCAGATAAAGGAGAAGGATGAGAGGCATTTAAGATGCAGTGAGATTCTTTTCTTATCTTAAATCCTTTCTTTTGAGCGTAACCTCCCCACAACATAAAAACTATATGTTTTTTATTACTTAGAATTTCTATGATCTTATCTGTGAATTCTTCCCAACCATGATTTGCATGAGATGCTGGATCACCATGATTGACTGTTAAAACTGAATTTAACAAAAGGACCCCTTGTTCTGCCAAAAACGAAAGATCTCCGTGTGGGGGTGTCTCCGTACCTAAATCGTCTTTAATTTCTTTGTATATATTTCTCAAAGAAGGTGGTAACTGAATTCCTTTTTCAACTGAAAAAGCCAGACCGTT
>ENA-OSEY01000345-OSEY01000345.1-marine-metagenome-genome-assembly--contig:-NODE-345-length-34371-cov-5.659766_pt1 | contig 34371 bp, 36 predicted proteins | sample MGYA00248465_ERZ534230 | MGnify/ENA primary metagenome ERZ534230 (study PRJEB26409, sample SAMN06344110) | marine metagenome | isolation source: Sea water from surface | place: Atlantic Ocean:Southern... | reverse complement strand
GATGTTGAAGAATCGGAAGAACTTGCGAAAAAAGCCGATCCTAATGCCAACGTTTTCCTCATTCCTGCTTTTGTAGGTTTAGGAGCTCCACATTGGATCCCTGATGCAAGAGGAGCTATTTTTGGACTCACAAGAGACGCTGGAAAAGAAGAATTGAGTCTAGCTACCCATGAAGCAATCGCCTTTCAAACCAAAGAGATAATATCTTCTCTAGAAAACGACGGTGTAAAAGTTGACAGTGTAAGAATCGATGGTGGTTTGACGAGTAATGCATTCTTTAATCAAATTCTGTCTAATGTTATTGAAAGGGAAGTTTTGTGTTCAAAAACTGTTGAATCCACTGCCTTAGGCGCTGCTTATCTTGCCGGAATTGGATCTGGCGAAGTTTCTCTAAAAGATATTTCTAAGAATTGGTCGCCAAAATCAGAATATAATCCTGATTACAGTTACGATTTAGGAAGATATGATATCTGGAAAGAATTTTTAGGCAGATTAATCGGCTAACAAAAACTCAAGAAGGCTCTGTTGGGCATGCAACCTATTCTCAGCCTGATCCCAGACCATGCTTTGAGCATGTTCTAGCATGGTAAAGCTTATTTCTTCGCCTCTGTGAGCAGGTAAGCAATGCAAAAAGATTGCTTTGTCATCTGCAAGTTCCATGTCTTTTTCCTCAACAAAGAAGTTTTTAAAAGTTTTTTTTCTCTCTTTTGAAGAGGATTCGTCACTCATAGAAGTCCAGACATCTGTTGTGACGATTTGGGCTTTTTCAAGTGCTTCATTTTTTGACGATGCTAAAGTGATGAAATCCTTAGCTTTATTTAGTAATGGTTGATGAGGCTCACATCCTTTTGGACAAAAAATACTGATTTCAAAATCAAATATAGAGGCAGCTTCAATATAAGAATTGCAAACGTTGTTTCCGTCACCAATCCAACAAACTTTTTTGAGAGTTTTACTGTCATTTTTTTCTTTAAAAGTCATCAAGTCAGCAAGAATTTGACACGGATGGAATAAATCAGTCAAACCGTTAATCACAGGAACAGAAGAGTTCTCTGCAAAAAGCTTTAACTCTTCGTGACTGTCATTTCTTATTACGATGGTATCAACCATGGAAGACAATACTTTAGCGGTATCAGGAATTGGTTCACCTCTAGACATTTGTAACTCAGATGAACTAAGGAAAATTGTGTTACCCCCTAATTTTCTCATAGCTAATTCAAAGGAAACTCTTGTTCTGGTTGAGGGTTTTTGAAAAATTAGACCAAGGGTTTTTTTGTTGAAAATATTTGATGTTTCAGATTTCGATTTAATTTCAATTGCTCTTTCAATGATGCTGACAAGATCTGTTTTAGAAAATTTATCAAAATTTAAGAAATGCTTTGGTCTCATTTAATTTAAGTTATAGAATTGCTGGTTCAAGAAACTAATACTAATAGACTTCATAAAATAAATAAAATTCATATGGCGCAAAAAATTAAAACTTTCAATGCTATCGCTGAGAAGGGCTTAAATATCCTTCAAGAAAAAAAATTTGAGGTATCAGAGGGCCTTTCTAATCCAGATGCCATTATCCTGAGAAGCCACAAACTCCAAAAGGAAGAATTTGGTAAAAATCTCAAAGCCATAGCCAGAGCTGGAGCTGGAGTAAACAACATTCCCGTTGAAGAGTGTTCTGAACTAGGAATTCCAGTATTTAATACCCCAGGAGCCAATGCGAATGCAGTTAAAGAAATAGTTTTGGCAGCGTTATTAATGTCCTCAAGAGGCCTTTTTCAAGGAGCTAATTTTGTAAATTCAATAGAAGAGTTAAATCAAAATGAATTAAAGCCATTGATAGAGTCAGGAAAAAAAAGTTTTAAAGGAAGAGAATTGAGTGGCGGGACCTTAGGCGTTGTTGGTATGGGAGCAATCGGCTCTAAGGTTGCTGATATGGGAGTGATGCTTGGAATGAATGTAATTGGTTATGATCCAGCCATCACAGTTGAAGCTGCCTGGAAATTACCTAATAAGGTTGAACGAAAAGAAAGCATTGAAGATGTTTTTAAAGAATCTGATTATATCTCTCTGCACGTTCCCGCAAACGATAAAACCAAGGGTCTTATAAATTCTGATTTACTAAGTAAAGCAAAAAAGGGATTAAGACTAATAAATTTTGCAAGAGATGAGATTGTTGTCTCAAAAGATATTATTGACAGCCTAGATAAGAGCATTCTAAGTAAATACATTACAGATTTTGCTGATTTAGAATTAATTTCAAGAGCCAAAACCTTCAGCGATGTAATTATTTTGCCTCACATTGGAGCTAGTACAAGTCAGGCAGAAGAAAATTGTTCTGTTATGGCAGCTGAGCAGCTTGATGATTTTTTGAGCAATGGAAACATTAAAAATTCAGTAAATTTTCCTGAGTTGATCGAACCTAGGCCTTCAGAATTTAGGATAACTCTTTCTAATAAAAATCATCCAGGGATGATAGGAAAAATAACAACTGTATTGGCTGATAATAAATTGAATATTATAGATATGGTCAACAAAAGCAGAGGTGAAATTGCCTACAACGTAATTGATTTAGAAACAAAACCGCCTGAAAAGGTTTTGGACGAATTGTCTTCTTTGGATGATGTTATCTATGTAAGGGAGGTATGAAAATGAAAAAACCAGTTGCAATCGTTACAGGCGGCAGCAGGGGTGTTGGTGCCGAGGTTTCTAAGCTTCTTGCAAGCAAGGGATGGAACATCGCAATAACCTGTTCAAGTTCAATAGAAGCTGCAAATGAAATCAGTAAAGAGTGTGAAACGTTAGGAGCAGAGACAATCGTTTTGAAAGCAGATGTTTCACAACCCGATTCTTGTGCTCAAACAGTGAAGGAAACTATAGAAAAGTGGGGAAAATTAGATGCTTTGATTAATAACGCTGGAACCACTAAGTTTAATGCACACGATAATTTAGATGGTCTCTCCAAAGATGATTTTCTTGGATTATATGCCACAAATACCGTAGGACCTTATATGATGATAAAGGAAGCCAGAGAAAGCCTCCTCAAATCAGATAACCCATCAGTTGTAAATGTAGCTTCAATAGCCGGCGTTTTAGGTATAGGCAGCTCTGTAGCATATGCCGCTTCGAAGGGAGCTTTGATAAACATGACCAAGTCTCTTGCAAGAGCTTTAGGACCGATAAGGATCAATGCAATTTGTCCTGGTTTTATTCAGGGAGATTGGTTAAAAAACGGTTTAGGCGAGGAAACTTATGAATTTGTTAAAAAATCAACTGAAGACAGTGTTCCTTTAAACCTTACCTGTACAGCGGAACAAGTGGCTGAGACTATCTGCTATTTTATTGAATCTGGATCTACGATAACTGGTGAAACTTTACTACTTGATGGAGGAATGCATTTAGGCAACTTTTAGAACCTAAAAATAATTTTCCACATATTCTTTTGTAAATCCTATTATCTCGTCTTCACGACCTTCTTTTACCTTTAGAACCCACTCTGGATCAGATAAAAGAGCTCTTCCAACTGCAACCATATCAAATTCTTCTCTATCAAACATTTCAAGCAAAGATTTAATTGAAGACGTGTTAGCTTTATCGTTTCCTACATATAAACCTATGAAATCTGAGTCAAGGCCAACACTTCCGACAGTGATAGTGGGCTTGTTCGTGATTTTTTTTGTCCAGCCAGCAAGATTCAAATTTGATCCCTCAAATTCGGGTTCCCAGTATCTCCTAGTGCTAGCATGAAAAACATCAACACCTGAATCAGATATAGGGCCTAAAAAAGTTTCTAAATCCTCAGGCGAGGGAGCAAGTAATGCTTCATAGTCTTGCTGTTTCCATTGAGAGAACCTGAGCATAATTGGGAAATCATTACCAACAAGCTTTCTGGCACGTGAAACTATTTCACATACAAATTTTGTTCTTAAATCTTCTTCTTTACCATATTTATCTTTCCTAATATTAGTATCGCGCCAAAAAAATTGATCAATCATATATCCATGAGCTCCATGAAGTTCGACGCCATCGAAACCTAGCATTTTTATAGTTTCAATGTCACTTACATAGTTTTGAATAAGATCTTCAACATCATTATCTGTCATTTCATACGCTACTTTCTTATCTTTTTGAACCAAACCTGAAGGCGTATACCCAGGAACTTCAGGATTAGGCGGTTGACCAGGCTTTCTTATTCCGCCAACATGCCAAAGTTGGCAAAAAATTGTAGACCCTTGTTCTTGAACAGCAGAAATTAAATTTTTCCATCCCTGGTGAGAGTCTTTTCTTAAATTAGGAACATTTGGATAGCCGCTTGAAGCAGGGTGACTGACTTCAACTCCCTCGGTGATGATCATCCCAACTTCTGCAGCAGCTCTTCTCTTATAATATTCTAGATTTTGATCTGTGGGGACTCCATTAGGCGACATACTCCTAGTCATAGGAGCCATAGCTATTCTGTTTGGTACTACTAAGTTATTGATTTTTATTGGTTTAAATAAAGCTTCCATTTTTACCTCTTATATAAGAAAGATTCTTTAAGATTTTATAGGAATAAGAATTTTTTTTATAGTAACTTTTATTCAAGTTACACACAAAACTTTGATCAATAGCCAATGTCATTGGCTCTCGTTTTCTTAAGCTGCATTATCTTGGTGCAAACTTAATATCTTTATAAGTTATTGATTTTATTGAATAATATTCAAGTGGTTAAAAATTAACCAATTTGACTAAAATACTTCTATTGCTAGGTCTCAATCAATCATAAGTATTTTATCCAAAGAGTTATCCACAATTTCTGTGGATAAAAAAAATTAAAAAATTTGCTAAAATTTATTTCATGGCCAATCCTTTGGAATCATGGAAAGAAATTACTATTGAGTATGATTTAAAAGAATTTTTAAACCCAATTAAGAAAAGAATATCTGAGATATCTCTACAAAAAAAGAAAATTTTCCCACATAAAGAAGATATCTTTAAAGCATTTGAATTAACCCCTTTCGAAAAAGTAAAAGTCATAATACTCGGCCAAGATCCCTATCATGGAATCAACCAAGCAAACGGTCTAGCATTCTCAGTGAACAAAGATATTAGATTTCCGCCATCTTTATTAAATATATTCAAAGAATATTCCACAGACTTAAATTTGCCTATTCCATCAGACGGAGATCTCTCAGGTTGGGCAAAGCAGGGCGTCCTTTTAATAAATTCTATTTTAACTGTTGAATCTGGATCTCCTGGATCACATAAGGATTTTGGATGGGAACAATTTACTAATCAGATTATCAAAGCCTTAAATGATAAAAAATCAAATCTAGTCTTTATTTTTTGGGGGGCATATGCACAATCAAAAAAAATTTTCGTAAACTCCTCCAAGCATTTAATTATTACCTCTCCACATCCATCCCCTTTATCTGCTCATAAGGGTTTTTTTGGATCAAGACCCTTTTCAAAGACTAATGACTATCTGAGAAAACACAAAAAAGGAGAAATAGATTGGCAAAAATAAAATCCTAATCAATATTTAACAATTTTCCCTCTAAATAAACAGATTCAGAAAGAACTTTATTATTTTTGAAAAAAATAAAGCCATAGTTGCCCTCTCTAGACAGAATTTCTCCCACTTTTTTCCCTTCCTTATTGCAAATTGAAGGCTCTATTATTTCGGTGTGCAAATTATCAGTTACTTTAAGGGCAAATCTCAATTTTCCTCTATATTGCATTCTTGCAATAATTTCTTGACCATTAAAGCAACCTTTTGAAAAATCAATCAAATTATTATTATGATAATTTAGCTCATGAGGAGTGAATTTTGACGAAATATGTGCATTCACCTCAACAATTTCTTTTTTTATCAAGAATTTCATCCACTCTTCAGAACTAAGTTCTTTTTCAGGACTATTTTTTACTAACCTTTTGATTTCAGTTTTAAAAAAAGGGATATATTTATTCATGTGATCTTCAAAAAAATCAGTTAATTCCTCTAAAATTGAAATTATGAATCCATTTTCAGAACTTTTAATCCAGAAAGTCGCAATGACCCTGCCTTTATTATTACAAACGCAAGCAGGTGTATATTCTTTATCTGAGATCTTTTCTACATCTATAGTGATTTGACCTTGTAGAAATTCCGCTGATTGTGATCCTTCTACAATCAAATACATGTGTTTTTGAGAAAAATTCATACTTTTTTGTTTTATCCTGATTATATAATTCTTTCTGTGAGCGACCTACTAAACAAAGCAAAGTTTAAAGCAAGACGAGGCTTAAATGAACTGGATAAAATCTTAGTGCCATTTGTTGAAAAAAAATTTTTATCTTTGGAAAAATCACAAATTGATCAACTTTTCGAGCTTTTTGAAATTGATGATGTTTCTTTGGCAGATATTATTATCTATAAAACAATGGAGCACCCAATTGAGCTGAAAGAAATATTTGAAGAAATATTTGATTTTTATAGTGAAATTTAACTGAACTTGTGGAAAATACGCATGTCAAAGACATAAGGGACATGGAAAACGATATAAATATTATAAATCTTGTCAAAAAAGGGGATTCGAGAGCCTTCGATATCCTCGTGGTGAAATATCAAGACAGACTCATATATTCCGTTTACAAGTTTTGTAAAGACTTGGAGTTATCACAAGATATAACTCAAGAGGCTTTTGTCAAAGCTTTCAGAAACATAGATAAATTTAGAGGAGAAAGTTCTTTCTATACTTGGATTTATAGAATTGCAATTAATACAGCAAAAAACTACTTTTCAAATAAATCTAGAGGAGCTGAAACTTACAATGAAGACATTCTTGATACTGCTTTATCTGACATGTCTTTGAATTCTGATAACCCTGAAACACTTTTAGCTGCAGAAGAAATGAAAGATGCTGTAAATCAGGCTTTCCAGAATCTACCTGACGAAATAAGATCAACTTTGTCTCTTAGAGAGTATGATGGTTTAAGTTATGAAGAAATAGCAAAAGTTCAAAACTGTCCAATTGGCACAGTAAGATCAAGAATTTTTAAGGGAAGGGAACTTATAAATGAAACTTTTTCTAAATTAGGACTGTCTAAGTCTTGGAGTAACTAATATGGATTCAAGTGTAGACCAAAGATTATCTTTACTTTTAGATGGTGAAGCTTCTGAATTTGAAACGCGAAGACTTGTTGAAGATATTTCTAAAAATCCACATATTAAGAAGCGTTGGCTTGAGATGAATAAACAAAAATCAGCGCTTCGAAGAGAACTTTTAATGCCTAATTTAGACCTTTCCTCAAAAATTCAAAACGAACTTCACAAATCAAAAAAAATAAAAAACCAAAAACATCACTTTCGCCATTTCAGCTGGGGGAAATTACCCTATATGAGGACTTGTTCCTATCTGTTTGGCCTCTGTTTTACTCTTACCTTCTTATTTTTCGAATTTTCTCCCCAACCTAATAAATCATTCTTTCAAGCTTCAGCACCAAAAACCCTAGTTTCAACAATTAATCCTGTCATTCTTGAGGATTTTGGTAAAAATTTTGATGGCAACCTTCGCAGTTACAAATTCATCTCAAACAATCAAGTTGAAGCTAATTATGGAATTAAAGGATCAAATGCTAATCTAAAACTAAAATTTTTCCTAAAAGATGACTCTAAAATTGTAAAACTTTCTTCTATTTCAGATGGCGTAACCATCAATACCAAGAAAGACGATAGACCAATGATCATCAATCTATCAAGTGATAAATTATCTAATCAAAAACTTATCAATATTTCTAACCTATTTTTAGAATAAAAAGAAAAAATTAAGGATGCACAAAAGAATATTTATTTTTTTAAATCTTTTGCTCATATTTAACCTTGGTTTAGCAGAACCTATCCAAAAAATACCAGAACTTCCTAACTTTTCTTCTCTTGCAGAGCAAGTAACTCCAGCTGTTGTAAATGTAAGCGTTACTAAAGTAATCAAATCTCCTGCACAAGGTGACATGAGAAGAGGGCCATTTAATGATCCTTTCTTTGATGAATTCTTTGGATCTCCCTATAACCCTCCAAACCGCGAACGAAAAGTTTCGTCAGGAGGCTCTGGTTTCATTATTTCTGAAGATGGTTATATTTTAACAAACCATCACGTTATTGAAGATGCCTCTGAAGTAGTAATTAGTCTTCAGGATAGAAGAGAGTTCTCTGCAGAGATAATTGGAAGTGATGAAAAATCAGACGTTGCTCTTTTGAAAGTGCAGACAGAGGAAAAATTACCTTTTCTTAATCTTGGAGACTCAGAAAGGGTAAGGGTTGGTGATTGGGTTATGGCAATTGGCTCCCCTTATAGGCTCAATGCAACAGTGACAGCAGGCATAGTAAGTGCCAAAGCTAGAAGTGTGCCAGGGCAAACTACGTCTTATATTCCCTTTATTCAGTCAGACGTTGCTATAAACCCTGGAAATTCTGGCGGACCCCTATTTAGCTTAAGTGGCGAAGTTATAGGTATTAATGCAATGATTTATTCGAATAGAGGCGGTTATATGGGGATTTCATTCACGATTCCCATAAATTATGTAAAAGAAATAGTTAATCAAATTAAAGACTTCGGAATTGTTTCTAGAGGTTGGTTGGGTGTGTCAGTTCAAGAGGTAACAAAAGATCTGGCAGATTCTTTTGGCTTAGATATACCTCGCGGAGCCCTAATTGGCAGTGTTTTAAAAGACTCTCCTGCAGAAAAGGCTGGTTTACAAAATGGAGATGTGATTCTCGATTTTGATGGACAACAAATAATTTATTCAGGAGACCTTCCTCTGGTTGTGGGGAGAATTTCTCCAAATAAAAACGTAAATGCAACTATATTCAGAGACGGAAAAAAAGTTTCGGTTCCTATAAAAATTGGTAAATTAGATGAAAAAATTGCCCAAGATATAACTGTTGAAAAAAAAGCAGAGCCCAAAAATGTCTTAGGTATTGCTGTTAAGGATATCGCCTCTTTAACTGACGCTGAAAAAAAACAAATTGGAAGAAACAAAGGAGTTATAGTCACAAGGGTTCTTTCAGGTCCAGCATCTGAAGCAGGTATAAGAAGGGGAGACATAATAGATAAAATTCAGCGTAAAAATATCAATAACATCAACGATTATAAAAATGCTTCTAAGGCTTTAAAGAAAGGTTCTACAATTGCCTTAAGGATTATAAGGGATAAAAACGGTTCATTTGTCACCCTTAAAATTCCAAAATAGGACATAATGCCCGCATGTCCAGCCATGCTCCTACAAACTTAATAAGAAATTTTTGTATCATTGCGCATATCGATCATGGTAAATCTACTTTAGCCGATCGTTTAATCGAAATATGCGGGGGTCTAACTAAAAGGGAAATGCAAAATCAAGTTCTAGATTCACTTGATTTAGAAAGAGAGAGGGGCATTACAATAAAAGCACAATCTGTTTATTTAGAATATGAACTTGATGAAATTAAATATCAGATTAATTTAATAGATACTCCGGGGCATGTAGATTTTGCTTATGAAGTATCCAGATCTTTAGCAGCCTGTGATGGTGCAATTTTGCTTGTTGATGCTTCTCAAGGTGTAGAAGCACAAACTCTCTCTACATGTTATAACGCCATAGACCAAGGCCTGATGATATTCCCAGTTTTGAATAAAATAGATCTTAAGCAATCTGATCCAGATAGAGTTAAACAAGAAATTGAGGAAATTATTGGCATTGAAGCAAACGAAGCACCTGCAATCAGTGCTAAAGATGGATTGGGTGTCGAAGCATTATTGGAAAAAATTATAAAAGAAATTCCTCCTCCTAAAGGATCGGTTGAAAAATCTTTACAAGCTTTAATCATAGATTCTTGGTTCGATCAATATCTTGGAATTGTTTCCTTGGTTAGAGTGGTAAATGGTGAAATAAATATTGGTAACAAAATTAAGTTTTCGTCGAACGGAAATATTCACTTAGTTGAGAAATTAGGTGTTTTCACTCCCAAAAGACTAGAAAAAAATAAGTTGGTTGCTGGAGAAGTTGGCTTTATTTGCGCTGGTGTAAGAAGTATCAAAGGGGCTCCTGTTGGAGATACAATCGTTTTGCCAGATATGGATAACTCTCTTCCAGGATTTAAGCCAATTAAACCGCAAGTTTTTGCAGCTCTGTATCCTTTGGATTCTGGAGAATTCGAATCGTTTAGAGAATCTTTAGAAAAGCTGGCACTTAACGATGCTGCTCTGCAATTTGAACCCGAACAATCTCAAGCCTTAGGCTCCGGATTTAGATGTGGTTTTTTAGGAACCTTGCACATGGAAATCATCATTGAGAGATTGCAAAGAGAGCACGGAATTGAACTCTTAGCTACAGCCCCAACTGTTGTATATGAAATTCTTCTAAAAAATAATGAGGTCATAGAGATCGAAAATCCCAGTAAATATCCTGATCCGAGTTCGATTGAGGAAGTAAGGGAGCCAATAGCTCATGCAACTATTCTTGTCCCTGAAGACTATGTTGGAAATGTAATTTCCCTTTGTGTAGAAAGAAGAGGAAGTCAAAAATCTCTCAGATATGTTGGAGGACAAATCGAACTAGTTTATGAAATGCCTATGAATGAAATTGTTTTAGATTTTTTTGATAAATTAAAATCTACGAGCAAAGGATATGCATCTTTAGACTATGATTTTATTAGATTCGACAAAAGTGATATCACCAGAATTGATATCTTACTCAACGGAGAAAAAGTAGATGCCCTTAATTTCATGGTTCACCGTTCCAAAGCTGATTTTAAAGGAAGAGAGCTGACTAAAGCATTAAGGGAAGTAATACCTCGGCAGATGTATGACGTGGCAATCCAAGCTGCGATAGGTAACAAAATTATATCGCGAGAGACTGTAAAAGCTTATCGCAAGGACGTCACGGCAAAACTTTATGGAGGCGATGTAACGAGAAAAAAGAAACTTCTAGAGAAACAGAAAGCTGGTAAGAAAAAAATGCGACAAATAGGAAAGATTGACGTACCCCAAGAAGCCTTTTTATCGGTTTTAAAAGTAAGTAAATAAAATGTATGCATTCATATTAGTTTTTTCAATCGTTATAATTTTTGGATTGTTTCTAGTCTGGCTTTATTCAGAAAAAAAATTAGATGGAAAACTTTCTAAGGTCATAAGTACTATCTCATTCCCATTTCCTTTAATAGCTTTGTATGCAGTATTTAAATTAAATATTAGCTTTGGTTATATCTTAGTTGGCCTCACTTTAATTTCTCTTCTAGTTTGGCTGTTGTCTCTTCGTTCGGACCTAGCAAATTTAAAGAAAGAAGCTCGCTCGTTTTTCATGATTCTTCTTTGTATTACTATTTTTAGATCCTTCATTTATGAGCCTTTTCAAATCCCAACAGAATCAATGATTCCACAAATTCAGGTGGGTGATTTTTTAGTGGTCGATAAATTTTCCTATGGCTTTAAAAATCCTGTGGGTAAATCAACTTTATTTGAAATGCGGGAACCAAAAAAAGGGGAGTTAGTAGCTTTTATTCCAGAACATACGATTTGTAATTCACCAATTGAAAAAGCTTATCCAGAAAATGATTTTAACAGCACTCAAGAATTCCTCTGGCAGCAATACAGCGAAGCGTGTACGCCTTTAGGATTAACTTTTGTAAAAAGATTAATAGCTAAGGAGGGAGATGAAGTAATTTATCGAAATAAAGAATTGATTGTAAATGGAAAAAAATTAAGAAGAGAGTTTTTATCATCCACTAAGGATGAAGTTCTGTTTAAAGAATTTTATGAAGGTGGAAGTCACACCATAAGAATATTAGATAATTATCAAAACCAAAGTTTCTACGGAACTGAGCAAAAATGGATAGTACCAGATGATCACTACTTTGTGATGGGTGATAACAGAGATAATAGTGCTGATAGCAGAAGCTGGGGATTTGTTCCTAAGCAAAACATTGTTGGTAAACCGTCTTTTGTGTGGATGCATTGGGAATGTTTGTCTTGTCTTCCATCATTTTCAAGAAATAAATTTTTAAAATAAAAAAATGGATTTTAGAGAACTAGAAAAGTCTATTGGCTATAAATTTAAAAATTACAAACTCTTAGAAGAGTCCATCACGCATAAAAGTATAAATTCCAAATTAAATTATGAAAGGTTAGAGTTTCTTGGAGATTCAGTAATTTCGCTGGTTGTTTCAGAAGCCTTATATTCTAAAGGAAGTCATTTTGATGAAGGAAAGCTGAGTATTTATCGATCTCGAATTGTTAACAGATCTTTTTTAAGCAAGATAGGGCTGAAGATAGGTCTAGATAAGTTTCTAAAAGCTGGCTCTGCTCTAAAAAATAACCGAAATCTTACGGAAATCATAATTGGAAATACATTTGAAGCCTTAATAGGAGCTATTTTTCTTGATTCTAGTTTTCCAAAAGCAAGAGAAATTGTTCTGTCGATACTTGAAATTAATTTTTCAAAACTTTCATTAGAAGAACAAAAAGACTCGAAGACTTTGCTTCAAGAGTTTTTACAGTCTCTAGGGAAGAATTTGCCAGAGTACAAAACAATAGAAAAGAATCAACATGGAGAAATTTATTTCATATCAAGGGTAGCATTACCGGATCATAATGTAACTGGATCAGGAGAAGGAAAAAGCAAAAAGCTGGCGGAACAAAATGCTGCTTCAGAAGCACTAAAAATGCTTAGTCAAAATGAAAAATAAATTTGGTTTTGTATCACTAACTGGCCGAACAAATGTAGGTAAATCAACTTTGCTGAATTCTTTTTTTCAGAAAAAAATAGCAATTACATCTAGAAAACCTCAGACCACAAGAAATCGAATTCTAGGCATTCTCTCTGAAAAAGACTCGCAAATTGTTTTTTTAGACACTCCCGGTGTGCATTTAGGATATAAAAGACAGTTAAATAAAGTTATGAATAAGATTGCTTCTCATTGTTATGAAGAAGTAGATTTGGTTTTGTTTTTAATAGATCGTTTGAAGTGGCAAAAAGAAGAAGAAAATATTCTTAATAGATTAAAGACTCTTAATAAACCAGTTGTTCTTGTCATCAATAAAATAGATAGATTAAAAGATAAAACTAAGTTGCTTGCTTTCATTAAGGATATTAGTCAGAAATTTAATTTTTTATCAATTATTCCTATATCTGCTTTAAAAAAAGATAATTTATTAGAATTGAAAAAAATCATTTTAAACAATCTAGATTCTGGCCCTTTTCATTTTCCAGATGATTCGATTACAGAGTTTTCAGACAATTTTTATATTTCGGAGATCATTCGAGAGAAAGCAATTAACCGGCTAGGCGATGAATTACCATATCGACTAAATGTTGTGATCGAAAAAATAAACGATTCAAAAAAACTCAAAACAATTTATGCGGCCATAATCACAGAATCAAAAAGTCAAAAGGGGATTATATTGGGGAAACAGGGAAGCATGATTAAAGCTATAGGGACTGCCTCAAGAAAAGAATTAGAAAAAGAATTCACAAAAAAAATTAATCTTCAGTTATGGGTTAAGGCAAACAAAAATTGGACAAATGATATAAATAAACTCAAGAAGTTTGGTTTTGGAGTTGATTTTTGAAAGCATTAGGAGTTAATCAAACAGAAGCGATTCTTTTGCATAGCAGGAATTATTCAGAAACAAGCTTGATTTGTGAACTCTTTACAAGAAAGCATGGCAGAGTTTCCGTTATAGCCAAAGGCGCTAGGTCAAAAAAAAATAAATTTCAAAATATTGCAGCTCCTAACATTTTGGCAAGCGTTAACTATTCAGGAAAATCAGAGCTCAAAACGTTAGTTTCATGGGAAGAGATTTCCCATTTTTCAATACTCGGAAAAAATTTGAAAATATTGCTTTACCTAAATGAGTTGATATTTAAGTTACTTGAAAAAGAAAATAAACAAGACCGAATATTTGAATCTTTGATAGATTTTTATAAAGTTTTAGCGAGTGGAGATGCAAAAAATATTGAAATTGCCTTGAGAGAATTTGAATATTTTTTGATTTGTGAGCTTGGGTATGGCTTTAACTTTCTTTATGACGATAATGGAAAAAAAATTGTGAGGGAGAAAACATATTATTTTCATCCTGCTCAAGGATTCTCAGAAAAACCTCTAAATAATTTTTTAAAAGTGTCCGGAATTGATATCATTGACTTCACTAATGGAAAAATAACTTCTTCTTCAGCTAGAAGTAAGATAAGAAAAATTATGCAACTAGCTATTTCTTACATTGCTGAAAAACCTTTGAATGCAGGCTTGATATTTAATGACTAAAATCAGAAGCGGAATAGATTTAGTAAAAGTCTCTAGATTAGCCAAAACCTATGAAAATTTTGGATTTAGATTCTTGAACAGGATTTACGATAGTCTCGAAATAGAACAATTTAACAAGAGATCTTCAAGAGCAAAACCTTTCTATTTAGCAAAAAACTTTGCTGGCAAGGAAGCTGTATCAAAAGTTTTAGGGTATGGTTTTACTAATGGCGTACGCCCAAAAGACATTGTCATTTTAAGAAAATATGGAGGCCCAAAAGTAAAGCTTAATGGAAAGGCAAAATTATTGGCAAAGGAGCAAGGTCTCAATGAAATATCTTTGAGCTTGAGTGATACGGAAGAACACGCCACTGCAATGGCTATAGCAATAGCAGAATGAATCTCATTATTTTAGGACCTCCAGGTGCTGGTAAGGGTACCCAAGCAGCTTTTATCTCTTCTGAGCAGAACATCCCACATATATCCACCGGCGATATGTTGCGAGAAGCAATAAAAAACGGCACTGAATTAGGACTTCAAGCAAAGGCCATCATGGATGCAGGAAATTTAGTTTCCGATGACTTGATCATTGAGTTGGTGAAAGAAAGAATAAGTCAAAGCGATTGCGAGAGAGGATTTTTATTTGATGGCTTCCCTAGGACCATTCCCCAAGCTGAAGCTCTAATACAAAATAATATTGAGATTCACGGAGTCATTGAATTAGTGGTTGCAGATGAAGAAATCATTAAAAGAATGTCTGGCAGAAGAATACATTTAGCTTCAGGAAGAACATACCATGTAGATTTTAATCCGCCGAAGAAAGCTGGCATAGATGATGAAACGGGAGAGGATCTTGTTATAAGAAAAGACGATGAGCCAGAGACTGTCAAAGATAGACTTAAAGTTTATTGGACCCAAACTCAACCATTAATTGAGTATTACTCTAATTCTAAAAATTTCTCAGATTTAAAATATCTTTCTGTGGATGGAACTCTAACAGTAGACGAAATAAAAAAAAATATTAAAGAATTTCTTTCTCAATAAATGACCAATATTCTGGCTATAGAAACTTCTTCGGTTCATTGTTCGATTGGGTTATCCAAAAATAAAGAAATATATTCAATGCATTCACAAGAAGAAAATTCACACGGAAAACTTATTTTTGGTTTCATCAAAGATCTCTTAAAAAAATCTCAACTTGAAAAAGAGGACATCGACTTAATTGCTTTAAGCGTAGGCCCAGGCTCTTTCACAGGCCTAAGGGTAGGATGTTCGGTTGCACAAGGCCTTGCATTTGGGCTCAAGAAAAAAATTTTACCTCTGTCGAGCCTCAACATTTTGGCTCAAAATGTTTTTTTAGATGGCGAAGCAGAACATCTCTATATAGTAAAAGAAGCACATATGAATGATTTATATGTTGGGAAATTTGCAAGAAAAAATAATGATTTGGCGTATCCGTTAATCGATGATAGAGCTATAAAAAAAACGGAGCTTGAGAAATTCTTCTCTTCAGATAGGAAGGCAGTAATTTGTTGTGATTGTCATGAACATTTTAAAAATTTAAGTTCAAATGTTTTGATCAGCAGAGACCAACATGTTGAAGGGTTACTACACTTAGCCAATTATCTGGAAGATATTGACAGTAAACTAAAAAATGCTGATGAGGTATATCCAACTTATCTATCAGGCGACGATCAATGGAAAAAGGTTAGATAGATGGAAGTCCTGCAAATTTTGATTTTATCGATTATGCAAGGCCTTACCGAATTTCTACCCATTTCAAGTTCTGCACACTTAATAATTGCCTCTTCGGTCCTCGACGCAGAAATACAATCCGTTACAGTAGATATTTTCGCTCATGGAGGAAGTTTATTTGCTGTAATTATATATTTTAGATCTGAATTATCCGAAGCCCTAAAAAATTATAATTTTTTTTCTGGCGACTCTTTACTAAATAAATTACTTATAGGATCACTTCCAATTCTTATTGTTGGCCTATTTTTTAGGGATTTTATATCGGCACATCTTAGAACTTTAGATGTCATTGCTATATCAACAATTTTCTTTGGAATTCTTCTTTGGGTTGCTGACAGGTCTACAAAAAATAATTCCGATTACGAGTCAGTTTCATTCAAACATGCTTTCTTTATTGGCCTTATTCAATGTCTCGCTTTAATTCCAGGGACTAGCCGTTCAGCCATTACTATAATTTGTGCGTTATTTCTTAGCTACTCAAGAACAACTGCTTCAAAATTTGCTTTTTTGTTGGGTATTCCCACTCTGGGTATTATTTTTTTATCGGAGATAGTTGTCATTAGTACTTCTACTTCAATTATAAATTGGCTTGATGTTTTTTTGATCTGCATTTTCTCATTTATTACATCTTATCTAACCATCGGAATTTTTTTAAATCTTATTGAAAGAATAGGATTTATCCCTTTTGTAATTTACAGATTATTTTTAGGTCTTTTTTTACTTTTCCTAGCCTACTAATTGTCTTTTAATGCTCCAGCCATTATATTTCTGGAAGACATAAAAAATATAAGAAATCGCCTTTATAATTTTAGGAATTTTTGTCTCTTTGGCAAAAACTTCTTTTTTTAAGAGACTTTCAAACCAATCATTCACATTAGGATGCAGAATGTGTATCGGATATTTTGCAGCCTTTAACCGTGATACATAAATAAACCAAGCGATATCTGGCAAGGTTAACTCATTCCCTAAAATGTAAGTATGATGAGAAAGTTTTTCATTTATTTCTTCAAGATGCAGTTTAAGGTTCAGCAAAGATTTTGTTGCAACTTCATCCGTAATACCTTCCTTTTTATACTTCTCCCAAAAATCTCTATTGAGATCATCTGCTGGATCGGAAGCACCATTCAAAGTAGCCTTGGATTCAGTTTTCTCTTGTATATTTACTCTATTCAAAAACCTAGGAACTAAAAACTTGAATGTAACGTTTCGAATATCAAGGTGTAAATTGTTTTCTTCGATCATCATTTGATTTATTTCCTCTTTTTTATCCGATGGAATTAGACGGTTGGCAGGAAATTTATTATCTAAATACTCCAAGATATCATTGCTTTCAATATGAACTTCTCCATCATCTACCAGGACAGGAAGCAATGATCTCGGAGTAATCCCTTGAAAAAAAGGTGAAAAATTTTCCTTTTTTTGAAGATTGATGTGATGTCCCGTGTAATCTATATTTTTGAGGCCTAAGAAAATTCTTGTTTTCATAGAACAAGCAGAAAAGGTGAAATGAAAAAGGTGGAGTCCTTTCCAAGAGAGGACTTCTTTTGTTTTAATATCTTCTTGTCTGAGTTTAACCATAGATCTTAATGATATGAATAATTCTACAGAAAGAAAGCCATTTGTATCTTATCTTTCAAAAGAAGATATTAGTTTCGCAAAATACTTTGCTTCAAAACATAACTTGGAATTTATCACCCCTAGAAACTTAAGAATTTCTAAAACTCACAAACAAGTGATATGGCTATCTAATAAAAAGCTATTTTTGCAAGATTTAGCAATCAAAAATTCTAAACCTTTCACTATTGATTATTTGAGTTTCAAAAAAATTAAAGCCAAATCATCTTTATTAAAAAAATGTTTTTCTAAAAAAGATATTGGTAGAAAGGTAATTGATTTAACTGCAGGATTTTGTATAGACGCTTTGGAAATTAGTCATCTAGGCTATCCCGTAACAGCAATAGAAAAAAAATCTTGGCTGCACGAATTCACTCTTCAATGCCTTGAAAGCCAAGATCAAAAAGACTTTAAAAATTCAGTCAACCGAATTGATTTCATTTGTGGTGATTCATTAGAAATCTTAAAAAAAATTACCGATCATGAGATTGTTTATTTGGATCAAATGTTTGAACTTAAGAACGATGCACGCGCAAAAAAAGAAATTCAATTTTTGAGAAATTTAGATATTGAGGAGTATGATCTAAAAAAATTTGCAAAATCTTTGAAACAAAAAAATTTCAAAAAAATCATCTATAAATCTTCATTACATAGCAATTTAAATTCTATAATCAATTTAAAGCCATCTCGAGTTATCAAAGGGAAAGCATTTAAATACAGCATTTTTACTATGGAATAGGAGAGCATATGAATTATCAAAAAGATGTATCTGAATTTATGATATTAGGCGAACAAAAAGTATCACCAGTGCTGAATCTCAAAAATGATCAGACTCAACTTTACATGAATCTGATTGAAGAGGAATTTAACGAAACTTTAAATGCATTCATTGAAGACGATTTGGTTGAGGTAGCTGATGGTTTGGCAGATATGGTTTGGGTCATTATGGGAATGTGTAATAGTGCTGGAATAGATTTTGATAAAATATGGAGGGAAGTGAAAAGCTCAAATATGAGTAAATTCGTTGAAGGAAAATTTATTAAAAACGATGCTGGAAAGATAATGAAACCGAAAACTTATTTTAAGCCAGATATCAAAAAAGCATTGGGCCTATAATCCATGCCGCCAAAAGAGTGACGGCATGTTTAGGGGGATTATTCTTCGATTAGTTCGCCAGAATTGATTTGGATTACTTTTGCCTTTTCTGATTCAGGAATAATCCTTTCTAGGTTTATTTTTAGCAAACCATTTTTTAGATTTGCAGATTTCACTACAACCTCTGGTGCCAAAGAAAATTGTAATTTAAATGCTCTTGCTGCAATACCTTGATGCAAAACTTCGCCAGAATTATTCTTCGAGCCTTCGTGAGCAATGCTTAAATTATTTTCTTTAGTTTCAACTTTCAGGTCATCTTCACTAAGCCCCGCAACCGCAACTTCAATGGTAATATCGTTACCTTCTCGTCTAATATTGTAGGGTGGATAAGACCTGGAATCTTCTCCAATTTCGCTAAAAGTCCTTAATGAATCGAACAAGTTGTCGAAGCCTAAGAATCTTGTTGTGAAAAAGGGGTCAGATAAATTTAATAAACTATTTTTCATAATAAACTCCTTAAATAAGCAAGTTAATAAAACGGTACCTCTTAAGAGCATACCAACCAAAGGAAAGATCCCATTTAGGCAATCTTTCACAATTATTATTTGGGGATAATTTTTATTTTTTCAAGTTAAAAAACTATCTTGAGAGTTCTTTCAGCCAATTTGGCTCAAGAAATTTTGCAGCGTCTTTTTTGAGTCTTTGTGTAATTCTATTAGGGTATAACTTGCCTGAATCATCTTCTCGAACATACTTGTTTTCAATTAAACGATTTAAAAAAACATCGAACATCCATTTCTCAGAAAATTCTGGAGTTAGCCTAGCATGATCTTTTTCTAAGTTTTTTAGAATTTCTAAAGAATTTTTTTCCAATATATTTTTTGAGATATGTTCATTTGAGCTTTTCCACAATTGAGAGATAAGAACATAAAATCTATCAATTGATGGTTGAACAAGTTTTCCAAGCGCTTGAGTTTCATAGAATTCTTTCGATTTGAAATCAGGTCTTTTAAAAAATTCAGCATCATCAAGGATAAGACCTTTTTCCATAAGTTTTTTTATCTTTAAATCAATCAATTGATCTAATTCGGATTCTTCCCATTTCAGAAAGAACTCTTCTTTTAAAAATGGATAAATCATTCTTAAAGACTCAATTAAGTCTTCCTTGAGAATCTCTTTTTGGTACTGAAAAAAACCACAAATCAATGATTCAAAAATTAGAAGATGAGAAATATTATTTCGATAAAAACTTAATTTAGCAGCCTCTTGGTTTGACAAAGATATTCGATCGTTTATTTCTTCTTGTGGGAGAAAGCCTAATTTTTTCATTTGATTAAGAATTTCTTCTCCAGATTTATCACAAATTAAAATCTTACTTGAGTACTTATCTTCCCTAAGCAAAGATTTAATTAACTCAATCCTTAAAATAAGCTCTTTTTTTGAAATTGAAAACCCATCGCTATTCAAGAGAGCCATGGAGAATAATGCTGTAGAGGTTACCACTGTTGCCTCATTAATATTATTCATGATTCTCTTTCCAAGAATTGGCGTAACTCTGAATAACCAATCTTTTTCAGATAAATTTTCATTCATCGGATATTCTTTTAAAAAATCATTTAAATTGATCGGCTCAGCAAACTGTAAATAAGCCTCTCCAAGATAATTTCTAAAGTCTCTAAATACTGAAATTATATCTTTTAGACTCTCTTTTTTCTTGTTTGCGCCCATGACTTCTTTAATGTATGAGTTTCCTTCAAGAACTTTTTCATAATTGATTGCTATAGGAACAAAGCTAACTTTTTTTTCATCCATACCTAAAAAGGATCTAAGAATCATGGAGATAATTCCAGGTCTAGGAGGCATTAATTTCCCTGATCTCGATCTTCCTCCTTCGGGGAAAAATTCTATCGAATGTCCTCTCTGCATAAGCTTCCTAAGGTGTTCATAAAAAACTACTGAATACAAACGATTGCCGCTAAAAGAACGTCTCATGAAGAAAGCACCTCCTTTTCTTAATAACGGACCCACTAATGGCAAGTTTAAATTTTTACCAGCAACAATTTGAGGCAACATCAAATCTTTGTAGTAAAGCAAGTAAGATAATGCAAGATAATCGATATGCGAACGATGACAAGGAGAAAAAATCAAAGAATTAGTTGGAGCAATTTTTCTAATTTCTTCAAAACCTAAAACTTCCAAGTTTTCATATCTTGAATTCCAAAACCAAGTCAGTCCTCGATCATAGAGATAAATAAATGGGTAAGACATATCTGAGCAAATTTCCCAGACATACTTTGAAGCTTTTTTTCTCAAGCGAGCAAATTTTTTTGAATTTCCTTCTGATTCAGTTTCAATATAATTTTTTATTGAATTTGAATTCAAGATACTTGCAACTAATGTTCTTCGATTAGAGATGTCTGGACCCAAATGAGCTTTTCGATTTTGTCTGAACCTAGCTCTAAGAAGTCTTTCAGTTTTCAAAACAATATTCATATCTGACTCGGGACTGTTGAAAATATCCTCTACCTCTAGAGGTTTGTGAAAATATATTTTTACATTTCTGCCATTGAAAAGAAGTTTGAAAACACTTCTTATAAAACTGGTTCCCTCCCACGATTCTCTGAAAAAAAGTTTTAACCAATTGTCTTGCCGTTCAGGCGACTTTCCCCAAAAAACATCTACTGGAACAATAATTGCTTTTGTTGAAAATTTTCTATTTTTCGCAAGCGTACCCAATTCTTTGGAGTGCATTCTCTTCGGAGTCTGCCAGGGAAATTTTCTTTTGGGATTTCTAATTTGTAGATAATTTTTCTTGATGGGAGAGTTTTCAATTTTAGTTTTAAGCTCAACGAAGTTTTGTTCTTTTGTTAATGACTTTAAGGCTTGAAAATCTAATCTTGATGTGGATGAGAGGGCATAGATAATGTTTTCATTTTTTAAAAGCAATTGAGTTTTCTTTGATTCACATTCGTGATTCGCATTGATTAGATAATTAAACATTAGGAGTTATTCTATCTTTATAGTGGTAATATGCCGATTTTAATTAAACAAACCTTATTTTTTTTGAATTTTACCTTGTAATATAGCCGGAGTGGCGGAATTGGTAGACGCGTTCGATTCAAAATCGAGTGCCCAAAAGGCGTGAGAGTTCGAGTCTCTCCTCCGGCACCATAGGAGAAATAAATATGAAAGAAACTGAAATAATTATGGCACAGCAAGCTCCAAGCTTTTTTGGTCCACAATTAATATTGCTGATTGGCTTTGTAGCCATTATGTATTTTTTAATCATCAGGCCGCAAAATAAGAGACTTAAGGCTCAAAAAGAAATGATTGAATCCTTATCAGTTGGAGACGAAGTAATAGCGTCTGGAGGAATGGTCTGTGTAATTACTAAAATGAATGATGATTTTTTGACTGTGAAAGCTAATGATACTGTTCTTACAATTCAACGTGAATCTGTAAGCAATGTTTTGCCCAAAGGAACAATAAAATCTCTATAAAAAGTGCTCAGGTTTCAGCTCTGGAAAATAATAACCATAATATTTGTTATCTCAATTGGGATAACTTATGCGCTACCTAACTTCTATCCTCCAAGCCCAGCAGTACAAATTACTCTGGACAGTTCATTAGGTAAAATATCTCCAAACATAGCTAGGCGAATTTACCAAATGGCAGAGGACACCTCTGTAAATTTCACATCAAATATATCAAATGACACCGATGGTTATGACTCTATTTTGATTAAAGCCGAAAATTATCAAGATCAAATTAAGCTGAAAGAATATTTAGAGCAAAACTTAGAGCAAGAATTCATTATTGCCCTTAATTTAGCTCCTAATACACCGAGTTGGTTATCAGAAATTCAAGCTTCACCGATGAAATTAGGATTGGATTTAAGAGGGGGAGTTCATTTTTTAATGGAAGTCGATTCGGAGCTGTTAATAGCAACACGCTTAGAATCTTACTTAGCAGACATAAAAAGAAAATTTAGAGAAGAGCGAATTAGCATAAGTAGATCGGAAATTTCTGAAAAGAAAATATTATTCTCAACAAGGACTGATGCCTCTAATCAATTAGATGATTATCTAAAAAGTAACATTGACCTAAAGTATCAAAAGGTGGGCATCAACCAATATGCTATTGAATATAACGATCAAGGACTAGAGGAATTGATTGATTATGCTGTCTCACAAAATTTGGTGACTCTTAGAAATAGAGTTAATGAACTTGGTATTTCTGAGCCTGTTGTAGTTCGTCAAGGTAAAAACAGAATTTCTGTTCAACTTCCAGGCGTCCAAGACACTGCAGAAGCAAAAAAAATTATAGGTAAAACCGCTAATCTTGAATTCAGGCTTGAGGCTGAATCGAATAGTCTTCTTTCTAGGACCGATCAATTTGATTTTTCTGGGCAACGCGTCAGATTGCTTAAACAAGTAATCATCAGTGGAGATAAAGTTGCAGATGCAAGTGTAGGTTATGATGAAAGTGGATTTCCACAAGTAAATATTTCCCTAGATGGTGAAGGCGGAACAAAAATGCACCGTTCTACGAGAAATAATGTTGGAAGAAAAATGGCAGTCATATTTGTTGAGCGCAAAATAAAATCTTCTAATGCTTCTGATGAATTGGAAAGTTATTTTGATAAGAGAATAATTAGTTTCGCAACAATACAATCTGCGCTAGCAAATCAATTCAGGATTACTGGCCTAGACAGTCCCGCTGCTGCATCTGAACTGGCTCTCCTTCTAAGGGCAGGGGCTTTAGCGGCCCCAATGAATTTTGTCGAAGAAGGTACCGTTGGACCATCTTTAGGAGCAGATAATATCCGAGTTGGAGTTCAATCTCTGATTCTTGGATTATCTTTGGTTCTCATATTTATGATTTTCTACTATAAAGTTTTTGGCCTTATTGCCAATATTGCAGTTGCTCTAAATATCGTTTTAATAAGTGCAATTATGTCAATTTTATCAGCGACACTGACTTTGCCGGGCATTGCGGGAATTGTTTTAACAATTGGGATGGCTGTAGATGCTAATGTTTTAATTTTTTCTAGGATTAAAGAAGAATTAAAAAATAGGCTCAAGCCCTTGGATGCAATCAACGCAGGTTATGAAAGGGCAATCATTACTATTGTTGATGCAAATCTAACAACTTTAATCGTAGCTTTGATTCTTTACACAATAGGCACTGGACCAGTCCAAGGATTCGCAATCACCTTGTCTGTGGGTATCCTGACTTCTATGTTTACGGCAATTTTAGTGACTAGATTTTTGGTTTGGCTTATTTATAGAAATCGAAAAAATTTAGAAACACTTTGGATCTAAAATGCAGATAAACTTTATGAAACCAAGAAAGATAGCTTCTGTGTTATCAATCTTTTTAGTTTTGCTATCAATTTTCTCCCTAAGCTTTAGAGGATTAGATGCTGGTTTAGATTTTACTGGCGGAACTCTCATCGAAATAAAATTATCACAATCCACAGACTTAGAAGAAATTAGAAAAGTCTTGGATTCAAAGCTTAAGGGCGATTTTCAAGTTTCTTATTTTGGTTCAGAACAAGATGTCCTCATCAAGATCCCGGGTGATTCAGAAAATAACTTATCGGATGAGATTGTATCCTCATTGAAAGAGTCTTTTAAATTTGATTTAAGGCGCAAAGATTTTATCGGCCCACAAATTGGAGAAGAGCTCAGAGACCAAGGTGGGTTAGGAATATTGGCAGCAATGTTGGTGATGATGGTTTACATCATGTTTAGATTTCAGTTTAAATTTGCCATCGGAGCTCTTTTAGCTCTTATTCATGATGTTTTAATTGTATTTGGCTTTTTTTCGATTTTTTATTTGAGCTTCAATTTAACCGTCCTTGCAGCAATACTTGCAGTAATTGGTTATTCTCTAAATGACACAATTGTTGTCTCCGACCGGATAAGAGAAAATTACAGAAAAAAAAGAAAGTCAGATAATGTCGATGTTATCAATAGATCACTAAATCAGATGCTAGGAAGAACCCTGATTACTTCTTTGACTACTTTATTGGTTTTGTTCGCACTACTAATCTTAGGGGGAGATTTTATACAAAATTTTGCCATAGCTTTAATTTGTGGGGTCATTATCGGAACTTATTCTTCTATTTATGTTCTGTGTAATACTTTAATTTCAATGAATTTAAATTTTGAAGATTTAGCCATTAAAAGAAGTGAAACCTATGATGATGGCATGCCATAAAAAAGGGAGGTCCGAAGACCTCCCTAATTTTATAACTATCAAGTAATTAAGCAGAATGCTTTACACCACGGTAAACACCGTTTTGTAGCTTATCTGACTTATCTGATTCGATAGCATCATGTTTTACGCCTCTGTAAACACCTGGTTGAGATTTTTTACTCTCAACATGAAGGTTGTTTTCAGTAACTTTGATACCTCTGTAAGTAGACATATCGCCTCCAGTTTTCGTTTCGATTATGTTTATGTGCCTCACGGCATACACCCTCGTAACGCGTTCCTTCGGTAGATATTCGGTCTCGTTCCCCCTAAAGGTACTTGCTTGCCTTTCTACATCTCTGCAGAAAGAGGTTTTCCTATCTTCCTACTTCCGTTCAATGCACTAAAAAAGAGCATTGAATGAACGATTTAAGTGCATTTTACCAAATTTATATAAATGTTGTAAAGTTTTATATAAGTGATTTTTTTATTTCTTCATTGATGGCTTTCACACATGACATATTGCCAGCCACTAAATGGTGAGATGAAAAAAGATCTTCATTACCATTGAAATCATTTACAAATCCTCCAGCTTCCATTACCAAAAGAGCTCCCGCGGCAAAATCCCATAGCTTCATTCCGTATCCTAGAAAAGCATCAAGTCTCCCAGAAGCCACAAAAGCTAAATCCAATGCAGTTGAACCAGTCCTTCTTAAAGTTAAAGAGTTAGAGTAGAGATTTCTTATCAAAGTTAGTTGGTCAAACTTAGGTTCTTGATTAGGAGAACCGTGGAAAGAATTACAAATTAAGGAATTTTTTAAACCTTTTATCTCCGAGACTCTGATTCTTGTTTTATTGTAGAAAGCGCCTTTACCCTTGGATGCATAATATTCATCGTCTCGAGATAAGTCATAGATGAGACCATGCTCTATCGATCCTTTGTAAAAACAAGCAATTGAAATTGAATAGAAGGGGAAGTCATGAATAAAGTTTGTTGTGCCATCTAGAGGATCAATCACCCAATGATAATCAGCATCCTTTTTACCTTGAAAACCAGATTCTTCTCCTTCAAAAGAATGATCAGGAAATGAGGTCCTTAAGGTGTCAATAATGATTTCCTCTGCAACTCTGTCAACTTGAGTGACAAAGTCAGTAGGCCCTTTTTCGAAGACTTTTATTTTATCTCTTCGACGAGAAAACTTGTGAATTTCTTTTGCTGCAAGCCTGGCGGCATTAATAGCAATAGTAACTTTTGGTTCCATGGTTTTTTTAAAGGAAAGAATTGTAAACTATTAAAGTGATTGATTCCGCATTAAAAAATAAATTTGAATTTATTCTTGTCGAGCCCTCTCATCCTGGAAATATTGGTGCAACTGCTAGAGCTATAAAAAATATGGGATTTCAAAATCTTTCACTGATCAACCCGAAAGGATTTCCTGATGATGAAGCTTTTTTTAGAGCCAAGGGTGCAAAGGATATTTTAGAAAATGTAAAAATTTACAATGATTTAGCAAAACCTCTAAAAGACGCTACTCTAATCTTTGGAACCAGTGCCAGAACAAGAACCATTCCTTGGCCAACGAGAACGTCATCAGAACTTCATTCTATTTTAAAAAAAGCTTTAACAAGTAAAAATGCAAAAATTTGTTTTCTATTCGGTAGAGAGATTAGCGGCCTGAGTAACGAAGAATTACAAATGTGTGATTTTCAAATAAAAATTCCAACTGATGAAAACTTTTCTTCAATAAATTTATCTCATGCTGTTCAAATCATTTCTTATGTTCTTAAAATGGAAATTGAAAATATTGATTCATCTGTAGAAAAAAATACTGAATCAACAACTTTCAATGATAATGAATATTTAATTGATCATTTTGATAAAGTAATGAAGCAAGTTGATTTCTATGATCAAGAAAATCCTAAACAAGTTAAAACAAGAATGAGAAGACTTATTAAGCGTTTACAACCCGATAAGTTAGAAATGGGTATCCTTAGAGGATTCTTAGCAAAAATAGAACAAGTACTTAACAAAAAAAATTAGTCTGATAAAATCTCTTTTTTTCTGTGTCCCCTTCGTCTAGCGGTTAGGACACCGGGTTTTCATCTCGGCAACAGGGGTTCGATCCCCCTAGGGGACGCCAGAATTTAAGACTTCTCTCTATTTTTTATATGCCTTTAATTAGTGCATTTAAATTATAAAATAATCTGTTTTTGTATTCTTTTAGTGCAAAATTGCATTTTTTATTATTTTTTCATCCCATATTGATGTATTTACTTCGCTCTATAATTGAGCGAATTAATCTTTAATTAGGTGAAGATATATGAAACTTTTAACAATTGTTGTTAAACCTTCTAGATCCGATGGGGTCAAGAGGGCTTTATCTACAATTGGGACGGGTGGAGCTACCATTGTTTCTGCGCAAGGGTTTGGAACACAGAAAGGACATTCTGAAACTTACCGTGGCGCAAGTTATGAGGTAGATACAAAACCTAAAACGATGTTCAAAGTAGCTTGTAAAGACGAAGATGTCGAAAACATCATAAGAGCCGTTCGCGAAGTAGCGAATACTGGTGAAATTGGTGATGGCAAGATATTTGTAACAGAACTTAACGAAGTCGTTCGTATCAGGACAGGAGAGACTGGTGAGGACGCTATAAAGGAGAATATAAATGAGTGAATTAGAGTATGCCTTAAATACTTTTTATTTATTAATCTCTGGAGCTTTCGTAATGTGGATGGCTGCAGGGTTTACTATGCTAGAAGCTGGTTTAGTAAGATCTAAAAACGTATCAGAAATTGTTACTAAAAACTTAGGTCTTTATTCAATTGCGTGTGTCATGTACTTAGTATGTGGCTTCTTTTTGATGTATCCAGGTGATAGTGTTTACAATGCTTATTTCCCAATGCTTGGAAGCACATGGGGAATGTCTTTAGATGGCTTAACTTTCAATACAGACTTAGGTTATTCTGACGCTGCTGACTTTTTCTTCCAGGTTGTATTCGTTGCTACTGCAATGTCTATTATTTCTGGAGCAGTTGCTGAGAGAATGAAATTGATGCCATTTTTCTTATTTGCAATCGTACTAACAGGATTCATTTACCCAGTACAAGGTTACTGGAAATGGGGCGGCGGTTGGTTAGACGCAATCGGTTACACAGATTTTGCTGGTTCAGGAGTTGTTCACTTATGTGGTGCTGCAGCTGCCTTGGCTGCTGTCATAATTCTAGGCCCTCGAGCTGGAAAATATGGTTCAGACGGATCAGTGAAGGTCATGAGAGGTTCAAACATTCCAATTGCAGCTTTAGGTGCACTAATCCTATGGCTTGGTTGGTTCGGTTTCAACGGTGGTTCTCAACTAGCTGTAAACGATGCTGCTAATGCTAATGCTGTTGCACAAGTTTTCTTAAACACTAATGCTTCTGCAGCAGGTGGTGTTATAGGTGCGCTTTTAATTGCAAAAGTTTTAACTGGAAAAGCTGATGTTACTATGGCTATCAACGGTGCAATCGCAGGGTTGGTGGCAATTACTGCAGCTCCTGATACTCCATCAGGTGGTCTTGCTACAATAATTGGATTCATCGGTGGAATAATCGTTTACTTCTCTGTTGTCTTCCTAGACACAGTATTAAAAGTTGATGACCCAGTTGGTGCTATCTCAGCTCACGGTACCGTTGGTATTTGGGGAATCATGGCAACTCCACTCTCGGGTGCGGGTGCTTTTGGAACCCAAGCAATTGGTGCTTTATCTATCTTCTTGTGGGCTTTCATCACAAGTGCCGGAACGTTACTTGTTCTAAATGCAATTGTTGGTTTAAGACCTTCTGAAGAGGAAGAAACCACAGGATTAGATGCTTCGGAAATCGGAGTAGAGGCTTATCCTGAATTTAAAGATTAATTAATAATCCTCCCCCTAAAAGCAGGTAAGGAAACTTACCTGCTTTTTTTATATAATTTTGTATGCCTTTAATATTTTTATTTCTAATTGTCTTTAGCTGTGTTTCTCTTTCAAACGAAGTAGAAGAACAAATCAAAGTTTCTTTCAACCAAGATTGGAATTTTTTACCTTCAGCAGACAAGATTTCTGCAGAAGATATCAAACTCTTTAATCCATCTCATCCTAAAGAAATTTTTAATACCTCTGCTGGAAGTTGGATTAGTAGAGGATCAGGACAGGAAAGTTTAATTTCTTTGAGGTCACCAGTCTTAACCGGTTCTGGAGCTTGCGGATCATTTTTAATTTTGGAGGACGGTCTACCAATAAGACCTGCAGGATTTTGCAATGTAAATAATCTTTTTGAAGTTTCCTTAAATCTTGCTTCAAATATAGAAATTCTAAAAGGCCCTTCAAGCGCTAGATTTGGAGGCAATGCTCTTCATGGAGCCATAAACATAGAGACTCTTAGGGTTGATGGTACAAATTATCTGAAGACAGAAATCAATAATGAAGAATCATTCAAATCCACTTTCCAGTATCAAGAATCCAAAAATTGGACGCTTGGAATATCCTTGGGTAGTAATAAAGGCTTTAGAGATGACAGTGGGTACGATGAACAAAAATTTGCTTTCAAAAGTTTTAATAGAATTAATGACTGGCAAGCTACTACTTATTTGAATTTAACTAACCTTAATCAAGAAACAGCAGGATATGCTAGTTCTTACATATCTAGCTTACGAGAGGGAAACGCAAACCCAGAAGCTTATAGGGATGCCAAATCCGTTCGGGTAAATACCTTGCTTACAAATTTCAAAGAAGATTATTTCTTTCAGTTACGACCTTATCTCAGAAGTAGCAAAATGAATTTTATTCAACATTATCTTCCTGGGCAGCCAATTGAAAAAAATAATCAAACGAGCTCTGGGATTAACTTTCTTATGGATGTAAATTCTTTTACCAATCACAAATTGAGTTTTGGAATTAACTTGGAGCTGGCAAATATAGACCTAGAAGAATTTCAGCCGGAAGAACTCACCACAAGCTCAGCATTTAACAATGCCGTCAGACCTCAAGGATTTCATTATGACTTCTCCGTCAATACAAATCTCTTTGCGGTATTTCTTGCACATGAATACCTAACGCAAGAAGCTTTCAAGGTTTTTTCTAATCTGAGGTTAGAAAAATTAAATTATGACTACGACAATCTCATGTTGGACGGAAGGACTAAAGATGACGGAACAGAATGTACATTTAACGGTAACAATGGCTGTTATTATTCAAGACCAGCAGATTCAAAAATTTCTTTCTCCGATAGTTCTTTGAGATTTGGTTTTTCAAAAGAATTTAAATCTAATGAATTTTTTCTTCAATTCAGCAAAGGATTTCGTCCTCCACAAATAAATGAACTTTTTAGGTTGCAAAAAGCTCAAACACTAGCTGATTTAAATTCCGAAAAAATAAATTCATTTGAGTTTGGGGTGCTTTCTACCGGAGAAAATTTTTCAAATAAATTTGTGATGTATGTTTCAAAAAAAAATGACTACATATACAAAGACAACTCAGCTGCAACTATATCTGGTGGAAAGTCTAAACATCAGGGTCTAGAAGTTTCTGGTTCGGTAAAGGTTTTACCAATTTTAAGTATTAATTATGCTTGGAGTTTAGCCAAGCATCAGTATGATTATTCGTTTCCTGAAATTGATGTTCTTAGGGGTAACTACATTGATACAGCACCAAAGATTCAAGGAAGTTTATTTTTTAATTTAGACGTTTTAGAAAATTTGACTCTTCAAATTGAGGAAGAGTATATGGGCAAGTATTTTACCGATGTCGAAAATCAATACAGTTATCCAGGACATTTTCTAACAAATATCAGAGGCTTTTATTCACTCACTCCAAAATTGAATATCAATTTTAGTTTGTTGAATGTTTTTGATAAACGCTATGCTGAAAGAGCAGATTATTCTTCTTTTTCTGGTGAAAGATATTTTCCAGGTCTTCCGATACAATGGCGCTTCGGATTTAGTTATACATTTTAATTAACTCTTTTTTATTTTCAGCATGCAAGAATCAACTGCTCGTAGAGATATTGATAATAAATCAACGGAGAAGGTTGCAAGTCCAGAGACACTTTCTGTTTGGGGGCTTGCGTGGCCGTCTATTCTAGCAAACGTATTATTTGCTTCTGTCGGCGTAGTAGCTTTGAAAGCTGTTGGTAGTTTAGGAACTGATGCAGTTGCTGCGGTTGGTACAGGAGGGCGAATCTTTTTTGTTATTCAGTCGATCATGATGGCAATCTCAACCGGAACAACAGCTCTTGTTGCCAGAGCTTATGGGGCAAAACGCTATCAAGAGGCAAGCCAAGTCTTATACGACTCTATGTTGATAAGCATGTTTTTAAGTTTTATTTCGATTTTCATAATTTGGGTTGCTGGGGAAGATTTATTAGGTCTATTTGGTTTGGAGTTGGAAGCTAAGCAACTAGCTCTAGACTATTTAAAAGTATTAATTTTATTTTCACCAACCTTTGGCGTTTCCATAATTTTTGGTGCTGCAGTTAGAGCTGCAGGGGACGTGAAGACTCCGCTATTTATGGGTTTGATACAAAACATAATAAATATCTTCCTTTTAATAGGATTGGTAAATGGAAGATATGGTTTTCCTGAACTCGGAGTCGTTGGCGCAGCTTATGCAGGAGGGATATCTTTTGCTATCGGTTCTGTTTTAGGACTTTTTGTTTGGGTAACAAAAATCATCACTATTCCTCTTCCAAAACTTAATAGTTTTTCCTTTTCAAGATTCAGAGAGTTAATCCGTGTTTCTACTCCCGCAGGATTGGAACAAGGAGTCTTTCAGCTAGGTTTGCTACTTTATTTTTGGATAATTTCTTTATACGGTAACGCTCCAATTGCAGCATACAATGTTGGCATAAATATTTTGATGCTTTCTTTCATGGTGGGTCAGGGTTTTACTGTTGCAGGAGCAACCTTAACAGGACAATTTTTAGGCGCTGAAAATCCAAAAGAAGCAAAAAGAAGCGGTTGGCGATCTGCTGGATTAACAATGGTTTCTATGGGAATTTTGGGAATATTATTAGCTTTAGCCTCCCGCCCAATAGCTGGTTTTTTTGTAGACGATCCAGAAGTCATTCGCTTAACTGTATTATTTGTATGGTTGTTAGGAATCATGCAGCCCTTAATGGCATTGGAGTTTGCTCTAGGCGGAGCTCTTCGCGGTGCAGGTGATACCAAATCACCTTTGTACATTGTTTCCATAAGTCTTGTCTTTTTTAGACTTACTTTTGCAGGGTTCTTCGCATGGTTCGGTTTTTCTATCGAGTATATTTTTGGCAGCCTGATAATAGATTATGTTGTTAAAGCAATTCTCTTTACATATCGTTTTGAATCTGGTCGGTGGATAAAGCTTAAAACCTAGAGTTTTTTTAAAAATCCGTATATTATCTAGAGCATAACTCATTTAGGAGAGTTAATTTATAAATTAAATCACTTTTGGGAGGATTTATGAGCTATTTAGCTACAAATGATTACGTAGGTATTTCGTTCTGGATTGCGACAGCCATCATGTTGGCGTCGACAGTATTCTTCTTTGTAGAAAGACAAGATGTTTCAGGTAAGTGGAGAACTTCACTGACTGTTGCTGGTCTTGTTACCGGTATTGCTTTTTGGCATTACCTTTACATGAGAGGAATGTGGTCAGATATGGGAGCTTCACCTACGGTATTTAGATACATTGACTGGTTGATCACAGTACCATTACAAATTATCGAGTTTTACTTGATTGTTGCCGCTGTAACAGCAGTAAGTGCGGGTATTTTCTGGCGCTTGCTTATTGCTTCAATCGTAATGCTTGTTGGTGGGTACCTTGGTGAAACAGGACTTTGGGCACCTTCAGTAGGTTTTGCTGTAGGAATGATCGCTTGGATATACATTATCTACGAAATATTTCTTGGTGAGACTGCTGCGGCTAATGCTTCAAGTGGAAACGCTGCAAGTCAAAGCGCTTTTAATACCATTAAATGGATTGTAACTGTTGGTTGGGCAATTTACCCAGTCGGTTACGCGCTTGGTTACTTCGCTGGCGGAGTCAATAACGAAGCACTGAACATAATCTATAACCTTGCTGACTTGATAAACAAAACAGCATTTGGTTTAGCTATATGGGCAGCTGCTAAGTCTGATTCAGCTACGTCAACCGCGTAGAACTGTCCAAATAAAAAACCCTAGCTTACGAAAAAGCTAGGGTTTTTTTTTGAGCCCCTTGCACATGTCTCCCCCAAGAGCACAAGGGACAAAAGAAATATATAAAATTCTTTTACAACGGTCAAAAGAAAAATTAAAAAATTATAAGAAAAAAAATTTTTAAAGTATCGCTTCAAAAGTATTGCTGATACTTTCGTTTATAACAAGATCTGCAAACTCATCCATTTCAGTAGGCTCATTATTCAAAATGACAAACTTGGCACCGCTTTGTTTTCCAATCAATGGAATAGTTGCTGCAGGGTAAACTACCAAAGACGATCCCACTGCTATCATAAGATCGCAGTTAGCAGCTTCATTCTGGGCACGCATCATTTCTTTTTCTGGCATAGGCTGTCCAAATGATATTGTGGCTGTTTTGATTAAACCGTTGCATTCTAAACATATCGGGGGTTCTTGGTTTTCTTTGAAAGTCTGATGAATAGGTTCCAATTCGAATTTTTTTGTGCAGTCTAGGCATACCGCATATGTTGCATTTCCGTGAATTTCAGTCACTTGATCATCCTTCAAACCTGCTGCCTGATGCAAATTATCAACATTCTGAGTCACACAGTGTCCATTTTCCTTGCTTTGGATAATTCTTGCTACTGCTTCGTGACCGCTGTTGGGCTTAAATTGTGAAAAGTTACTTTTGAAATTTACACTTTGTTCCCAGTATTTAACTCGCATATCTTTGGAGGCGACAAAATCTTGAAAATATATTGGTGTATTTTTTTTCCAAAAACCATTAGGACCTCTGAAGTCTGGTATTCCGGAATCAGTACTTATTCCCGCTCCAGTAAAAAATACTGGATAGGTAGAGCTTTCAATCAATGATTTAAATTTTTCTAGATCTGTCATTTAGAGTTCAATTATAGTGATTTTAGTTTTTAATCAAAAAAAATCTTTCAAACTTGAAATAAGTTTTATCTAAGAGTAAATTTATTATAAATGCGAGTATAGCTCAGCTGGTAGAGCGCGACCTTGCCAAGGTCGAGGCCACGGGTTCGAACCCCGTTACTCGCTCCACGATTTAAAATTAAATTTGGTCTGCAAATTCGTGATTTTTATCACGGTGACCCGCTTCATCAGCTCTGACTGCAATGACTACATCTCTAAGTGATGCGTCTAATCCCAGATTCCAATAATCAATAGCAATTTGTGGAGCAGGGCGATTTAAAATTTTTCCATTATCGATTTCAGCTAAATATTCTGAATAAGACATAACTGCTTCTTCTTCAAAATAACCAATCATTCTGTGAGCAGTCTTTTTGAAAAAGATAT
>ENA-OSEY01000344-OSEY01000344.1-marine-metagenome-genome-assembly--contig:-NODE-344-length-34414-cov-11.718613_pt1 | contig 34414 bp, 34 predicted proteins | sample MGYA00248465_ERZ534230 | MGnify/ENA primary metagenome ERZ534230 (study PRJEB26409, sample SAMN06344110) | marine metagenome | isolation source: Sea water from surface | place: Atlantic Ocean:Southern... | reverse complement strand
GAATGCACTTTTTTACCATTCTTTTTTAGTCTTTCAGAACCATTACAAATCGGCAATTCCCAGTTAGATCTCATTTGAAGATCGTCATTTAAACATTTTAAAGATTGGTAGTTGAAAGTGTATTTAGACTTTTCAGATTTCGATGCCCAAATTAAAGTTTCATGGGCATTAGTAAATCTTGTTCCTCTAAAATTAGGCATTGGATTTTTTTTATTCCATATAACATCATTTAATATCCAAAAGCCTAAATTTTGAATGACTGATCCAACTCTAAAAATATTGTGATAACTACCAATTACCCAAATAGCTCCATTTTTTTTTAAAATTCTTTTGCATTCATCAAGCCATGCATATGTAAAATCATCGTATTTTTTAAAGCTTTCAAACTGATCCCATTTGTCATTTACTGCACTCACTTTAGATCTATCTGGTCTAGTGAGTTGATTTTTTAATTGCAAATTGTAAGGCGGGTCTGCAAAGATTAAATCGAAAGTTTCTTTAGGGATTTTTTTTAGCTCTTTAAGACTGTCCCCATTAATAATTTTATTTTTTAAGTTTATCTTTTCCATTTTTAAAAAGATAATTAGACTCTAGGCATGACTCTACGTCAACTCATGATTGAATTATTTTGAATTAATTGTGTCTATTATTATCTTGGACTCAATATATTGTGTATAGGCTTGAAAGTTCTTCTATGATGCTTTGTGATACCGAACTTTCGAATTGCTTGAATATGAACTTTTGTTCCATATCCACAATTTTTATTCCATTGATATTTTGAAAAATTCTTTGATATTTTTTTCATCAAACTGTCCCTAGAAACTTTAGCAACAATTGAGGCTGCTGAGATTTGAGGTATTTTTTGATCACCCTTAATTACATATTTTAGATTATAATTTTTCATTACCGGAATTCTGTTACCATCAACTAAAACCAAATGAGGTTTTTTTTTTAATTTTTTTATAGCTCTTTTCATAGCTAACAAAGAGGCATTTAGAATGTTTAGTTTCTCTATCTCTTCTTTTGATGCAGAACCGATAGACCAATACGAATTTTTTTTTATATATTTGTTTAAAACTTCACGCTCTTTTTTTGTTAATTTTTTTGAGTCTTTCAATTTTTTAACATCGCAGTTTTTTTTTAATATAACTGCAGATGCATAAACGGGTCCTATTAAACTGCCTCTACCCACTTCATCTACGCCAGCAATATTTTGAATACCTTTAAATATCGATTTTAAGTTCATCAATTTTCTTTCTTATTTCTTTTAAATCTAACCAAGAATATTTTTTTTGATCAGCTTGTCTTAGTAAATATGCTGGATGAAAAGTTATCATTGTCAAAAAGGTTTTATTTTTGATCAGTATTTCTTTCCAAATACCTCTTTCTTTTGATATTTTTAAATTTGATCCAAAAAAAGCTTCCATAGCTGTACTACCAAGTAGAATAATCATTTTTGGATTAATAATTTCAACGTGTTCGTATAAATATTCAGAATATCTTTTAATTTCTTTTATTTCAGGTTTTCTGTTTGAAGGAGGCCTGTAATTAACAACATTTGTAATATAAATATCTTTCCTGTCTAAATTAATTGCTGCAAGCATTTTATTTAATAATATACCCGCATCACCCACAAACGGTTTACCTAGCTCATCTTCTTTTTGACCTGGACCTTCTCCTATGATCATTACTGAACTATCTTTGTTACCATCGCTAAATACAATTTTGTTAGCATTATTTTTTAGTTCACAATCCTCCAGATTTTCGATTTTTAATTTTAGTTTTTTTAATAATTCTTGTTTATTTTCAATTATTTCAACTTTTTTTAGTCTATTAATTGGTTGATTTTCGTAATCAAATTTCGATTTAAATAAAAAATCTTCAACTTTATTTCTTTGATTTAAATAATTTTTAGACATATGTTTGATGTATGCACAAATACATTTATTTATTTATTATTTTTTTATTATATCAGACATCATCGTTTTCTAAAATAAGTGATGTTAATAAGTTTGATCAAAAAAATTTATCAAATTATTTTTCAGCAGTACTGTCTATCAATAATAATGATGCAAAAAACTCCTTAAAATTCTTAGAAAATTCCAAGATCTTAAATGACAGACACGAAGAACATTTCAAAAATTATATAAAATCACTGGTTGCAAATGAAAAAGTTGATTTGGCAATTAAGAAAATCAAATATTCACAAAATAATTATTCTTTTTTAGAGAGAGAAGTGATTCTTTTAGTAGATAATTTAATAAATAAAAATTTAGAAAAAAGCACCTTAAATTTAGAAAAAATTGAAAGCCTAATTGATCCAGATGATAGATACCATATTATATTGTCAAAAGTTTTAAAAAACTACTTAGAAGTTTTTAAAAATAATAATATTGAAAGTTATAAAAACAATGATTTTGCAGAATTAGACGACATTAGTTTAGCTTTTTTAAGCTGTTATTTTGATTTAAAAAATACGACTAAAAGATTTGAAGAATTTATAGAATATGATGGAAGCAGCTCTAGATATATATATTTTTATTTAGATTATTTAATTGAACAAAATAAAATTAAAAAAATAGACCAAGTTTTACAAAATATTAATCAACTTAATAAACCATTGTTAATTGCTCAATCAGTAAAATGGATTGAAGAAAAAAATTATAACAAATTAAATAATTTATTTTCATGCAAAAATGAGAAAGATATTATTGCAGAGTTTTTCTATTTAATCGCTAATCTTTATTCATCACAAGGTTTATATAAAGAATCAAATTTTTATATTATCTTAGCAAAATATCTTAACCCAAATTTCACGCTTAATTCGACATTACTAATTGAAAACTACATGGATACTAAAAAATATAAATTAGTAAAAAATGAACTAAGTAACATTGAAAAAGATAACGTTATATATAACTGGTTTAAAGTGAAAAAAAATGCATCAATTATCCAAGAGACTAAAAATGACGATAGTGCTTTAAAATTTATCAAAAAAGAATACAGAAAAATTCAAAACCCATCAAACAAGATTTTATTTGATATGGCAAACATATTGAGAAATTTTCAAGACTATGAGGGAGCAATAGAAATTTATTCAAATTTAATAAGATACCCAAATTATAGTGCAGAGGAATATGCAGATCTTTTATATAAAAGAGGAACTAGTTACGAAAGAAAAAAAGATTTTTTAAAAGCTGATGAAGATTTAATAGAGTCTCTTAAAATAGATCCAGATGAACCATATGTCTTAAATTATCTTGGATACAGCTGGTTAGAGAGATCTTACAAAATTCCTGAAGCAATGGATATGCTAAAGGAAGCTTATAGTTTAAGAGAAAATGACCCTTACATTACCGACTCAATTGGATGGGCCTATTATTTAATCAAAGACTTTGTTAACGCAAAAAAATATCTAGAAAAAGCTGTAAAACTTATGCCTTACGATCCAATAGTTAATGATCATTACGGTGATGTATTATGGAGACTTAACAAAAAAGTGCAGGCAAGATATTTTTGGAATGGAGTTTTAAAATTAGAAGATACCGAAGAAGAGTTAAAAAAAGAAATTGAAAAAAAATTAGTTTTTGGACTATAATTTTACTAATTAAACTGTTTCTATGAATACGATATCACAAAAGTCTTATGCAAAAATAAATTTAAATTTAAATGTTGTAGGAAAAACAAAAAATTTACATAAATTACAGAGTATAGTATCACTGATTTCACTTTATGATGAAATTAGTCTAAGACAGATAGACAGTCGTAAACATAAGATATTGTTTAAAGGTAAATTTTCAAAAAAAATTACTAGTCGTAATACAATCTATAAAACTTTATCTATTTTAGACAAAAAAAAATTACTGAAAAAAAAGTATCTTGTTATGGTTAAAAAAAATATACCTGTTAAGTCAGGAATGGGTGGTGGATCTATGAATGCTGCTACTTTAATTAAAATTTTCATGAAAAATAAAATTATTAAAATTAATAAAAAAAAATTACAAAATATAAATGACTCAATTGGACAGGATGTGAAACTGGGATTTTTTAAAAATATTATGTATTTAGATGGTAATAATTCTGTAAAAATATTGAACAAAAAGACAAAATATTTTTTATTATTATTTATGCCAAAATATGGTTGTTCAACAAAGTATATTTTTTCCAAAGTAAAAAAATACTCAAAACCACTAAAAAACATTAAAAACAAATTCAATAATTTAGGCAGTCTGAAAAATGATTTGCAAGATATCGTAATAAAAAAATATCCAGAGTTAAAAAAACCTATTGAATTTCTTGAAAATCAGCCCGGGATAAATTTTGTTAAAATGACAGGATCGGGGTCATGTTTTGTCGCCTATTCTAAATCAAGAAATTCTATTATAAATAGCTTTAAAAAGTTTAGAAAAAATTACCCAAAATATTGGTCTGTTTTATCTAAAACTATATAAATATTAAAACTTTATGTTATAAGAAATTGACTTTGGGGCGTAGCCAAGTGGTAAGGCAGCGGTTTTTGGTACCGCCATTCCTAGGTTCGAATCCTAGCGCCCCAGCCATTTTATGATAAAAAAGTTTTTAAAAATTTTTACTAAGAGTAATATTAATTCTCCAAATAGATTACAAAATTTAAAAAACGATCCAAAGATAAAAAAAATTTTTAATTCAATTAACGACCACTCAGCAGAAAGTGAAATACTTTTTGTTGGAGGATGTGTTAGACAAAATATATTGGGTGAGAAGATAGAGGATATTGATCTAGCAACTAACCTTAATCCAGATGAGGTTGTGAATTGTTTAAATAAAAATAATATCAAACATATAGATGTTGGAAAAAAATACGGAACGATAACAGCAATTATAGAAAAGAAAAAATTCGAAATAACCTCTTTGAGAAAAGATGTGAAAACAGATGGAAGGTTTGCCGAGGTTCAATATTGCAAGAATTGGAAAGAAGATGCAAAAAGAAGAGATTTCACATTTAATTCAATTTATTCAAATTTAAACGGAGAATTGTTTGATCCATTTAATGGAAAAAAAGATCTGTTAAATGGACGGATTAAATTTATTGGAAATCCTGCAACCAGAATTAAAGAAGATTATTTGAGAATTTTAAGATATATTAGGTTTTTCCTAATCTATTCAAAAAATAATCATTCAGAGGAAATTAAAAAAATAATCAAACAAAATATTAGTGGTATAAATATAATATCAGGCGATAGGTTGCTTAGTGAGTTAAAAAAAATAATTCTATCTAAAGGTTTTTTTAAAATACCCAAAGATCAGTTTTCAAGAGAAATAATACAATTAATTTTTCCTCAAATTATCAATTTTAATATAATTAAAAATATTGAGAAAAGGAGCAATGAAAATCTCTTTAAAGAAAATGATTTTACCTTTTTAATAAGCCTTTTAATAATCGATGAAACTGATAATGCGGATTATTTTGTGCATAAATTTAATATATCTAAAGATGAAAAAGATAGAATATTATTTTTAAAAAATACTTATCAAGATTTTAATAAGAATTTTTTTGAAAAGAAAAATTTAAAAATACTCCTTTATAAACATGGCAAAGATAAAGTAATTGACCTTATCAAATTTCATATTCTCAAATCTAAAAATATTCATAATATTAATGAGTTAATTACATTTTATGAAATGGAGAAAGCGCCAGTTTTTCCTTTTAACGCTAAATTTTTAAAGGAAAAATATAATTATAAAGATGGTAAGCTATTAGGTGATAAACTCAAACAATTAGAAACCGCATGGCTGAGTAATAATTTTAAATTAGCTGATGAAAAAGTTGATAGTATTTTAAGAAATTAAACGTAGTCTACCTTAATAATTTCAAAATTTTTTTTACCAGATGGAGTATTAATTTCTACGAAGTCACCATTATTTTTTCCAATCAGACCTTTGCCAATAGGAGACTGATAAAATATAAATTTTTTTTTAATATCTGCTTCATCTTTACCAACAAGTTTATATTTAATTTTTTCATTACTGTCTAAATCTTGAAGAGAAACAGTTGCACCAAAGATTACCTTACCATCATTTTCAAGTTTAGTTACATCTATTACATTTGCTCTTGCTATAGTATCTTCTACTTCTTGGATTCTTCCCTCATTTAAAGATTGCTGTTCTTTTGCGGCATGATACTCAGCGTTTTCTTTTAAATCTCCGTGTGACCTAGCTTCTGAAATAGCATTTACTATTTCAGGTCTTTTTTTTTCTTTTAAAAAGACAAGTTCCTCTGATAATTTTTTAAGTCCTTCTACTGTAATTGGTTCTTTGTTACTCATATTTTATTTCCATTTTGCTAAAGGAGGTAGCGACATTAATATAGCCTCAACATTGCCACCAGTTTGTAAACCAAATTTTGTGCCTCTATCATATAATAAATTGAATTCGACATATCTACCTCTTTTTAAATATTGAATATTTTTTTGTTTCAAGTTCCATTTTTTATTTTTTCTAAGACTAATAATTTGATTAAAGATTTGAATAAAATTTATTCCTAAATCCCTTATAAATCCAAAATCTTTTTCCCAATCTTTTTTTTTATAATCAAAAAAAATTCCACCAATTCCTCTTGGCTCTTTTCGGTGTGATAAATAAAAATATTCATCACACCATTTTTTATATTTTTTAAAATATTTTTTGTCATGCCTATCACACATTTTTTTTAATCTTTTAAATAATAGTTTTTTAATAGCTGAATCATTAAAGCATGGAGTAACATCCATCCCTCCTCCAAACCAGCCATGATTTGTATAGATATATCTGGTATTAAAATGCATAGCTGGTACATGAGGATTTTTCATGTGCATTACCACGGATACGCCAGATGCCCAAAAATCTCTGTTATTTTTTGTACCAGGAATTTTCTTTTTAAATTCTTTAGTCAGTTTTCCATAAACTTCTGAAAAATTGACACCAACTTTGTCAAATACTTTGCCATTTTCAAGAATATAATAACAGCCACCTCCTTCATCCTTTTTTATACTTCTTTCCCAACTCTTCTTTAAAAATTTTATTTTTCCACCTTCAATTTGCTGTATCGTATTACAAATCATTTCTTGCAGGTTTATAAACCAATTCCTTGTTAATTTCTTTTTTATATCTTTATCCATTAAAAATTAGTTTGATTTAGAATTTTTGAAACCACAATTGATACTGATGATGACAAATTTAGTGATCTTTTTTTATTCATCATGGGAATAGTTAATCTATGACTTACTTTTTTGTGTACACTAGTTGGTACACCTGAGCTTTCTCTACCAAATAACACAGTATCATTTTTTTTAAACAGAAATTCTTTATATGATTTTTTTGACTTAGTTGTCATTAAAATTATTCTTGTATTTCTTTTACTAATAAAAAAGTCCTCTGGACTTTTGTAAAATTGAATATTTTTAGCATCATAATAATCCATCACAACTCTTTTGAACTTTCGATCATTAATGATAAACCCGCATGGCTCAATAATTTCAAGCATTATTCCTAAACAAGAGCAGGTCCTAATAATTGATGCGGTATTTTGCGGTATATCTGGCTGATAAAGTGCAATTTTAGGTGCAAATTTTGGTTCTTTATGTGTCATTCTTACTATGGATATATTTAGCTTTTATATTATATGAATTCATATATTAGGTATATTTAATAATTAGAATGTCAGATCAAAAAAAAGTTAATCGAAGAGACTTTATTTATACAGCCTCAACAGTAGTCGGTGTAGTTGGTGTCGGTGCGGCCGCTTGGCCTTTGATAGATCAAATGAATCCTGATGCCTCTGTTAAGGCATTAGCCACAACTGAAGTTGATGTAAGTTTGGTTAAACCTGGTCAATCAATAACTGTACTGTGGAGAGGTAAACCTGTATTTATTAAAAGAAGAACAGAGAACGAAATTACCGAGGCAAAAGCAGTGAGTTTAACTGAACTAAAACATCCAGAGAAAGATGAAGATAGAGCATCAAACCCCGAATGGCTTGTTATGCTTGGAGTATGTACTCATCTTGGATGTGTGCCTCTTGCAGATAAAGGAGATTATAATGGCTGGTTTTGTCCTTGCCATGGCTCCCACTACGATACTTCAGGTAGAATTAGAAAAGGTCCAGCTCCAACTAATTTAGAGATACCTAAATACGAATTCGTTAACAGCAATACAATTAAAATTGGATAAAAAATATGAGTGAACATAATTATCAACCTAAGTCAAAATTTGGAAAATGGTTTAATGACAGACTGCCTTTATTAACATTAGCAAACCATTTAACAGATTATCCGACTCCAAAAAATTTAAATTACTGGTGGACATTTGGTGGTATCTTAACTTTTTGCCTTATAACTCAAATTATTACAGGCTTAGTTTTAGCTATGCACTATATCGCTCATGCAGATTTAGCTTTTAGCAGTGTTGAACACATAATGAGAGACGTTAACTATGGTTGGTTAATAAGATACATCCATGCAAATGGAGCATCAATGTTCTTTCTTGCAGTTTATATACACATATTCAGGTCTTTATTTTACGGGTCGTATAAATCACCAAGAGAAATTATTTGGATTTTAGGAATTATGATTTATTTACTAATGATGGCAGCTGCTTTCATGGGATATGTTTTACCATGGGGACAAATGAGTTTTTGGGGAGCTACAGTTATAACTAACTTGTTCAGCGCAATTCCTTTAGTAGGTGAAAGTATTACTACATGGTTATGGGGCGGTTACTCTGTAGACAATCCAACTTTAACAAGATTTTTTACATTACATTATTTAATACCTTTTTTAATTTTAGGTTTAGTAGTTCTACATATATGGGCTTTACATGTTCCTGGAAATAACAATCCGATTGGAATTGATATAAAAAAACCATCTAAAGATACAGTTTCTTTTCATCCTTATATAGTTGTTAAGGATTTATTTGCACTTTTATTGTTCTTAATACTATTTGCATTTTTTGTTTTTTACTCACCTAACGTGCTAGGTCATGCTGATAATTATATAGAGGCTAATCCATTGGTAACGCCAGCTCATATCGTTCCTGAATGGTACCTCTTACCTTTTTATGCAATTTTAAGATCAATTCCAGATAAGCTTATGGGGGTCATAGCAATGTTGTCGGCTATTTTAATTCTCGCAGCATTACCTTGGTTGGATACTTCAAAAATTAGATCTGCAGTTTTCAGACCGCTTTACAAACAATTTTATTGGATATTAGTTTTAGATGTATTGATTTTAGGCTATGTTGGTGCAATGCCTGCTGAAGGTTTATATTTATTAATCGCGAGAATTGGAACTGCTTATTATTTTGCACACTTTTTAATAATTTTACCGATATTAGGTAAAGTTGAAAAAACTCTGCCGTTGCCGATGAGTATATCCGAACCTATTTTAGGTGGTTCTTTAAATGCAGAACCAGCCAGAAGTAAAGAAAATTATCAAAAACTATAATGTTAAAATTTGTTAAGTATTTTTCTTTAATTTTTTTTTTAATTTCAGGTAACATAGTTAGTTCTGCGGAAAATGCTGAAAAACTATTGACAACCGATTGGACTTTTAAAGGACCATTTGGAAAGTTTGATAGGGCATCCCTGCAAAGAGGTTATCAGGTGTATCAAGAAGTATGTGCTTCATGTCACTCATTAAAATATATGTCTTACAGAAATCTTTCAGAGGAGGGTGGCCCAGAGTTTTCAGTGCAAGAGGCGAAAGCTATAGCTGCCAATTTTGAAATATTAGATGGACCAAATCCAGAGGGAGAAATGTTCACGAGACCTGCAAGATTATCTGATAAATTTGCAATGCCTTACGCAAATGAGGAAGAAGCTAAATCAGCAAACGGTGGCGCTTATCCTCCAGACATGTCCGTACTAGTTAAAGCTAGAAAGGGCGGGGCTGATTATGTCTACTCAGTCTTGCTTGGATATGAAGACCCGCCAGTTGGAATGAAATTAGATGATGGAGTTCACTACAATAAATATATGTACGGAAACAAAATTAAAATGCCAGCACCTTTGTCTGAAGGTCTAGTTGAATATGCTGATGGCACTAGTGCTACAGAACAACAAATGGCAAAAGATGTAGTGAGCTTTTTAATGTGGACAGCAGAACCTCATCTAGAACAAAGACACAAAATAGGCTTTAGAGCAATAGTCTACCTTATTATATTGAGCATACTAGTTTACTTTAGTATGAAAAAAATCTGGTCACGTATTGAAACGGAAGTTTAAAATATCACCATCTTTAACTATATAATCTTTTCCTTCTAGTCTCATTTTTCCATTGTTTTTACAATTAAGCCAACCATTGTTCGTAACAAAATCATTAAAAGAAATTGTCTCAGCTCTTATAAATCCTTTTTCAAAATCTGAGTGAATTTTTCCTGCAGCGACAGGAGCAGTGCTATCTTTTTTTACTGTCCACGCTCTAGATTCCTCAGGCCCAGATGTAAAAAAAGTCTCAAGTTCAAGCAACTTATATCCTTTTTCAATTAAAGAATTTAAACCAGTTTTTTCAATATTCATTAACTCCATAAAATTTTTCTTATCATTATTTTCTAATTGATTTATCTGATTTTCTATTTCTGCTGAGACTAAAATTGTATTATCAATTTTCTTATTTTTTTTAACTTCTTCTGAATATTTATTTCCTGATGAAATACTTTTTTCATCAACATTACACACATATAGCTTTGGTTTTAAGGACAGTAAGCCAGATTTGTTTATTAAATCTAAATCAAATAAATTTCTGAGGTCATTTAAATCTTTGTCTTTATTAATGTAATCCTCAGTTGTTTTAAGTATATTCAACTCATCATCTGTAATCTTTTTTAAATTTTTTTTATCTATTCTTTTTCCTATAGACTCTAAGTCTGCAAGCTTCATTTCTGTCTCAATAATGTCTAAGTCTCTTATAGGATTTACATCCTTATTTACATTTTGGATATCATCAGAATCAAAACATCTTAATAAATGAACAATTGCATCAACTTCTCTAATATGTGATAAAAATTTGTTACCTAATCCTTCTCCCTTCGAAGCACCTTTCACTAAACCCGCAATATCAAGAAAAGTTATAGTTGTATAAATTTTTTTTTTTGATTTAGAGATTTCAAACAATTTGTCCAATCTATTATCTAAAACAGGAACAACGCCAACGTTAGGTTCTATTGTGCAAAATGGAAAGTTACCCGCCTGTGCTTTTGATGAATTAGTTAAAGCGTTAAATAAAGTTGATTTACCCACATTTGGTAATCCAACGATACCACACTTGAATCCCATTATTTATTATTAACTGTGCTTGAGAAAAGGTCTAGTTTTTTATCAATTAAAATAGCTAAATTTTCAGTGATATTATTTTTTAAAGTTTCTAGTTGCTGTTTTTCATCATCGTCAAAATCCTTTAAAACATAATCTGAAACTGCAATTTTGTCGTTTGGTTTACCAATTCCTATTCTTACTCTTGAGTAATCTTTACCTATAAATTTATCTATAGACTCTATCCCGTTGTGACCCGCACTAGAACCTCCAAACTTTGTTTTAATCTTACCAAAGTCAATATCTAAATCGTCATGAAAGACTATTATATTTTCAGCTTCAATTTTAAAATACTCTATAAGTTCTCTTATACAGATCCCAGAGTTATTCATAAATGTTAATGGCTTTATCGCATAAACTTTTTTTTCGTTGATATTTCCAGTTGTTAATAGACCTTTAAATTTAGGTTTTTGTTTTGATAACTTAAATTTTGAGTTTATAGCATCAATTATTTTGAAACCAATATTATGTCTATTGTTCTCTGAATTTGGCGTGGGATTACCTAGTCCAACAAATAAAAACATGTAAATTAAATTTTATCAATTATTTTTTTTCTGATTGAGGTTTCTTACCTTCATCTTTTTTACCAGCATCTTTTTTTTCTGCCTCAGCTCCGCCTTTTTCGTCTGCTCCATCTTTAGGCGCTGCTGCTTCTTGTGCATCTGTAGAACCCTCTGCTCCTTCTTCACCTTCTGCGGCCTCAGCTGGTTTTTCTGGTTCCTTAATTACTGTTGGTGCTGCTACGGTAGCAATTACAAAATCTCTTCCCGTAATAGTTGGAATAACATTTTCAGGTAATTTTATTGATGATATCTTAAAACTATGTCCTATATCCACCCCGTCCAAATCAACAATTAATTCACTTGGTATATTTTCAGATGGACATTTTAATTCTACTTTCCTTCTAACAATATTAAGTACACCTCCTCTTTTTAACCCTGGAGATTTTTCATTATTGATAAATTTAACTGGTATCTCAATTATAACGCTTGAACCTTTTACAACTCTTAAGAAATCTATGTGTATTGGCTCATCTGTGATCACATCAAAAGATATATCTTTAGGTAATACACTTTCTTCTTTTCCGTCGACCTTAAGTTTTATAATTTTCGAAAGAAAGTTTTCTTGCTCCATTAAACTTTTTAGTACTTTTATAGATACAGATACATTTTGGTTTTTTTCTGATCCACCATAGACAATACCTGGAACATTTCCTTGTTGTCTTATTATTTTTAGTTCACCGGATGTTTTGTTATTTCTAATATTTGCTTCTAAAGTACTCATAAAAAAAAAGTTTTTTAACTCATGTTGACTAATAAAACAAGAAAATTATTTGAACAGAAAAGATACAGATGTTGAGTTAGAAATACGTCTTATTGCTTCACCCATTAAATTTGATACAGACAAAATTTCAATATTTTTAGCGTTTTTTATTTTGTTATAATTGTCTATTGTGTCTGTAATAACTAAATTTTTAATAGTTGATTTTCTAATTTTATTAACTGCATCACCACTTAATACCCCATGTGTTATGTAAACGTGTATCTCCTTTGCACCTTTTTCTTTTAGAACTTTAGCAGCGTTTACAATTGTACCTCCTGAGTCAATTATATCATCAACCATAATACAACACTTATCTTTAACATTTCCTATAACATTCATTACTTCAGATTTTCCTGGAGAAGGTCTTCTTTTATCTATAATCGCTAAACCTGAATTAAGAAACTTACTTAATCCTCTTGTTCTAGCTACACCACCAACGTCTGGTGACACGCAAATTATATTTTTTGATTTAATTCTTTTTTTTATGTGTCTTGCAAATATTGGAGTAGCAAATAAATTATCTACTGGTATATCAAAAAAACCCTGAATTTGTCCTGCATGTAAATCGATTGTTACAACTCTATCAGCACCAGCTTTAGTAATTAAATTAGAAACTAATTTTGCTGATATAGATGTTCTCGGCACAACTTTTCTATCTTGCCTTGCATATCCAAAATAAGGAATTACAGCAGTGATATTTTTTGCAGATGATCTTTTTAAAGCATCGATACATAATAACATCTCCATCAGATTATCATTAGCTGGAGATGAGATTGATTGAATAATAAAAATATTATTACCTCTAATATTTTCATTAATCTCTATATATATTTCCCCATCTTTAAATTTTCTAATACTTGAATTGACGAGCCTTTCTTTTAAATATTTAGCAATTTTTTCACTTAATTTTTTATTACTATTTCCTGTTAGAAGTTTCATTATTTTGAAAAAAGTTATTTAATCATAATTAATGATATATTTCTACCATAATCATTTTGATTGTTATGTATAGCTCTTCTTGCACTAAAAAAATTATTTTTTGGATTATATGTATCCTTATCAATTAAATCGATTTTTTTTAAACCAAGACTTTTCAATTGATAATAAACATATTTATTTAGGCTAAAATATGTTTTTTTTTTTATTTTTTTGAAAAAAGTTCTATTCACAGTATTTTGTTTTAAAAATTTAAGCTTAAAATCAGATTTAATCTCATAATTTTTTTGAGCTATACAAGGGCCAATAGCAGCAACCAAATCTTTGGTATCACTTCCTGATTTAATCAAAAAATTAACAACTTTTTTAATGATTTCTTTGTAGGCACCTTTCCACCCAGCATGTATTGCTGAAATTATTTTGAGTTTTGGGTCATAAATAATTATAGGCGCGCAGTCAGCAGTCAGAATACCCAATACAATATTTTTTTTATTTGTAATTAAAGCGTCTCCAACTAGCTTTGTTTTATATTTTCTTCTATTTACATAGAAAAACTTATTACTATGGACTTGATGTAACAATATTAATTTTTTGTGAGTTGAACCAATTTTTCGACAAGCTATTTTAAGATTTTTTGTTACGTTTACTTTTGTATCAGATGAACCTCTTCCACAGTTTAAGCTTTTATATATTCCTTTAGATTTTCCACCTTCCATGCCTAGAAAGCAGTGTCTAATACTTTTATACTTTAATAATTTTTTTGATAAAATCATTCAAACCCAAAAAATTTTTTATTATTACTTTTATATGCAAAAATAACTTTGAATAACTCTCCCATTGAACTTTTATTTAAAAGTCTTGAAAGTGTTGTGATCATATATTTTTTTTGTTTTTCATTCATTTTTTTTTCCAGAATCTTAGCTCTTTCAATAATCCCCATTCTTTCTAAAAAAAATTTCTGTGTAACTACTCTCTTAACATTTAATTTTTTTTTTGAAAAAAATTCATTTAATAAGCTAAAATTTACCAATGAAGTGATATCTGCATTACCAATATACTTTAATAGGTTTTTTTTGTGAATTTGTCTATTTTTCATCACAATTTGTATAGTACTTTCATTTAATGCTCCCATATAACCGTAATCAATTAATAGCACTCCTCCAGATAAAGATTTTATTTTTTTTACAATTTTACTTAATTCCCCAAGACCTTGCTTTGGGTATTCAATAAATTTAAGTTTTTTTAAAATTTTAAAAGATTTTAAGTTAATTAGATCACTCAATTTAGGCTTGCACTGGGTTTCCTCAAGAAATTTTCCATTAAAAATATAGCATTTTTCTAATAATTTTTTATCCTTAATAAAAAATTGTTTTATTGGTATTGCATCAAAAAATTCGTTACCAAAAAAAATAATTGGACCGCCCTTTATGTTTTTATAATCATTTATCCACTTTAAATTAGTTCCCTTTAATTTTTTTTTTTGAATCCTTCTTAAAAATTCACTTTTTTCATATAAAAAAAATTTTACGGAATTATTAAAGGTTGGAAAATTTTTAAAAGTTTTTACTAATACTTCCGATAAACTTCCATCACCTGGGCCAAGCTCAACTAAGTTAAAAATTTTAGGTTTTCCTAAAGTTTCCCAAGTCGAAATTATCCATATAGCTATAATCTCAGAAAATAAATTTGATATAGTTGGAGATGTAACAAAATCACCCTTTTTCCCAAAAGGCATTTTATTTGTATAGTACCCTATTTTTGGTTTGTATAATGCTCTATTTATAAAATCATCAACTTTAATTTTTCGATTTTTTATAATATTAAATTTTTCAAGGGATTTTTTCATTTTCTACGTAAGAGCAAAATACCTATAAATATCATAAGTATACTTAATAACATTCCCATACTTAATGATCCAAAGATATAACCAATTTGTTCATCAGGTTCTCTAAAAATTTCAGAAAACAATCTAAATATTCCATAAAAAATTAAAAAAGCAAAAGAACAGCTTCCCTCTTTGTAATTTTTACTAAAGTAGATTTTATTCATTATAATGAATAAAAATATACCTTCAAAAATAGCCTCGTACAATTGTGACGGATGTCTTGGAATATTATCGACTAACGGAAAGATAACACCCCAAATTAAATCGGTTGGTTTTCCGACAAGCTCGCTATTTATAAAATTTGCAATTCTACCAAAAAAAATTCCAATAGGTGCTGCAACAGCTATGAAATCAAAAAAAATATACTTTTCTAAATTATTTTTTTTACAAAAAATAACAGTGGCTATTATAATTCCTATTAAACCCCCGTGAAAAGACATCCCTCCTTGCCATATCATAATTATTTCTGAAGGATTTTTTAGGTAAAATTTTAGATTATAAATCAAGACATAACCTAGTCTCCCTCCTACAATTATACCTATAATTAGATAAGTTATTAAATCATCGATGTAAATCTTATGAATATTGTTTTTAATTAATATTTTCTTAATGTAAATCCATCCACAGATTATTCCAAAAATATACGCAAGAGAGTACCAGTGAATTTTGATAAAAAATATTTCAAAAGCTACTGGATTCAAATTATTAATAAGCATATTATAAAAATTAGAATATATTATTTTTAAAAGCAAAAGTATGTCAAAATCTAAAATTTTATTAGAAAAATTAACAAGTTTACTTGCCCAAGGATTAATATCCTACAAAGACTTAAGCAATGAAGTAATTAACATAATTAAATCTCAGAGAGATGAAATTATTTTAAAAATGAAAATATCAACAAAAGAAGAAACAGATATTCTTAAAAGGAGAATTGAAAAGTTGGAAAACGAGATAAATAAATTAAAAAAAAATAAACGAACTAAAAAGGTAAAGAAATCTTAACACTCAAACCGCCTAATTTTGATTTATTTAAATCAATTTTTCCCCCATGGGATCTAACTACGTCAGATGCAATTGAAAGGCCAAGACCCACGCTTGATTTTGAGTCACCTCTTCCTTTATTTATTTTATAAAAAGGTTTGAAAACATTTGAATATTCTGATTTTGGAATACCTGGTCCGTCATCTTCTATAATTATAACCATTATTTTATTTAACTTTTTTAAGGAAAATGTAACTTTTTTTCCATACTTAAGACCATTGTCTATTATGTTGCTGAGACACCTTAATAATAAATTCTTTCGCCCATTAAAGTTTACATTTTCCTCAATATCTGAGGATATTAAAGCATTATCATATTTTTTTATTAAAGATTTGATTGTTTTTGAGATATTAAACGATTCATCTTTTTCAGAAGACGTCGAACTAGCAAACTGCAAATATTCATTTAACATTTTTTCCATTTCCTCTATGTCCTCAGAAAGTTTTTTTGAAATATTGTTGTCTTTGATAAAGGCTAATTGTAACTTTATTCTTGTTAGCGGAGTTCTTAAATCGTGGCTTATTCCAGACAACATCTCAGATCTCTGATTTAAATGTCTTAAAATTCTTTTCCTCATTCTATCAAATTCAAATCCAGCTTGACGTATTTCAAGAGCACCAGAAGGCCTGAATTCACCAACATCTTCACCTCTTCCAAATTTTTCAGATGCTTTCGCTAAATTTACGATTGGTCGTGTTTGGTTTTTTAAGAAAATTAAGGCAACTGTAATTAATAAAAACGCCGGGAATGTGATCCATAACGCAAATAATCTAGCCGATGTACTGGTAACTCTTTCTTTGGGAATATAAAATTCAAAGTACCCATTAATATGTTTTATTCTTAATTCAATTAATCCTTTGAATTTTGTAGTATCAAACCAATAACTTAAATTTCTGGATTTTAATTCTCTTCTCAAAGTACGATCCATAGGGCTGAACCATCTCTCCATATCTTGTTTTGGTAAGTCACCAAATGAAATAAATTTTACAGTAAAGTTGTGATGTTCTTCAAATAAGTTTATTAAATTCTCTTTATTGTAATCTTCATTGTCATAAGCATCTAAAAAAAATTTAATTTCTCCTATTAATGCATTTGTCATACCTTTATTTGTTTTTATCCACAAACTATCAAAAAAAACTACTGATATAGTGATTTGCAAAATTATGATTGGAGCTGCAACAATTAAAAGAGCTCTATAAAATAATCTTTTTGGAAGTATTTCTTTAACAAATTTATTCAATCCATAAAACATATCCTGTACCTCTTATAGTTTGTAAATATTTTGGATTTTTTGGATTCATTTCAATTTTTTTTCTTAGTCTAGTAATAATTACGTCAATTGATCTTTCTTTTTCTAGATTAATAAGTTTTCCTATTTCTAGTCTACTGAAAACCTTACCAGGTTGATTTATCATTTTATCTAAAATTTTCTTTTCGGTTGTGTTGATTTTAAGTTCTTTTTTCTCTTTTATTATTAACAACTTTGTTAAATCAATTTTGATGTTTCCAAAATTTATAGCTCTTATAAGGTTCTTTTTTTGTGTTTTGGATAAAATATTTTTTATTCTCAATAGCAGTTCCTGTGGTTCAAATGGTTTCGGTAAATAATCATCTGCTCCAGATTCGAGTCCCTCAACTCTTTCTTTTGGTTCACCTTTAGCGGTCAAAAGTATTACCGGTGTATCAATAAAGGATTTATTTTCATTTAAAAATTCCAAACCACTTTTGCCAGGCATCATAATATCTAAAATTATCAAATCAAATTTTATGATTGCAATTTTTTTTTGAGCTTCTTCAGCTGAACTAGCTGTATTTACCAAAAAACTTTTTTCATTTAAAAATTTTTTTACTAAATTTCTTATACCGTCATCATCGTCTACAACTAATATATGAGCTTTATAGTTTTTCATTTATTATTCTTTTTAATACCTGGTCAAAATTCAGCACTTCTTTTGCTGATGAGTTTAAAAAAGCTTTATAAATTCTTTTTTTTTGAGAAAAAAAAATTTCGTTGTAAATTTTACTTCCTTTAGAACTTAAATAAATATGTCTAACTCTAGTATCTTTACTATCTTTTTTAAATTCTAAAAAATCTAGCCTCTTCAAGTCATTTAGAACCCTATTTAAACTCTGCTTAGTTACATTTAATTTCTTTAATAGTTGTGAAATTGTAATTCCTTCATAAAAAGATATTAAATGAAGAGATTTATGATGCGCAGTACCTAATTGATACTTTTTAAGTATTTTCTTGGGATCACTAAATGACTCCCTATAAGTGACAAAAATTTTTTCAATAAAACCTTTTAATTGTTCATCTTTTAAATAAAGAAGATCTTTCATAATAAGTAAGTTATATTGACATATTAAATTTAGGAAGTTATTTTTTTATAAATTTTCTTTTTATGATGATTCCTTACGATAAAAGAGACGGTAAAATTTGGTATAATTCTGAACTAGTAAATTGGTCAGATGTTAAGTTACATGTTTTAAGCCATGGACTACATTACGCGAGTTGCGTTTTTGAGGGTGAGAGGGTTTACGATGGCGAAATTTTTAAATTAGAGGAACATACTTCTAGATTTTTTCACTCAGCAAAAAGAATGGGTTTTGAAATTCCTTATAGCGAGGATCAAATAAACAAAGCTAGTAAAAATATTATTTCAGTTCAAAAAGTTGAAAATGGTTATGTTAGACCAATTGCCTGGCGAGGTAGTGAAATGATGGCTATTTCAGCTCAACAAACAAAAATTCATGTAGCAATTGCAACCTGGGAGTGGGGATCTTATTTCGATCCAAAGTTAAAAGTTGAAGGAATAAAATTAAATATATCTAAATGGAAAAGACCTGCACCAGATACAATACCTTGGGACACGAAAGCATCTGGATTATACATGATATGTACTTTGTCAAAACATGAAGCAGAGAGGGATGGATACACCGACTCTTTAATGTTAGATCATGAAGGTAATGTTGCAGAAGCCACTGGTGCAAATATCTTCTTTAAAGATAAAGATGGAAATCTGCATACCCCAACACCTGACTCTTTCCTTGATGGCATCACAAGAAGAACAGTAATAGATATTGCAAAATCAAAAAATATAAAAGTAATTGAAAGAAAAATTACACCAGATGAACTTAAAAATTTTACTGGTTGTTTTCTTACTGGCACTGCTGCAGAAGTAACTCCGGTTTCACAAATAGCAAATTATAATTTTAAAGTTTGTAAAACAATTATCGAATTATCAGACTCCTATCAATTGATTGTAAGAAAAAAGAAAGCTGCTTAATTATTTATTATCTTCAGAAATTGCATGGTCAATTCCTTTTCTAAGGTAATCATAAGCTGTAAATAAAGTTAAGAAAGCCGAAAGCCACAAAATTATAATACCAATAGTTTGAGCATTATAGTCTTGAAAATTCAAAATTTTATTACCAGTTTCCCCTGTTAATAAAATAGAAATTGAAAACATTTGTAAAAAAGTTTTCAATTTTGCAAGATTTGATACTGGTAAATTTACTTGCCCTTTTGCTAAAAATTCTCTGAGGCCAGATATCAAAATTTCCCTTATCAGAATAATAATCGCAGCTATAACCTCAAAATTTTTTATTGTTCCATCCATAACTAATAAAATTAGAGCTGTAGCTACGATAATTTTATCAGCAATGGGATCTAAAAGTTCACCAAGTTTAGATTCTTCTTTATACAATCTTGCTAAAAGACCATCTAAAAAGTCTGTAAAAGATGCAAGAACAAATAAAAAAAATGGAATTACATCTCCATAAAATCCTGGCAAATAAAATGTTAACACAAATATTGGGACTATAATTATACGGCCAATTGTCAGATAATTAGGAAATTTAAATTTCATTCGTGAAAAAAGTTATATATTTTTTTTGCAACCTTTTCCTCAACTCCCTCTACTGATTTTATTTCATCTAAACTAGCAGACTCGACAGCTCTAGCAGATCCAAAATGATTTAATAAAGCTCTCTTTCTAATAGACCCGATCCCACTAATTTGATCAAGAAGCGATTTTTTTAAGCCCTTTTTCCTTTTTGCTCTATGAGCGCTTATTGCAAATCTATGCGCCTCATCTCTTATTCTTTGTAAAAAAAATAAAGTTGGGTCGTTTTTTTCAAATTTAAATTCTTTACCATTATGAAAAAAGGTTTCATTACCGCTATTTCTAAGTTTCCCTTTTGCAATTGCTATGACCGGGATCTCGTGGAGGCCCAATTCATTCATTGTTTCTCTTACTACTGAGTATTGGCCTTTTCCACCATCAATTAAAATTAAGTCTGGCATTGTCAAATAATTATCTTTTTCTTGAATGGCTCGTTTGAACCTTCGATTAATAACCTCTCGCATCATACCATAGTCGTCTTGCTCGTTATTTTTAATTTTAATATTAAATTTTCTATATCTTTTCTTTATAAAACCTTCTTCACCAAATGTAATTAACGCTCCTATGCTGTCAGTACCTTGAATATGACTATTATCATATACTTCTACTAAGTTAATATTGCTCTCAAGATCAAATTTTTGTGAAATGTTCTCAAATAAGTCTTTATTATTTTGGCTCTCATATATTTTTCTATTTAAACTATCTTTTGCATTTTTGAGAGCTTGATTAATGACTTTTAATTTTGAACCTTTTTTAGCAACTGAAATGCTAATTTGTTTATTTTCTTTTTTACTTAAGGTTTTTTCGATTAATAGTTTTTCTTTTATATCCTCACTTAAAATAATATTTATAGGTACACTTTTATTTTCATAAAATTGTGTAACGAAAGAATTAATTATATTACTTAAATTTTCATCTGGATCATGTTTGGGAAAAAAAGCTTGATTACCCCAATTTTGTTTAGACCTATAAAAAAAAACTTGGATACAAGTTTTACCAGATTCTTTGTAACCAGCAATAACATCAGCCTCTACTAAGTTCGCTTCATTAATTCTCTGAGATGACTGAATAATATTGAGTGATTTAATTCTATCCCTAAGTATTGCAGCTTTTTCAAAATCTAGTTCATCGCTAGCAGTTTCCATTTGTGCCGATAAACTTTTTTGAATTTTTCTTGATTTTCCAGAGACAAAGTCAATAGCATCATCTACAGATTTTTTATAATCATTCTCGTGTATAAAATTTACACAAGGACCAGAACATCTTTTAATTTGATATAATATGCATGGTCTTTCCCTATTTTTAAATACAGTGTCATCACAAATTCTTAACTGAAATATTTTTTGGATCATTTTTATGGTCCAATTTGCAGAACCTGCAGACGCAAACGGACCAAAGAAAAAACCTTCTTTGTCCTTTTTCCCTCTATGTTTTTTTATTTGTGGCCACTTTTCTTTGTTACTAATAAAAATAAAAGGAAACGATTTATCATCTCTCAATAATATATTAAATCTTGGCTTATACTTTTTAATTAAATTGGCCTCTAATAGTAAAGCTTCACTTTCGTTTGAAGTTGTTGTTACTTCAAGTTTTCTAGTTTGAGATAACATTCTCTCAGTTCTAATAATATGATTTTTCTCTGATACATAACTTTTCAATCTATTAGGTAAATTTTTTGCTTTCCCAACATACAAAACCTCATTTTTCTCGTTCAGCATTTTGTAAACACCTGGCAATTTAGCAATTAACGGTATTTCTTTTTTTATAATATCTTTTCCTGTATCAGAATTTGTCATAAATTCTCTTTTTTGAAATTTGAATGCCAACCGACGAGCAGTCCTTCATTATTTCAAGTTTTTCTATTTTAAGATTTATTTTCTCAATTCTTTTATCTTTAAAAAGCTCATCAAATACATCTTCAGCTAGGGTTTCTAGGAAATTATAATGTTTATTTTTTACCAGTTTCTTTATAAGTCGCACCACCTTTGAATAATTTACTATAGATTTTAAATCTTTATCATTTGATGGTTTTTTATCTTTGTAATCAATTTCTAATGAAAACTTTACTTTTTGAGGTTTTTCTTTCTCAAAATCATAATAACCTAGTTTTAGATTTAAGATTAGCTCTTTAATTAAAACTTTTTTTTCGTAATTAAATAGGTTTTTTGTTTTACCTATTCTGAAAATTTCAATATTATTTTTCTTCATTCTTTACCACCTAATACATCAGGAGTTTGCCAATTCAAACTCTGCCCGCTATCTAGCGCTAAAACTTGACCAGTAATAGATCTATTTTTAATTAAAAAGTCAACTGCATTACAAATATCATTAACATTTACCTGTCTTCTTAGTGGTGTAGCTAGATACTGTTTTTTAAAGTGGGCAACAGATTGTCTTTTATTTTTAATCGTAGGCCCCGGCGCAATACCATTAACTCTTATCCTTGGCGCAAAACTCATCGCACTTGTTTTAGTCATAGTATAAAGACCAGCTTTGCTTAAGGTATAAGAAAAAAAATATGGAGTAAGTTTAAAAACTCTTTGATCAATAATGTTGATAATATTGTTGTTACCTTTAACTACACATTTTGAAAATTCTTTGGATAAAATAGCTGGTGCTTTTAAGTTTGCATTTAGATGATTATTCCAACTTTTTGAATTAAAATTTTCAATTTTATCATTTTCGAATACAGAGGCATTATTAATAAGACAATCAAGATAACCCATATTTTTTTTTGCAAATTTGACTATTTTTAAAACATCTTTTTCTTTTCCCAGGTCTGCTTTTATTAAATAAATTTTTGAGCCTTTTTGCTCTAAATTATTTCTTAAATTTTCAGCTTTAGATTTTGATTTGTTATATTGAATTAAAATCTGGACTTTAAAACCAGATAATCGTTCTGCAATTGCTGCACCGATCCTGGTAGCACCACCTGTAATAATTATTTTCCGTGCTTCCATCTTTTATCTCTTTTTTTTGTTACTCTTGTGCCTGGCATTCCTAAAGTAGATCTTCCCTTAGGATAAATTTTATTTTTAATATCATATTGTCTAACCTTTGGATTTAATGTGATTTCAAGTTCTGTACTTTGAAGTTTGCGAATTTCATCCCTAATTTTAGCAGCTTCCTCAAATTCAAGGTTTGAGGCTGATTCTTTCATTTTCCTGTCTAAAGCCTTAAGATGTTTTTTAAGATTTCCACCGACATTTGCACCTTCACTTATCTTCACATAATCTTTCTCATACACGCTTTCCAAAATATCACTAATTTCTTTTTTAACTGTTTTTGCATCAATGTTATGCTTTTTATTATAGGCAAGCTGAATAGATCTTCTTCTATCAGTTTCTTGTATAGCTTTTTTTATACTTTTAGTTTCTTTGTCAGCATACAAAATAACTTTACCATCCACATTCCTAGCCGCTCGACCAATTGTTTGTATCAAAGAAGTTTCAGATCTAAGGAACCCTTCTTTATCTGCATCTAAAATACCAACAAGTGCACATTCTGGTATATCTAATCCTTCCCTTAAAAGATTTATACCAACTAAAACATCGAAAACTCCCATCCTTAAATCTCGCATAATTTCTATTCTTTCTAAAGTGTCTATATCAGAATGTAAGTATCTAACTTTTACCCCATTTTCATGAAGATATTCTGTTAAATCTTCTGCCATTTTTTTCGTTAAAGTTGTTACCAAGACTCTATGATTGTTTTCAATTACCTTTTTGCATTCATGCATTAAGTCATCAACTTGAGTTTTTGCAGATCGTATTTCCACAGGAGGATCAATTAAACCCGTAGGTCTAATAACTTGATCAATAAACTTTCCCTTAGTTTGATTCAACTCCCAAGGACCAGGGGTTGCAGAAACAAAAATCGTTTGAGTTCTCATTAGGTCCCACTCTTCAAATTTTAATGGTCTATTATCCATACAAGATGGAAGTCTAAAACCATATTCAGCGAGTGTACTTTTTCTTGATCTATCCCCTTTATACATCCCGTTAAGCTGAGGCACAGTTACATGACACTCATCTACAAATATTAGAGTATTATCAGGAAAGTATTCAAATAGAGTTGGCGGAGGTTCACCAGGTTTCCTGCCGGATAAAAATCTTGAGTAATTTTCAATTCCCGCGCATGATCCAGTTGCTTCGATCATTTCTAAATCAAATTTTGTTCTCTCCTCTAATCTCTGAGCCTCAAGTAACTTATTTTCAGATTTATGTTTTTTTAGAGTTATCTCTAATTCTTTTCTGATATTAATTACCGCCTGTTCTACAGTTGGTTTAGGAGTTATGTAGTGGCTATTCGCATAAACTTTAACTAAACTAAGTTCTCTAACCTGATCTCCCGTCAAAGGATCAAATTCTTCAATTTTTTCTAATTTATCTCCAAATAAACTAAGTCTCCATGCTCTATCTTCAAGGTGAGAAGGAAAAATTTCAAGATATTCTCCTCTAGCTCTGAAAGTTCCTCTATAAAAATTTTGATCATTTCTTTTATATTGCAAGGCTACTAAAGATTTTATTATTTGATCTCTGTTATAATCATAATTTTTTTGTAAGGTTAGTGTCATTTTACTATAAGCCTCTACAGACCCTAATCCATAAATACATGACACACTGGCAACTATAAGAACATCATCTCTTTCTAATAGAGATCTTGTTGCGGAGTGTCTCATTCTATCTATTTGCTCATTGATGGAAGCTTCTTTTTCTATATATGTATCAGATCTTGGAACATATGCTTCAGGAGTGTAATAGTCATAATAAGATACAAAATATTCTACTGCATTATCTGGAAAAAAAGTTTTCATTTCCCCATAAAGCTGGGCCGCTAAAGTTTTGTTAGGAGCTAGAATTAATGCTGGCCTGTTAGTCTCCTCTATAACTTTGGCCATTGTAAATGTTTTCCCTGACCCAGTTACTCCTAATAAGACTTGATTAAACTCCCCTTTTTTTGCACTTTTCACTAATTTTTTAATAGCCTGAGGCTGATCTCCAGCAGGCTTAAAATCAGATTTAATTTTGAATTTTTTACCGCCCTCAAGTTTACCCGCAATTTTAGGATTTTTGCTCTGAATATCTGAAATTAAATCTTGATAAGTATTTTGCATATATTAAACAAAGTATTAAAATAAAAATATATTTCAATGAGCATAATATCAGATAGTTTAAAAAGAATTAAACCTTCTCCTACAATAGCTGTAACCCAAAAAGCTAGAGAATTAAAAGCATCTGGTAAAGATGTAATAGGATTAGGAGCTGGCGAACCTGATTTTGATACCCCTAACAATATAAAGGAAGCTGCAATTAAAGCTATAAAAGATGGAGATACCAAATATACTGCAGTTGATGGTACCCAGATTTTGAAAGAAGCAATAGTTAATAAATTTAAAAGAGAAAACAATCTTGATTACACAACCGATCAAATTACAGTTGGGGCAGGGGGTAAACATGTAATTTATAATCTAATGATGGCAACATTGAACAAAGGTGATGAGGTTTTAATACCAGCTCCATACTGGGTATCGTATCCCGATATAGTATTATTAGCAGGAGCAACACCTGTTGCAGTCGAGTGCTCAGAAGAACAGGACTTTAAAATTACTGCAAAAGACTTAGAAAGCAAGATTACCAATAATACAAAATGGTTAATTATCAACTCTCCTTCTAATCCAACTGGGTCAACTTATTCTGAACAAGAAATAAAAAATTTATCACAAGTTTTAAAAAGAAATCCACATGTAAATATTTTGAGTGACGATATTTATGAGCACATTACTTATGGTGGTTTTAAATTTTTTACTATTGCTCAAATTCCGGAATTGAAAAATAGAGTTGTTACAATGAATGGAGTAAGCAAGTCATACGCAATGACTGGATGGAGGATAGGTTACGCTGCCGGTCCAAAAGAAATTATTAAAGCAATATCGAAAATACAATCACAATCAACTACGAATCCTTCATCAATAAGCCAAGCAGCTGCTGTCGAGGCACTTAATGGTAATCAAGATTTTATATCTATAAGAGCAAAAGCATTTGAAGAAAGAAGAGATTTTGTTGTAAATACACTTAATTCTATTAATGGAATTAAATGTTTAAAACCAGATGGTGCTTTTTATGTCTTCCCAAGCTGCAAAAACTTAATTGGTAAAAAAGATATAAACGGAAAAAAAATTGAAAATGATACTGATTTTGTACAGTCACTTTTAGAAAACAATGGCGTTGCTGTTGTGCAAGGGTCTGCATTTGGATTAGAAGGTTATTTTAGAATTTCATATGCTACATCTATGGAAAATTTGAAAAAAGCACTGAAAAAAATCTCTGACTTTTGTGAAAGCTTGAAATAAAATTTAAGAAAATTTTAATTTTGGCTTAAGATTTTTTTTGCAGGTATAGTTTTTTTTATCCATGCCTTTGGGATCGTGCCTACACCTTTCAATGCAGAAAAGTAAGCACCGATAAAATTAGATCTAGAACAATTACATCCACCTGCCTTGATTGTTTTTAATATAGCTGATTTATAGTTCTTTGAACTCAAAATTGCATGAATAGAGCTATTAAATGTTCCAGGATAACTGCAGGCCATACCAAATTTCTTAACTATTTTACTATGGGGTTCTTTTTTTAATTTTTTTAAAAGATTAATATCTTCGACAATTTTTTTAAAATGATTATTTTTTCTATAAATTTTGGTAAATTCTCTTATAGGATCTTTTGTACCTTTTAAAGCAAGATCTAATAAATAAAATTTAGCCAAACTGTATTTAATACTTAGTTTAGATATCGTGATTATTGAAATAATTTTTTTTAAAGATTTTAAATTATTAAAATATAAAAAGTAAGGAAGTGTTGCACAATAACCATCAGACTCATTGACTTTAATTCCGCCAGTAATTTTTTTGTTTTTATTAATGTTGTCTATTGTCTCTATTATATTCTGGTGTATCCAAGGACCTCTAATAATACCACGCCAATCTTTTACTTTTCTATATTTTGAGCGTAACTTTAAATTTTTCCAATAATCACTACCAGGCCCAAACACCTTTAAGATTTTCTTTTTAAATCTTTCCTCTATATTTTCATGACCTTCGAGCAATGTTTTAAACATAGTTTGGCCTACTTCGTTATAACCCGAAACTTTACCTGTTTTGATGTTGTAAAAGGGACTTTTATTATTTTTTAAAAATGAAAAATCTTTTTTTCTTTTAATATAATTATTCAATTTTTTTTGGTTATAAACCCAATGCAATGGTCTAGCCGCAGCATCAGCAACTGTTGCTCCTAAAAATACATGTAGATTATTTTTCATTTATCAATGTGATAAATATTTTTCAGCCTCTAGTGCAGCCATACATCCCATTCCGGCTGCTGTAACGGCTTGTCTAAAAATTTTGTCTTTCACATCTCCAGCAGCAAATACACCTGGAATATTTGTTTCTGTTGAATCTGATTTAGTTACCAAATACCCTTCTTTATCCATTTTTAATTGATCTTTAAATAATTGAGTTGCAGGATCGTGACCTATAGCTATAAACAAACCATCCAATTTTAAGTCACTAACTTTATTTGTTTTAACATTTTTAACTTTTAAGCCTTTAACGTTTTTAGGATCATCATCACCAATAACTTCTTCAACGACACTATCCCAAATAATCTCAATTTTTTTGTTTTCCATTAGTTTTTTTTGCAACATTTTTTCTGCTCTTAACTCGTTTCTTCTATGAATGAGTTTAACTTTTGATGCAAATTTTGTTAAAAACATTGCCTCTTCTACAGCAGCATTTCCTCCACCAACTACTGCAACAGTTTTATCTTTAAAAAAGAATCCATCGCATGTTGCACATGCTGATACACCAAAGCCTCTAAATTTTTGCTCTGAGTCTAAATTTAACCATCTTGCTTGAGCACCTGTTGAAATAATTATTGAGTCAGCGGTGTACTTTTGACCACCATCACCGATTGCTTCAAAAGGTTTTGATTTTAAGTTTACAGATGAAATATGATCTTCAATCATTTCTGTTCCTACTGCTTTTGCTTGATCTCTCATTTGCTCCATTAACCAGGGACCTTGGATGACTTCAGCAAAACCTGGATAATTTTCAACATCAGTAGTGGTCGTTAATTGTCCCCCTGGCTCCATACCCGTAACCATTATCGGTTTCAGAAGAGCTCTTGCCGCATAAACAGCAGCAGTGTATCCAGCTGGTCCTGATCCAATTATTAACACTTTTGTGTGTTTAGTTGGATTTTGAGTCATATGGAAGCTATATAGTAATTAATGGGCAAATTAAAAGGGTTATTATTGACAGAGGGATTACATGGCATGATTAGTCAGGTAGAAGGTTTAGCAAAGGCTCTTGATCTAGATTATTTTCACGAAAAAGTTGAATTAAATAGTTTTTGGAAATTAATTCCACCAAAATTTACACCTGTTAAAAAGTTTGTTTTTAAAAATAATATTAAAAGAGACTTTGACATAATTATTTCATGTGGGAGAAAAAGTGTCATTCCATCAATATTTCTAAAAAAAATCAATAGCAAAAAAATAAAAAACATCCATGTCCAAGATCCAAAGGTCAATTTTAAAAATTTCGATTATATTATTTCCCCCGAACATGATGATTTAAAAGGTGATAATATCCTAAGTTCAAAAGGGGCAATTCACTATTTAACTCCTGAGGAAATTAATGAGAAAAAAAATTATTTGTTAGAAAAAATATCAAAAGAAAAAAAAATTATTACTTTGATTTTGGGTGGTCCAACTAAATACTATACTTATTCAAACCAAAACTTACTAAATATTTTCTCAAAAATTAGCAAACAAGTTTTAAATAATAATCTTCAGGTAATAGTAATACCTTCAAACAGAACACCTTCTAGAACAATAGATCTTGCAAAAAAATTCTTTACTAAAGAACATCTAGTTATTGATAAAGTTGATAAAGATGCATATTTATCATCTCTTGGAATTGCGGATTACATAATTGTTACTTGCGATTCTAGCTCAATGATTTCTGAAGCGGCTTTAACTGGTAAACCTTTATATGTGGCAATGATACCTCCTTCTAAAAAAGATACTAGATTTCAAAAATTCAGAAAATTATTTGAAAGAATGAATGTCATAAGAGAATTTGATGACAAATTAGAGTTTTGGGAGTATGAAAAACTTGATGAAACTAAAAGAATAGCATATGAACTAAAAAAAAAATTATAAAATGTCATTTTTAAACTCATTAGATAATAATTCTTCAAAATTCAGCGAACCCTTTGATCACTGGGAACTAAACAAACCTCTTACTGATGATCAAATAAAAGAAATTATAAAAGCTGAGATAGATAATCCAATTGAACACAATATTAATTATGACGGAACAAGAGCAATTGATGGTGGTCAAGGTGAATTTAGAGAGGGTATATCAGATGGGGGCAAAGCTTTAAAATTCAGATGTTTTATAACTAAAGAGAATGAAAAAAATTTTCCAGCATTAAAAAGCTTGATTGAAGAACTTCAGAACAAAGAAACACATAATAAGATATCTAAATTAATTAATAAGGATCTATCCAATTCTTACGTAAGAGTTGAGGTTATATGTGACAGGAAAGGTTTCTGGTTAAAACCACATTGTGACATAAAAGAAAAATTAATGTCATGCTTGTTATTCGTTAATAAAGAAAATGAAAGTGAAGGGCTTGGTACTGACTTTTATAATAAAGATCTTAAACTAACCAAAACTGTTCCATATAGAGACAATTATGGATATTTTTTTTCTAGTGGTCCAAATACATGGCATGGGATGGAAAAAAAAGAGATTGTAAAAGAAAGAAGATGTCTTCAGGTTAATTATGTTACTTTTAAAACAGATTGGAAAGTTAATTAAAGGTTCAGCTATCCTGTAAAGATTGGACTTTTAGTCTTGCAGTTTTTAAAGATTTTATCGCCTCAAGAAAAGAATAAGCAGTAGACATATTTGTACAATATGGAATTTTATTTGCCAATGCCCCTCTTCTTAAAGCTCTCGCATCGCTAATTCTATGTTCAGAGTTTCCACCCCCAGTATTTATTACTAAAGATATTTTTTTTGAGTTTAAAATGTCAACTATATGGGGTCTTCCACTACTTACTTTGTTAATTTTTCTACATTTCATACCATTCTGTTTAATAATATCTGAAGTTCCTTTTGTAGCTGAAAGAGTGAAACCAAGTTTAATCAACCTTTGAGCTATACCAACAATTTCCTGCTTATGAGAGTCTTTGACTGACAAGAAAGCCATTCCTTTTATCGGCAAAGAATTTGAGGCAGCTATTTGACTTTTTGCAACTGCCATTCCAAAGTCTTCATCAAAACCCATAACTTCTCCAGTTGATTTCATTTCTGGTCCTAACAATACATCGCTATCTGGGAATTTATTGAAGGGAAAAACTGCTTCTTTTACAGCAAATTTTTTATTTGTTTTATATTTTAATTTATATTTATTTAATTTTTCACCTGACATTATTCTCGAAGCAATTTTTGCAAGGGGTATCCCATTTGCTTTAGAAACAAAAGGTACAGTCCTACTAGCTCTTGGATTAACCTCAATTACGTAAATTTCATCTTTTTTAATTGCAAATTGAATGTTCAAAAATCCCTTAACTTTTAAAGCTAACGCAAGCTTTCTTGTTTGAACTTTTAATTCTTTTAAAATATTTGCTTTTATAGATACTGGCGGCAAGCAACAAGCTGAGTCACCTGAGTGTATACCTGCCTCTTCAATATGTTGCATTATTCCAGCAACGTAAACATCTTTTCCATCGGAAATAGCATCAACATCTACTTCCATTGCATTATCAATAAATTTATCAATTAAAATCGGATTTTTTTCTGATGCTTTAAAAGCTTCATTAATAAATTGTTTTAATTGGCTTTTATCATGGACTATCTCCATTGCTCTTCCTCCTAAAACATAAGACGGTCTAACAACAACAGGTAAGCCAATTTTTTCAGAAATTTTAATCGCTTGATCAAATTTGTATGCAATTCCACTTTCTGCTTGTTTGAGTTTTAATTTGATAAGTAATTCTCTAAATCTGTCTCTATCTTCTGCTAAATCAATTGAAGTATATTGAGTTCCTAGAATTGGCAATTTATTATCATGTAAAAATTTTGCTAGTTTAATAGGAGTTTGACCACCAAATTGCGCAATTATACCTAAGAGATTACCTTTTGATTTTTCTTTTAAAATTATATTTTCAACATATTCTTCGATCAAAGGTTCAAAATATAATCTATCACTCGTGTCGTAATCTGTAGAAACTGTTTCAGGATTACAGTTAATCATGATTGTTTCATATCCAGCTTCTTTCAAAGAAAAGCTAGCTTGACAACAGCAATAATCAAATTCTATTCCTTGACCAATTCTATTAGGCCCCCCTCCAAGAATTATAATTTTCTTTTTATTAGTTGGTTCGGATTCACACTCAATTTTAAAAGAAAAATTTCTTTGATAGGTCGAATACATATAAGGAGTAAAAGACTTAAATTCAGCTGCGCAAGTATCAACTTTTTTAAAAACCGGCAAAACTTTTAGAGCTTTTCTTTTTAATTTTACTATTTTTTCATTTATTCCAGTTATTTTAGAAATTTTTTTATCAGAAAATCCTATAGACTTTATTCTATTAAATTCTCCAAATTTCTTTGGTAGACCTCTTAATGCTAATTTATTTTCCTCCTCAACTAATTCTTTTATTTGATTTAAAAACCAAGGGTCAACTTTAGATAACTTGTAAATCGTATTTATTGAAATTTTTTTTCTAAAAGCTTCAGCAATAAGAAGTAACTTGTTAGGAATATTAACTTTTAATTTTTTTAAAATTTCTTTTTTATTATAACTAAATATGTCGTCTAATCCTGATAAGCCAATTTCAAGAGATACAAGCGCTTTTTGTAAAGACTCTTTAAAATTTCTTCCAATTGCCATTGCCTCACCAACAGATCTCATAGAGGTACCTAAAATTGCATCTGTGTCTGAAAACTTCTCAAAGGTAAATCTAGGAATTTTTGTTACCACGTAATCTATGGTTGGCTCGAAAGATGCTGGTGTTACTTTTGTAATTTCATTTTGAAGTTCATCTAATGTATAACCTACTGCTAACTTTGCGGCAACTTTAGCAATTGGAAAACCTGTAGCTTTAGATGCTAAAGCTGATGATCTTGAAACTCTTGGATTCATCTCAATTATTACCATCCTTCCATTTTTAGGATTAATTGCAAATTGAACATTAGAGCCACCAGTTTCAACACCAATTTTTCTTAGACATGCAATAGATGCATTTCTCATTACCTGGTATTCTTTATCAGTTAGCGTTAAGGCTGGGGCTATTGTTACCGAGTCACCTGTGTGGGTCCCCATAGGATCAACATTTTCAATTGAACAAATTATTATACAATTGTCATTTTTATCTCTAACCACCTCCATCTCGAACTCTTTCCACCCATCAAGACATTCTTCCACCAAAACTTGATTTTGTGGCGACTCTCTCATGCCTTCTTTTACTATTTTAAAAAAATCTTTTTTTGTTCTTGCAATTCCACCACCTAAACCACCTAAGGTAAATGAGGGTCTAATTATTGCTGGTAGACCGATCTTTTTCAGGCATTTTTTTGAATTGGAAAAATTATTTAATATCTCAGATTTTGGTAAATCTAAACCAATGTCAGTCATATTTTTTCTAAATTTCTTTCTATCTTCTGCATTGGCAATTGCTTTTGAGTTTGCTCCTATAAGTTCAATTTTATATTTTTTTAACAGACCAAGCTTTTCAGCACTTATTGCAAGATTTAATGCAGTCTGCCCACCCATTGTTGGCAAAATTGCATCAGGTTTTTCTTTTTTTATAACTTCCTCAAGTACTACTAGTGATATAGGCTCAATATATGTTTTGTCTGCAACGCCAGGATCAGTCATAATTGTTGCAGGGTTTGAATTAATTAATATGACTTTATATCCCTCATCTTTGAGAGCTTTACAAGCTTGTGTACCAGAGTAATCAAACTCACATGCTTGACCAATAATTATTGGACCAGCTCCAATAACTAATATTTTTTTAATATCTTTTCTTTTTGGCATATTTTTTTACATCTTCCATGAAATGACTAAATAAATATTTGCTATCTTGAGGACCCGGGTTTGCCTCTGGATGGTATTGAACAGAGAAAACTGGTTTGTTTTTTAATCTTATACCTTCAATAGAATTATCAAATAAGGATAAGTGAGTTATTTCAGTATTTTTCTTTAAGCTTTCTTTGATTACTTCAAACCCATGGTTTTGGCTTGTTATTTCAACTTTATTAGTTATTAAATTTTTTACAGGATGGTTAGCACCTCTGTGTCCTAATTTCATTTTTCTTGTTTTTGCGTTTAAAGCAAGGGCTAATATTTGATGACCCAAACAAATACCAAATAAAGGTAAACCGCCTTGTATTAGATTTTTTACAACATTAATTGCATATTTTCCAGTTGCAGCTGGATCTCCCGGACCATTTGATAAAAAAACACCATGGGGTTTTAATTTAAAAATTTCATCCGATTTTTTTTTGCATGAGACTACTTTAACTTCACAATCATAATTAGAAAAATATCTAAGTATATTTTTCTTTATTCCAAAATCTATTGCAACAATCTTGAATTTTCTTTTTTTATTTTTTTCAAATCCCTTAATTTTTTTCCAAGTTTTTAATCCTTTCCAGGTATAAGTTTTTGGTGTTGTGACTTCTTTAGCAAGATCCATACCTTTTAAACCAGGCCAATTTATCGATTTTTTTATTAGTTTACCTATGTTGAATTTTCCGTTTTTAAAATTTGCTATAGTACCCTTGGGCGCTCCCTTATCTCTAATAAAATTTGTTAAGCCCCTAGTATCCAAACCAGTTATTCCAACTATTTTATTTTTTTTTAGCCAATTATCTAAATTTTGAAGAGATCTATAATTTGAAGGACTTGTTATTTCAGAGTTGAA